>SL_8KL_010_SEDDRAFT_10002096_pt1 | contig 17132 bp, 15 predicted proteins | sample SodLakKL_010_SED_4_FD_11160 | JGI IMG/M metagenome (IMG submission 11160)
TACTCTTTTGCACAAGAAGAAGTTTTTTTCAATATTTGATAATCACTTAATATTTTATAAGTAATAGTTGTTAATTCGTTGCTGTTACTTATGGGAAAAGCGCCACCATGTTTAATCAGCTCTGAAGCCTCAGTAAATTTTTTGTAATTAGGTCCGAAAAGAACTGGCATTCCAAAAACCGCAGCTTCCAATATATTATGTATACCTTTTCCAAAACCACCACCAACATATGCAATTGACGCATACTGATAAACATGGGAAAGTATACCTATACGATCTAATATTAAAACTTGAGCCTCAGGAAAGCCTGACTTGTCAGTATCAGATAGTTTGACACTTTTTCCTTTAATTTTTTTACAAAAATTGTTAATCTTATGGGTATTAATTTCATGAGGTGCAATTATATATTTTATACCCTTATAATTCTTGTTTATAAGATCAGCAAGTAGTTCTTCATCTTTTGGCCAAGTGCTGCCTGCCATAAAGATAATTGAGGCTTGTATAAAGTTTTCTATTTCCCCAAACCTTTCAGGTTTTAAACTAATATCATATACCCTGTCAAACCTAGTATCTCCGCTTAAACTTACATTTTTTATACCTGATTCTAATAATAAATTTTGTGATTCACGGTTTTGAACAAGAATGTAAGTTATTTTTTTGAGTTGTTTTCTAAACCATGAACCGTAAAACTTGAAAAAGTGCTGATTTTTACGAAAAATTGCTGAAACAAGCAATAAAGGAATATTTCTTTTGTACAGTTCGTTGATATAATTATACCAAAGTTCATATTTTATAAAAACTGCCATAGTAGGATTCCATATATCAAGAAATTTTTTTGCATTGGATGGTTTGTCTAATGGGAGATAAAACACATAATCAGCATGAGGGTAATTTTTTTTTACTTTAAAGCCGGAAGGTGAAAAAAAAGTAAGCAGCAATTTAAATTCGGGATTTTCTCTTTTTAATCTTTCCATTACCGGCCTGCCCTGCTCAAATTCACCAAGTGATGAACAATGAAACCATATTAGTTTATCATCTTCGTGGCTGTTAAAAAACATTTTTTCAAAAATATTTTTTCTGCCATCTATCCATGTCCGTGCTTTAGAATTATAAATTGATGCTGTTTTGATTAAAAAATAATAAAAATATATGAAAAAATTGTATAACAAGTTCATTTTAGCAGATTCTTCTTTGTGTTTTATTTGTTGGTTTTATATATACAAAATTATAAACAAGTGCAAGTTTTAATAATAGTTACAAACATAATCAAAAAATTACTATGCAGCATTAATAATGCTTAATATTAAAGTGAATTTAAAAATATTATATTTTTTATTTCAGCTACCTCAGTTTTTGATTGCTAATTTATAAAAGATAAATGCTTTTATCATAAATAAGCTTTGATTTTTGTTATGTTAAAATTTAATTGTTAAATAAGGATAATTTAAATCTACCTGGTATTGTTTAAGTGGATAATTGGCTTTTCCACTAACCACCGACCCATCTAATAATAAGTAGCTGCTTTCACATTTTTCACATTTTGCAATTGGAGGGTCCTCAACTTCAACACGTTTGCTAATATCATTGGTACATGCCCTGTCAAAAGCTCGAAATTCTTCTTCCGATAAACGGTAAATTACAATACCGTTATATCCTCCTGTAAAGTACTCCCATCCACCTATAGTATTTAATTTATAAACCATTTCCAGGTTTATAGTTAAATCTTGTTCGTATACTTGTGGTACGGGATGTTGATACTCTTTCTCACAACTTTCCATAAATGTAATGCCAAATAAACAGATAATAGAAATGATTATTTGTACTGTTATTGGTAATTTCATGAAATGCTAATATTGTAGAAAATAATATTTTACTGTATATTAATACTAAAAAACTGGGCTTTTTATTATGTAAAAATACCAATAAAATGATAATTTTGTTTAGAAATATTGGCTCATTATCTGCGTTTTTTATTAAAAAACATTTAAACAATGAGTTATAGCCGGTTTTTTGTTTTGGTCGTGTTTATGTTTGTCATGTTTTTAGGGAGTTGTGGTTCCCAGTATGAGATGATTCAGGCTCAGCAGGAGCGAGATGAAGAAAAACAAGAACGCTATGAAGAAGGGGAGCAAATTCTTGAAAATGCACGCCAGGAGCATTATGAGAGGCAAACACCAGAAGCCCGGGAACGAATGAAGGAAACAGAAAGAAGATCAAAAAAATGGAACTCCCGTTACGCTCCATTTTATGTGAGATGGTATTGGACTGTAGTATTTTGGTTCAGATAATGTAGTATTTATTTAAGCTTTGTGTTTTTGTACTTAATGAAAATATTTTACTAATCATATATAAAATAATTAAAAATGGAAGATGTTATTATTGTTCTGCTAGCATTTGCTTGGTTAATGTATAGCCTATATAAGGGAAGTTCAAAAAAATCTTCACAGCAAAAGCAAACTACCCAACCTCAGGAGCAGTCAACAGAAGCTCAACCAAAAAGAGGTAGAAAAGAAAGAGACTTTGATACAATATTTAGGGAAATGTTGGGTGAGGAGGATGTAGCAACCAAAAGCCAATCTGAGACTGAAGCCATTGCTGAAACTTCCGAAAAAGCAGAAATGCAAGAGGAGTTATCACAAGAACAACAGGCAGCCGAAAAAAAAAGGTATAAAGGTATAACCGGTGTAGATGAGGACTATCAATTCTCTTCCGAAGGTGAAATCGAAACTATCGAAGATCAAGTTGAGAAGCAGAAAAAAGAAAAAGACAAGGTTTTAGAGGTTGTAGAGTTGTGGGATGATGACAAAAGACAAGAACCTCTGGATGTCGATTGGCGCCGTGCTATCATTTATTCTGAAATATTAAAGACAAAGTTTTAGGATTATAAAAGTTTGTTCAGGATTATATAAAACTAGTCTTTATTACCATATATAAATCTTTCCATAATTAATATATTTTATACCAAGGCAAAATCAACGGGTATTAAAATTTTTAAAATACTGTATGTTTAGTTATTAACAATATATGTTCTACATTCTGTAAAAATTACCAATTCGGAATAAATATAAAAGTTATTTTTGCTTGTAAAACTTTTTTAGTATGCAAAAAAATAAAGTCGCTGTTATAGGTGCTGGTAGCTGGGCTACTGCTATTGTTAAGATATTGCTAAATAATTTAGATCAAGTAGAATGGTGGATACGGGAACCGGAGATCTTAACCCATCTTAAAAAATATAATCATAATCCTCATTATTTAAGTTCAGTACAATTTGATACCAAACATTTAGAGCTTTCTGATGATATAAATTATACTATTGGAAGGGCGCAAATAATTGTTTTATGCATACCTGCAGTTTTTTTGGATGAGACTGTGAAAATGATTGATCCCCGGTTGCTTAAAGAGAAAGCAATTGTTAGTGCTATCAAGGGTATAGTCCCGTTTTATAACATGACTGTTGGAGATTATTTAAAAAATCGATATGATGTAGATTTTGACAGGATGGCAGTTGTTACAGGTCCTTCACATGCTGAGGAAGTGGCACTGGAGAAACTGACTTATTTAACCGTAGCATCATGTAATCAGGATTTGGCAAAGGAGGTGTCAAATATTTTTAATTGCAGGTATATAAAAACATCTCTCAGTGATGATATTGTAGGCACAAGTTATGCACCGGTTTTAAAAAATATTATTGCAATAGCTAGTGGTATAAGCAATGGATTGGGTTACGGGGATAATTTTCAGGCCGTTTTAATTTCTAATGCCATTAAAGAGATTAATAATTTTATTGACACGGTTTCACCAGTAAAAAGAAATGTGAATGATTCAGTATACCTGGGAGATTTGTTGGTTACTTGTTATTCACAACATAGCCGTAACAGGATGTTTGGAAACATGATAGGTAAGGGGTACAGCATAAAGTTTGTTCAATATGAGATGAAAATGATTGCTGAAGGATATTATGCTGTTAAAGGAGTTCATAAAATTAACCTTGGGCAAAGCTTAAATATGTTTATTACCGAAGCTGTTTATAATATATTGTATAACGAAAATTCACCTTCGGAAGAAATTGAAAAGTTGGCGGAGAAGTTGAGATAGAGGTGGTTAGGGGTTGAAAGGTTGAGGGGTTGAGAAGTTGAGAAGTTGGAATAAAGCATAAAGATTAAATTCAATATGTTAAAATTTTTGCTTGTTTCATCTGGTTAGCAAGAAATCAGGAAAGCTTGTTTTTATAGTCATTGTATCCGAATTCTTTTAGCATTTTAAACTCGTCGTTTTTCCATATTCCGATTGAAGGATGTTTAACGCCATTAAAAAAAGTCGTTTTTACCATTGTGTAGTGTATCATATCGTCAAAGATTATTTTATCACCTATTTTTAATGGTTTTTCAAAAGCATAATCGCCCATTCCCATAAAATCACCTGCCAGGCAAGTAGTTCCTCCCATCCTGTAAACGTCTTGTTTTTCGTGGCTTTCAGGTTCAACAGCTCCAATTATTTTTGGCTTATAAGGCATTTCAAGGCAATCTGGCATGTGTGCCGCAAAGCTTACATCGAGCATTGCTGTTTTGATTCCCCTGTTTTCAAGGATATCGGTAACGGTAGAAAGCAAGTAGCCGGTTTGCCATCCTATTGCCTCCCCGGGCTCTAAAATTATTTTTTCAAGATTTGGATAACGGCTTCTAAAATCTTTTAGCAACTTTACAAGGTGCTTTACATCATAATCTTTGCGCGTAATGTGATGACCTCCCCCCATATTAATCCACTTGGCTTGTTTGATAAGGTGAGAAAAATTATTTTCTACTTCTTGCAAAGTTCGTTCAAGTGTATAAGAATCATTTTCGCATAATGCATGGAAAAGTATACCTTCAACACCCGGTGGCAAGGTGTTTTCAAGCTTATCAACTGTTATGCCCAATCTTGAACCGGCTTGAGCAGGGTTGTATATTGCGGGTTCTACTTCGGAATATTCCGGGTTTATTCTTAATCCAAAGCTAATAGTGGAGTTGTGTTTACGGGCTTTTTCAAAAAGTTTTTCGTATTGGCTGAGGGAATTAAAAGTTATGTGTGAACTGTGGTTAGCAATATTTTTCATTTCATTTTCAAAAAAAACAGGGCTATATGTGTGGGCTTTTACGCCCATTTCTTCGCAAATAAGCCGTGCTTCACTTAAAGAGCTTGCAGCCGCTCCTTTAAGGTATTTGCCAATCATAGGGAAAGTTTCCCAAAAAGCATATCCTTTTAATGCACATATTATATCAACATTGGCTTCTTTTTGTACAATATCCAGAATTTTAAGGTTGATTTTTAATAATTCTTCATCGAGGACAAAGCATGGAGATGGTATCCGGGAAAAATCTATTTCCATTTGAATGTTTTATAGTTATTAAATTGGTTAACAATGCTTTACAAGTTAACCCCGTGGGTTTGGCAAACCCACGGGGTTGAAATTTGCTCAAATTTTAAACTTTTCAACAGGTAGTGGTTGATCTATTTCTTCGTTCCATGTCAAGCCGTACTTCGGTAGTTCTTCCATAAAAGGATCGGGGTCAAACTCCTCTACATTATAAACACCTTTACTGCCCCATTTCCCGGTTAGGATCATTTTTGAACCAATCATAGCCGGCACTCCTGTTGTGTAAGAAACTGCCTGGGCTTTAGCATCACGATAAGCTTCAGCATGATCACAATTGTTCCATATATAATAAGTGCGTTCTTTACCATTTTTTATACCTCTAATTTGACACCCGATAGAGGTTTGACCTTTATATCCTTCCCCAAGGCTTGATGGTTCAGGTAAAACAGCTTTAAGGAATTCAAGTGGTACAATGTCGACACCCTTATATTTAACTGGTTTTATACTTGTCATCCCAACCTCCTGTAAAACATTAAGAGCTGTAAGGTACTGTTCCCCGAAAGTCATCCAGAATCTTGCTCTCTTAATGGTTGGGAAGTTTTTTACCAGAGATTCTAATTCTTCATGGTATAAAAGATAGGATTCTTGTTCTCCAATTCCGGGGTACTCAATGGGCTTATGTATCCCCATGGGCCTGGTTTCAATCCATTTGCCATTATCATAATAACGCCCTTTCTGTGTTATTTCGCGAATATTTATTTCTGGATTGAAGTTGGTAGCAAAAAACTTACCATGATCGCCTGCATTACAGTCAACAATGTCGAGATAATGTATTTCATCGAAATAATGTTTTGCAGCATAGGCCGTAAAAACACCTGTAACGCCTGGATCAAATCCGCAGCCAAGTACGGCCAGTATCCCGGCCTTTTTGTATTGGTCATGATAAGCCCATTGCCATTTGTACTCAAACTTAGCTTCATCTTTTGGTTCGTAATTAGCTGTATCCAGGTAGTGTGTTTTGGTTTTAAGGCATGCTTCCATAATTGTCAGATCCTGGTATGGCAATGCTACATTGATAACAAGCTCCGGTTTGAATTGGTCAATTAAGGAAATCAACTCCTCAGTATTGTCAGCATCTACTTGGGCAGTTTTTATACGATTACCACCAATATCTTCTGCTATTTTTTCGCATTTCTCCAGGGTGCGACTGGCGAGCATAATATCGCTAAAAACTTCCGGCACAGCTGCGCATTTGCGGGTTACAACATTACCCACACCCCCGGCTCCAATAATTAAAACTTTACTCATAATTATTTAAATTGTTTGGGTTTTATTTCTCAAAAATACATAAAAATAACTGGTAGGGCAATAATATTGTTGTAAATGTGAATACTCTTGATTTTTATTTACTATTGTAGGGAAAAGGGTTATTAATTTAATTGTTCTTACAATAAAAAAACGCTCGGATAAATGGAAAAAGTGGTGAAAATCTTTTGCGAAAAATTGATGATTTTTTTTTGCAATTTACAGCTTTTGAAAAATTGCTCTATTACAATTTGCTACCATAATATCGCCGCTAACGCGGCTTTTAGAAAATCGCCCTGTTGCATTTGACTAACATAACACCGCCGCTAACGCGGTTTTTGTCCCTTCTCTGTTGCAATTAAATACCATAATATCACCGCTGACGAGGCTTTTGGATTATTGGTAATCGCCAATTTTTTGCAATAATAAACCATCAATTTTTTACAGCATTAAATCACCATCATGTTAAAAGCCGCATCATCAAGAAAAAATGTAGTAAAAACAGGACTAATAATGCTACGAGATTTCTCGCTTCGCTATCGCTTCAATAATAATGACAACGTTTTGTAAGTTGCTGATTTAGTGATATATAAAGGATTTCTGGATTTTTCAATAGTACATAAGATCTTATTCGTCATTTCACATCGAATACATAAATTTAAATCTGAAAATTTGAGGAGAACATGACGTTTTACAGGCTGAAAGCCTGCCAGAACAAAGCCCAGGGCAACGCCCTGTGGTATAAAGACCCCACAAAACCATCAGCCTGAAAGGCTGAAAGAACATTAGTCTTTTAAAACTATCGTTACCCTATAAATCACAGTTTTGTTTCAGGCTTTCAGCCTGAGCTATATTTAGGGTTGTTTCATAACCTTGGGCGAGGCCCAAGGCTTTGTTGTTTAAGCCTTTCAGGCTTTAAAAAAATTGTCTGCCGGTTGTCACAACTTTACCATGAATAACACCCCTAATTCAGCTATAATAAACCGTTAAATTTCCGTTTCCGAATATTACTTATAACAACATTTTGTAAGTTCCGAATTTTGTATAATATTATTATAAACGCTCTGAAGGTATCAAGATTGGCTCATACATTTAATTGTCATTCAACATCGGCCACCTAAAGCTAGGTCTGAATATTCGAAATGATGTAAATGCCTGAGAATAAGAGGGCATTTCGACCGGCAGGGAGAAATCTCGTGATAGGACAGGTGAAGTTTAGCCGCGTCAGCGGTAAAATATGGTAGAAACTTTCCACCTGGATTTTTAAGCAATACATGGTTCCATTTTTTTTAATGTTAATATTATATTTATCGTGGAGATAATTAATGAATAATCTTAAATGGTTGTCTTAAGTATAATTTTACAAAAAACGATTCAGCGTTTCCACTAGCTTCATTTTACCAATTTTTCGAAAACTTAATTACCCTTGCTTTTATTTAATTCAAGCTTAAAGCCAAATTGTAATTTTGGAGATAATATGGTAAGAGGTTTGGATTTTGTTTTACTGCTTAGAGTAAAATTAATGTATAGGAAAACAATGAATATGAGTTAGTCATGAGAATTAAGCCCCTGCTAATCAACCTCATCAATATTTTCTTTTAATTGATTTCGCAATGAAGCTAAATTTAACGGAGGCAGGTTGATAGCTCCTGTACCTGACAATGCTGTAAGGGATGCAATATGTGCTCTTATATAAGGAAAAATGATTGCCGGTGCATTTACTAAGAAATAATTATCCAGCTCTTTCTTTTCTGTTTTTGCCTCAAATTCAAAAACACCTATTGCATGAATTTTTGAATAGAAATTTTTGTTAGGCTCATTAATTTCAACAACTAAATCTAATTGAAAAACATTTTTCTGTTTATATATTGTGCCATGAGGCAATAGTTTAATTTTATATTCCCCCCTTTTTCCTGGTTTTTGCTTAATATGAGATTCTTCAACAATGAAGTTCTTAAATTTAAATGCCGATTTTTTTGCTTGTTCCATTTACGCAGCTTTAGAATAATCAATTTCGGACAAATAGCTATCGTCAAACTTTTCGGCTACATTGCCTTTAACAGGTGTTACATTTTCTTTAATCTTGAGTGCCCACTTTTTTAATAATCTACAAGCAACATGGGTTAGAGATTCTACTTCAATAATATCATCGGATGAAATAACTAAAATAGTTTCATCCGGGAATAAATCAATAAAGTCCTTATAAAGAGATATTTCATGTTCTTCAAATTCACTATCGTCTTCATACAGGTATTTGGGGCTAACTTCTATAATATGTTCCCCATGAACTTCCCTGTGCTCATACCTTAATTGAATTTGCGGTAAAGCTTCTGCAATTTCATCAATTCTTTTAATTACAAATTCTTTGGAGCTACTCATATAATTTTATTTCTTGAAGATCCGTCTTTAATTTATTTTTTATATCAATGGCTTTTTGACTATCAGTATAACTCATTAATCTTTCATTGTAATCCGCATTAGTTCTTAAGGTTTTAAGTAAAGATAAGTTTCTGTTTATATGCTTAAAACGTTTTTTTTCCTTTTTATATAGCCAACTTAAAAATGTGCTCACATATGCCCAATTAGTACCGGTTTTTTCTTCTGCCATTTTTTCATAAGACATAGGATAAAGATGTGTTTCGCTAATGTAATTATCAATCCCTCAATATTCACCTACCAACTTTCACTTACCAACTCCCGACTGCCGACTGCCGACCACCCCCTAAACCAACACCCCCAACCCAATCAAAAGATTGGTTGCCAAAACAATTATTACGTTGGTTCCCATTGCAGAAATTATTTTTTGGGGATCTTCGGGGTGTAATATTGCTGTTACTACAGCTTTAATTGCTAGTGGAAGTGTTATCAAGGCTATAAAAAACCAGGGACCTGTAAATCCAAGAATTGGTATCAGGGTTATTACAAGAAAAGTAACAAAAATACCGCTTGCATATATCCATGCTGCAGCTTGCTTGCCAAAACGTATTACCAGGTGTTTGCGTCCACCTTTTTTATCGGCTTCAACATCTGGGAACTCATTTAGTAATAACAATAAGGATGTCAGTATGCCGGGAGGTATTGAAATAAGCAGTACAGGGGTGGGAACCAGGTTTGCCAATGTGGTATCCGGTGTAGCTGTCATGGCAATATAAGTACCTATGACAACTAAAGAGCCAAGTGCAATGCCAGAAAACAGCTCACCTAACATGAACCTTACAAGTATTGTGGTATAAGTGATTATTGTAAACAAACCAAGCAAAGCAATCAGTAAAATGGTCCAGTGTGAAACAAGAGCAAAGTATAAGCCTATGCTGAAAGCAATTATCAGACTCATTACTGCAGCTGTAAGTACGGATTTAGGCGTGGTTAGTCCTTTTGTTAACATACCGCTACCTCCGCTGAAAGGAGTCCGGGTGGTATTAAAATCAATTTTTTTTGTATAATCAGAATATTCATTAAAGAGATTTACTGAGATATGTGCCAGGACAACCCCAATTGTGATAAGAATGGCGTGCCCCCAATTAAAAGCTTCAACACCCGTATAATATTTATATACTGTGGAAAGACCTGTAAAAACAAGCAAAACTGCAAGTATTAAAAAATTAGCACGAATTTGTGCCATCCAAATAATAAGACGATTCATTTTGTATAATTATATCAGATTTTTAATAGAACTTTGTAATACAATTGCGAATTAAAAATAAGTATTTTTTATTCTCTGTCAAAACCAAAAACACTGAACTTTTTTGACAATCATCTTTTTGCCACAATTAAATTTAAAAAGTATTCAAAAATATTACATTTTAGTTAAAATAGTAAAAGAATAGTCATATTATTTAAAAGAAATGTAGGCTTTGTTCAAAAAAAGTATGTAATTTTAAAGCTGTATGTGAAAAAAATTTATATTTGTTTGAAGAAAGAAGAAACATTATTTTGAAAATTTAAGACTTTTATACCAGGATAGACAGATTGTGAAATGCCGTAAAACCAGTGTTTTGATCTCCGTTTGGAATACTATTTTAACAGATTATGAGCCATAATAGTAATTAATTAAATTAAAAAAGCGATGAACTCAAAAGGAATAAATTATTACCAGGAGGCTGCCGAGCGATCTGCAAAATGGCATCAAAATTACCTAAAAGAGATAAAGAGATGCCGTTTTGACACTATTTCAGTCCACGGGGTATACTCCATGCAAGAAGCACTGGATTTTAATCAAGGCTCAATAATTGAGCCGGTTTACATGTCAACATCACAGGGTTATCGTGATTCTGATGAGATGGAGGCAGCCTTGAGTTATAAGATTCCTACCTGGTGTTATTCAAGAATTGCGAATCCGAGTATTTATTACCTGGAAGGTGTGCTGGCACTGTTGGAGGCTTATGGTAGTGATGTTGAGACGTCGTGTGTTGCTACAGCATCAGGCATGGCTGCTATACAAACCGCTGTTGATCCGTTTCTTTTGCCTGACCCTAAAAACCCATCAAAACCTATTAATTTTGTAGCTATAACTAAGATATATGGGGGAACGTTTCAGCAATTTGCCATCAGGAAAGACCAGGAAAGACATATTGAGTGGCGCAAAGTAGTTAACTCAAACGACTTGGATGAATGGGAATCATTGATTGATAAAAACACCAGGTTCTTATATGGTGAGATGCCAAGTAACCCCGGGCTGGCTTTTTTTGATTTAAAAAAAGTTATTGATCTTGGTCACAAATATGGCATCCCGGTTATTATAGATTCTACGATAGCAACGCCGGCTTTGATGCGTCCAATAGCCATGGGAGCCGACATAGTGGTGCAATCAGTTTCGAAAACTTTGTTTACTAGCGGTTTCGGGATTGCAGGAGCGGTTATTGCAAGGAAAAACCTGACATCCAATGTTGATAATCCCGAGATGAAAGCTGATTTTTGCTGGTATGTTAAAACCTTGCCTAACAGGGACAATGGTCCAAACTTTTCTCCTATGAGCGCAATATTGGCATTGAACGATATAAGGACTCTTCGTTCACGAGTTGATATACAAAGCCGTAATACTATGATTGTTGCAAAATATTTGTCTCAGCACAAACATGTCGAGCAGGTTAATTATCTGGGCCTGGAATCTCATCCACTGTATGATGTTGCGTCAGAATACTTATGGCTTGTTGATTCAGAGCATGATGAACAATATGGTGAAAGAGTTAACAGGTATGGCCACCTAATGTCATTTAATGTTAAGGGTGGAGCCCAGGCCGCACGTGATGTGTTTGACGGGCTGCAGCTCATATGGCGTGCTACTGATCTTGGAAGGATTAAGTCAGTAGCTACAATCCCGGCCATTTCAACTCACTCTCAGCAGGGTGAAGAGGGGCGCAAACTTGCTCAAATACCACCAAATCTTATACGTTTATGCATCGGAGCTGAACATCCTGATGATATTATAGCCGACCTGGACCAGGCACTATCAGTTTTGGATGGGAAAAAAATAACCGTCACTGCACCGGAATATTCTGCCGGTGGTGCATCTTCAGCAAAATTAAGGAGGTAAAGTATGGATAAACCCATTTTGTTTTATTCTACAAATAAAAATGCGCCATCACTGACTTTTGATGAAGCTTTGCTTAAGGGACAGGCACCCGACAAGGGACTTTATATGCCCGGAATTATACCATCTGTCTCACCTGCTATTATCGGTAAGATGAAAGGTATGGAATATCATGAAATTGCTCATATTGTGATTGGTAAATTTTTAAAAGGAGTAATTGATGATAGCGAACTTGCTTCTATGACAAAAGATGCATACAACTATGAGGTGCCCCTTGAGCATGTTAGCAATCGTAAATATGTGATGAGGCTTGATCAGGGTCCTACAGCTTCATTTAAAGATTTTGCTGCCCGTATGATGGGACAATTAATGAATCACTACCTGAAAAAACGTAATCGAAAACTTCTTATTCTTACAGCTACTTCGGGTGATACCGGAAGTGCAATAGCAAATGCTTTATACGGATTTGATAATATTGAGGTAGTAGTTCTGTTTCCGGTTAAAGAAGTTACTATCCGCCAACGAAAGCAAATGACAACACTTGGGAAAAATGTAAGAATTATAGGGCTGGATACAAAGTTTGACGATTGTCAGACTTTGGTCAAACAGTCATTTAGCGATCCCGACCTTGATTTTCTTAATCTGTCTTCGGCTAACTCTATCAATATAGGCAGGTTGATCCCCCAAATAGTTTATTATTTTTATGCTTATGCTAAACTTTGTGAAAAGCATACAGGTGAAAAAATTGTTTTTTCCGTTCCTTCCGGCAATTTTGGTGATATGATGGGCGGTATTCTTGCAATGAAAATGGGACTTCCGGTTGAAAAATTCGTTATTGCTACAAACGAAAATGACGAGTTCCCTGTTTTTCTGCACACCGAAAAATACAATAAAATTGTACCGTCAAAAAATTGTATTTCAAGCGCTATGAACGTTGGTCATCCAAGTAATCTGGCACGCCTGGTTGATCTTTATAGCGGGAAAATGGATGAAACAGGCAAGATTGACATGCTGCCTGATATGAATACCATACGAAAAGATATTTTTTCCGTTAGTGTGTCCGATAACGAAACTGAAAACACGATCAAATCAGCATGGGAAAAACACGGGCTACTGCTTGAACCTCACGGCGCTGTCGCTTGGCGCGGACTAGAGCTGTTTCTTCAAAAGCAAAAAGAACACAATACAGAAGAAAAGCTCTGTGTGTCATTGGAAACAGCACATCCGGCAAAGTTTCCCGAAAAAATAAGGGAACTGCTCGGCTTCGACCCAGAACTTCCACCTAGCCTCGAAGGATTGGAAGATAAAGAGGAAAATTTTGATAAATTGGATAATAAGTATGACGTTTTTAAGGAGTTTTTGATGAAAAAATATAGATAAACAAACAAAAAAATCCCAAGCTCAAAATCCCAAATCCCAAATAACTCTCCAATCCGAAATAAAAAAATGATTATCAATGATTTACAAAAATAAAAAATAAGGGTAATAGGGTTTATAAGGATTTTTTACTTTGATAATTTTTGGGATTTGTGATTTGGGATTTATTTGGAGTTTGGGATTTGTGATTTGTGATTTGGGATTTTATTTTAAAGCATTTCTTTGATAAACAATAATAATAGAACTGTAATATTTTAAAATTTAACATTATTATGTACGTAGTATGTGCTGATCTGGAAGGAGTATTTGTCCCTGAAGTTTGGATAAATGTAGCAGAAAAAACCGGTATACCTGAACTAAGACTTACAACTCGTGATGTTAGCGATTATAATGTATTGATGAATCAAAGGTTGAAAATTCTTAAAGAAAAAGGTTTGAAGTTAAAGGATATACAAGATGTTATAGCTACGATTAAACCCCTTGAGGGAGCAAATGATTTTATATATTGGCTAAGGGAAACAACCCAACTAATTGTGGTGTCCGATACATTTTCACAATTTGCTGACCCCCTGATTAAACAGCTTGGACGTCCAACTTTGTTTTGTCATAATCTTGTGGTTGATGAGAATAATAACATTGTAGATTACAAGTTAAGACAAAAAGATCCAAAGCGAAAGGTGGTTGAAGCATTACAGAGCCTAAACTACAAAGTAATCGCTTTTGGTGATTCATATAACGATGTTACAATGCTTAAGCAAGCTGAAGTAGGGATATTGTTCAGACCACCTCAAAATGTTATTGATGAATTCCCTCAACTTCCTGTTACAACTAATTATAAAGAGCTAAAGAGCCTGCTGGAACAGTATTTAAGTCAACCTGATTTATAATTATTTAAAGGAAAAATTAAAATGAGATTGTAGAAAACGATGTTGGAAAAGAATACTAAAATTTATAATGCCAAAAAAATACAAGCAACAAATAATTACCTTGTTTGTAACTATTAAGTTTACAAAGGATTTAACATTTAATTCTTCTTTGCGGTAAAAAATTTTCCAATTTGTGTAATAGAAACGATTATGTGGGAGTTATCTTTTTAAAAGCAAAAATCATGGATGCTTAAATAATCAACAACAATTTTAAATTGTTTGAAAAAATCACTGTTTATATGCTTAACATTTGTAATTTTGTTATAATATATTAATTCATATTTATTAATTCAGTTTTTTATTAGTTTATAGGCTTATAATTTTTTGGAAAAACAGAAAAAAATACTGTAAGCTAATAAAAAAGAACATTAGTGTTTTTTACTAACAACATATAGCTGGTTTTATGGAAAAGATTATTCCTCCGGTTGAAAGGGAAGTTATAAAATCGGAGCTTACAAAGGATAAATTTGTCAGGTATACTAATTATGAGAATAATGAGATATACATTTTCACGTCTCATGATTGTCCCAACACAATGGAAGAGATTGGCAGATTGCGGGAAATTGCCTATCGTGAAGCCGGAGGTGGAACGGGGAAGGCATCTGGTATTGATGAGTTTGACACAAATTCCAAGCCCTATAAACAGATAATTGTTTGGTCTCCTGAAGAGGAAGAAATAATTGGTGGGTACAGGTTTTTTAATCTTAAGCAAGCTGAAAAAATCCAGGATAATTATTATTTAGCATCTACCGACATGTTTCATCTGACCGACAAGTTTGTTAATGAATATATGCCTTATACTATGGAGCTTGGAAAATCATTTGTTCAACCTAAATTTCAACCTTCGACTGATGATAGAAAGGGAATGTTTTCCCTTGATAACCTATGGGATGGTTTGGGAGCATTAATTTTGGATAACCCTGATATTAAATATTTTTTCGGAAGAGTTACTCTTTATCTTAGTTATAATCAAGAGGCAAGAGATGTCTTGTTATATTTTTTATATAAATATTTTGGCGATAAAGAAAATTTGATTTATCCCTATGAACTAAGAGAAATAAAAACAGATCCTGTAAAACTGGAAGGAATTTTTACAAATGAAGGGTTTGAGCAAGATTTTGTAAACCTAAATAAGGCTGTCAGAGATAGAAATGAAAATATTCCTCCATTAATAAAAGCTTATATGAGCTTGTCTCCCACAATGAAAGTATTTGGTGTAGCACAAAATCGTCATTCTTATGGTGGTAATATGGAAGCAATTGCTATGATGGTAAAAATTCAGGATATTTATCCTTCTAAGAAAAAGCGACATATTGAAAGTTATAAAAAGCAAAAGGACAAAAATCAGAAAGAATTACTTTAACTGGCTAAATAATAATTTCCTGACTATTTGGTAAAAAGCAGTTTGCAGGAGATTTTAGATTATTAAGGATAAGAGTTTGACAGCGCCGAATATGAAAAAAAAGTGGTTTACCTATTTTGTATATATTTCCGTAATATTTTTGATCATTCAACTCATTAGATATGAATATATTGTAATGCCTGAAAGCTTGAATTACAATTATTTAAGCTTGTCTTTTCTGCTTTTATTTACCGGGTTTTTAATACAGGGCTTGTCTTATAAGGTAATTTTAAAAAAATACGGGTATCATATTTCATCAAAAGATTCACTGATTTCATTTGGATTGACTGTTTTATCAAGATATATGCCCGGTAAGTTTTGGGTACATTTGGGAAGAGCAGGATATATAAATAAATATTATAATTATCCTTTAGATGAACTTGCTTATATTTCTTTAAATTGTCAATTTATTGGCATATGGTTAGTTGTTCTTTTTTGTTCGATTGGGTTTGTTTTTCTTGACATATCTTTTTTAATGAGAGTTTTAATTTTTTCTTTGTGGATATTGTTATCATTTTTGATTTTTACAAGATATGTTCATCAAATGACTCAATGGGTGGTTTATAAAACTATGGGCAAAAGGATAAATCTTCCTGCACTATCTTTAAAAAATCTCTTTAAAGTTTTTCCTGTATTTATTTTTTATTGGTTTTTATATGCTGTAGCTTTTTATATACTCTCGTTAGGATTTGCAGCAGAGATTGGTTATCTTGCTTTAATATATTTTCCTTTATCGGCGGTGGTAGGCATAGTTTCTCTATTTGCCCCGGGAGGAATTGGTACACGAGAAGCATCGCTTGTGGGATTTTTTACTATGGGAGGTGTAACCACGGTTTTAGCTACCACTATTTCGGCTTTCAGCCGTGTGTGGTTTTTAGCCGGCGAACTATTTGCTTTTCTATTAGGAATGATCCTTAATGTTCATAAAAAAGCAAAAACTGTTGTTTAAACCGTACTTTCTACATCCCACACAAATGCTCTTATCCCTTGTTTCTCAGCCTTTTCGTTTATTTCTCTCACTCCGTTAAGCACTTTTTCAACTTCAGATGCTTCAGTAACAACCATTATAGATGAATTTAAAGCCGGCCAGGTATGTGTCCCCATGTGAGGCTCTCCTTTATGACTACCTCTGCCTTTCACATCATCCCATTGGGTAAACCCCCTGATGTTATTTTTTTCAAGCATTTTGATAACATTTTCTGCAAGAGCTTGATTGAAGACTATGAATATTGATTTCAT
>SL_8KL_010_SEDDRAFT_10002097_pt1 | contig 17124 bp, 18 predicted proteins | sample SodLakKL_010_SED_4_FD_11160 | JGI IMG/M metagenome (IMG submission 11160)
AGAGATTTACTCACGCAACGCAATTACAAATAATCACGAGTGTCTTTTACCGAGATCTACTGGAAAATAAGATTTTCCATCGATATTCGGAAAATTTGAAACATTTTCCGAAAATAGAGACGAGGATATTATTCCTCAAAGTTGCGTCTTCCACTATAACTATCGAACATCATCCACCGATAACAATCTCCGTCTCACTATAAGCGTAAACCTCTCCAAAAGAGAGGATCTCTACTCTAACCAGCTTTTCATTTTCTCCTACATCCATCGTAACATTTCCCTGCAAGCTCTCGCTACCTTCAGGCATGAGTTCGATCTCTTCGTCTAGTGGAACTCTCTCGAACTCGTCCTCTATCTCTAAGTTTATCTCATCCACAAGTATGGGGAGATCCCCTTGGTTCTCTACCTCAGTATTGAGCTTCCAAAGTCCCTCTCCCTCTTCGGGTCCAGTGGAAAGTTCGATATCAGTTATCTCTACATCCGGTCCTTCGAAGGTAAGCTTATCCTCATAGATCACCTCACCACCTGCGGAGCCTCTTACTACGATCGTATATTCCCCCGTGATAGGATTTCCTTCCTCGGCCAGTGGGAGCTTGACGGTGCTCTGCATTACTCCGATGAACCGCCGGGTTATATCTTCAGAGGTCACTTCCGTTTTGCCCACTGATTCGTTTTCAGGATTGTAAAGCTCGATCTCATTACCTTCTTCGGCCGCTTCAAGATTTATCCTCAAACGCATATCCTCGACTACCTGATAATTAGCACGGAGCTCAGGGTCGTTTTCACCGAAGCTTATCGCAACGGCTATGATCAATCCAACCACGATGATCACAACCGCGATCTTCTTTATCTTCTCCATGAGATTCCAGCTAGCTTTAGATTGTCGGCCCCATAAAAGATTAACCATGGTAAAACAATTTGAGAGCCAAAAATTATATCCTTTTACCGAAAGGGATATGTATTTTAAAGTCTTTTCAACAAGACGATATCTATGATGAGCGAATCGAAGATAGTTGAATTTTTGGATGATCACCTTTCTATAGATGAGATTCAAGATGAAAGCCAGAACGGGATGCAGGTCGATGCGGCTGGGGAAATAAATAAGATAGTTTTCGCTGTAGACGTTAGAAAAGATATCGTAGAAAGAGCTACAGAAGCAGGAGCGGATATGCTTTTCGTACACCACGGCTTTATCTGGGGAGAGGGTTTTGGAACTTTAACAGGGAAGTATTACCAGATAGTCAAGATGCTCTTCGAGAACGACACTTCCCTTTACGCAGCACACCTACCCTTAGATATTCATCCAAAAGTAGGTAACAATGTGGAACTTGCTAATTTGTTAGGAGCCGAGATCGGTGAACCCTTTATGGAATATAAAGGTACAAACATCGCTAGGATGGCTAATTTTAAAGAAGAAAAAGTTGTGGTTGAAATAGCTGAAGAACTGGAGAGAAAATTAGATACTGAAACGTACACTGTAGGTGAGAAAAAAACGGCCAAAAAGATCGGTATTTTGACAGGAAAAGGGGGTCAGGCTTTGGAGGACGCTAAAAATAACGGTGCAGAGCTCTTCATAACTGGGGAGCGTACCTATACGACCTACAACGAAGCTATAGATATGGAGATTCCCATAATATTCGCTGGACACTATGCTACTGAAACACTCGGTTTAAAAAAAGTCAAAGATCTTCTTGAAGAAAAATTCGATGTTGAAACGGGATTTTTAGATGCAAAGACCACTATATAAAGCTCAACTCTTAGAATCGTTATCACTATGTCTAAATGATTGTATGGTGATGCAAAGTTTTTAATACTTGGATTTTAGATGCCTTTTTTGAAATTCGATGGAGAAAAAACTGGTTAAACTTTTAAAATGGATCTATACACGCATAAAATTCATATTGTTTTTTCCTATAAAAATTTTAAAAGGCATAAGGAGCGAGGGCTTTTACCCGTATTTCAAAGAAAGGATGAAAACGCCCAGCAAAGAAGAGATTTTAGAGGGTAACATCCTTGGAGTGATGTTCAAACTTGGATGGCCCATGATGATCGCTACTTTTTTGAGGACTCTTTACAACCTGATAGACACTTTTTGGTTGGGTAACATGCCCAATCCGGAGATCGCCGAGTACTCCGTTACCGCGGTCGGGCAGGGGTGGACAGTAGTCTTCATGATGATGTCCATTGAGATGGGGTTCGGAGTAGCGGCTCTAGCTCTAATAGCCCAGTATACAGGGCAGAAAAATTATGAAGAAGCCGATAGGACCGCTGGTCAACTTTACTTCATAGCTATCATAGGTTCGCTCTTGATAGGCATAGCCGGTTACTTCTTAACACCTGCATTCATGCATCTTTTGACAGGAGGTGAGGCCGAACTCGCCTATTACGGGACTCAGTACATCCAGATAATCTTCCTAGGTCTTCCCTTCATGTTCCTGTTCTTCGCTTTCATGTACACTCTAAGAGGATGGGGAGACACGATAACTCCGATGAAGATCACCGCTTACGCCGTAACTCTGAATATGATCATCAATCCAATCCTGATCTATGGTTCTGGTACTGTCCTATCACTTGGACCTTTGGAATTTTCCATCCCCACTTTTTTTGGCCAATCTATACCTAGGTTGGGTGTGAGAGGAGCGGCTATAGGCACAATCATGAGTCGTGGCATCGGTTCTCTTTACGCTACCTATCTATTATTCAAAGGTAAGTTGGGGCTAAAGCTGGAACTCTCCTATCTCAAACCAGATCTATCTCGATTGAAGAGTTTTCTGAGTATCGGAATCCCTGCAGGGATCGGTAGATTCGGCACATCTATAGGATTCGTAATCCTCTGGGCCGTGATATATAGGTTACCGAATCCAGAGGTCGCTGGAGCAGCTTATAGTGTCGGGAACCGTATATTGAACATAACTTTCTTGATCATGGGTGGTTTCGCTATGGCTATAAGCACCATGGTCGGTCAGTCTTTAGGCGCTGACGATATCGAACGATCCGAGAATATAGCTAAAAAAGGTTTTTTAGCTGTGGCAGGTTTGATGTTATTTTTCAGTATAGTTCTGTTCGCTCTTAGAAACAACCTGATAATGATATTCATACCGGATTCGCCCGAAGTCATAGCTGAGGGAGCAACCTTTTTGGCGATCTTCTCTTTAGCTATGCCTTTCTTTGGTGTTTTCAGAGGAGTAACCTCCTTGTTAAACGGCTCTGGTCACACCAAACTAAAGATGGTACTAAGTCTGGTAAGGCTCTGGGGTTTGAGACTTCCGTTCGTCTTTTTCTTCGCTCTATTCGTTACTATGGGCTCAACAGGAGTTTGGACCGGCATGGCTGTCAGTAACGTAGTAGCTTTCGTTCTAGCTCTAGGTGTCTATAAGACTGGATGGTGGAAAGAAAAAGTGATAGAGGATAAACCTGTTGGAAAACCAGATGTGAGTCTGTCTGAAGACGAGCCTAGTAGAAAGCGTGAATCAACAGTGGAAACGTCGGAACATACGGACTGACTTTTCATCTTGCAACTTCTACGTCTTTGATCTCCAAATTTTCCTTTTCCTCATCTATTTTTACGCTGATCGAACCTTTTTTATCGTCATCTACACAGTAGCCTCCGATGAACTCCTCCAAAGTCAACTTCTGACCAGAGTGAGGAGGGAAAAGTGAACATTTTAAGGCTTCAGAAACACCATAAGGCATACCGTCAGAACCAAAAACTAAATCTTCTCCAGGAACGAATCCTACTTCATCTATCAACATCCTGAACGGGTTGTTCATCTCCTGATACTTTTTGGTTAATCTATCCTGGTAGTAGACAGAATCGAGGCTGAAATTTGGCTGCATACAGAGTTTCATACCTAAACTTTTAGCTTCTTCCGCTTTTTCTCTAGAGATGAATTGAGCGTGCTCCATCCTTATATAAGGAATTTCATCATTTTGTTTTTCATATTCCTTCACTGCCTCTATGACCTGGTCTATCGCACCGTCACCTATAGCATGGATAGCTATCTTGTCTTTATCGATGGATTTTAACTCATCTAAGAACTCCATCAATTTTTCCTTTCTATAAATTAGAAGGCCAGATCCTCCCTCTGTATAGGTCTCATTCATCGCGGCGGTCTTGGGACCTAAAGCTCCATCTGTGAACACTTTTATCCCTTTTACTTTCGTTCTAGATTCTCTACTCAATTCATCATATGTATCGAAATCGACCCAGAATTCAGCTCTTTCATCATATCCCGTTTTCTCAAATATGTTCAATACCTCTTCTGAAGGCATGAGCATGTCTTCTGTCTTCCAGATACCTTGTTCAGAAAAAAACCTATAGGTTTTATCCAATTTTCTTTCAGTGATTCCTCCAACTTTGTCAAGAAACTTCATCACCTTTGGAAGATTTTTCTCAGTCCAAGATGGGTATCTGAGTTTTTCAAGTAAGCGTCCCTGACCGAACTTTTCTTTCAATTTCTTTTTCGCTTTGCTGTTTAAGATGAATCCGTGGAATGAAAGATCGCAGATAACTACAGGAGGAAAAGATTCTAACTCTTTTTCTGTGAACGAATAACGTGAAGTGATCCATCCTTTCACCACGTTGACCTCCTCTTTAGAACAACCTTCTTTTATCATCCTTACAGCCTTCTCTTTATCCTCCACCTCTGAGATATCCACACTTTTCCACAGCGCCGCCTTACCGGAAGCATGGGTGTGGTGATCGTAAAGTGGAGGTATGGACTCTTCTAGCACCATAGATATCATTTGAACTAACAACGAAGGATATATTAAATATTTGTAATGTATCGAATAGTCCATGATGATTGAATTCAAGACTCCTTCGATCGAAGAGTATGAAAGGATATTGGAACTCTGGGATGAATCTGATTTACCTTACAAACCAGAGGGCAGAGATAGAAAAGAAAACATAAGAAGGGAACTGAAAGAGCAGCCAGAATACTGGATAGGTGCTTACAAAGAGGAGGAACTTGTAGGGATCATCTTCGGTACCGATGACGGACGCAAGGGTTGGTTGAACAGGTTGGCCGTTGACGAGAAATACAGAGGAGAAGGCATTGGAAAAGAATTAGTAAAAAAACTGGAGAGTGTTTTTGAAGATAAGGGTTTCAAGATCTGGGCCGTCCTCATAGAGCCGGATAATCCAGAGGCGATGGACTTTTTTGAATATCTTGATTTTGAAGATGACGGCATAAAGTACTATTCAAAAAGAGAGAGCGACAAAGTCTGATTTTAAACTCTATCCTGGGCATCAAGGTCTCTTAGTGAAGCTTTATCCGGCTCTTTTACCGTCGTTCCGATAAAGAACACTCCGAGTATACCGACCAAGAATGCCGCGAAAAAAGGCGCCCTAAGGCTCATCGCATCCGCGATAACTCCCCCTAAAAATGAGCCGCTGGCGAAAGCGGCGTTCTGTGCAAAGTTATAGACACCCATCATCTTGCCTCGGTGCTCGATGGATGAAAGAGAGGAAACAAAGGCTGGAAAGGAAGGTCTTGCCAATGCTCTCCCGACGGTATACAGCGAAACGGCTAAGAGAAGGAAGGCTAAAGTATTGGAGAATCCGATCACCCCTGAAAATACAGCAGAAAATGCAGCGCCAGAAAGTATCAACTTTTTCCTACCGATCCTGTCCGAAAGACTCCCTGCAGGGAACATCACTAGAACTTGAACGACCCCTATCAAAGTGAAAACGATAGATATGTAGAACTCACCGAGACCTAGAACTTCATCTCCAAAAAGAGAGAGCATCGACCAAACCATAGCTAGGCCGAAAAAAACGGTAAAGGACCCTATGGTGAGACCAAGGAAAATCTTGGGAAACGGAGTGATTTTTTTTAGGTAAGTCCATGATGATGTCATGGCGTTCTTAGGTAGTAAAAGAGTCTTTTTCGTCACGCTCTTAATATTTTTTGGTAGCGAGACTATTTTCTTCAACCTGGTCTTTAATACCGAAAATGAAAAGGTATAAGTGGAAAAGATCCCGCCCCTCTTATATATACTTCCTTTGGCCTTTTTGCTCCCTTCGTAAGATTCTTTGACGCCGAAAAATAAAAGTGCGCCGCTCACAGCTGCCAATCCAGAAGTAAAGAAGAACGGCACCGAGAGAGTGTAATAACTCGCTATAATACCACCCAGTATCGGGCCGAAGGCGTTCCCGCTGGCAAAAGCCATCGTGTAGAGTCCCATGGCCTTTCCCCTATCCTCTTCCTTCACCACATCGCCTATATAAGTCATCGCTACCGGCCAGACCAGGCCGGAAGCGGCTCCCTGCCCTCCTCTGTAGATGAACAGCTCCGGCAGTGTCCGGGCGGCACCGAACATGAACATGACCACCATGTAGGTGAACATCCCTCCGACCATGACCGGTTTTCTTCCATATGTATCGGCTAATTTTCCTCCTATGGGAGCTATAAATATCTTGACGATCGAAAAAATTCCGAGCATCAAGCCGATATGTGTCCTCGTGGCTCCGAAGTCTCTAGCGTAGATCGGGAGAAAAGGCATGATGAGACCGAATCCGAGCATACTCACGAATACAGCGAAGATCAAAATCAGAAGCTCTTTATACTCCAGTACTATCTTCAGATCGGAGAGTATACTTTTTAGACCAAAGGGCTCTAGTTCTTCGGAGTCGCTCATCGTAAAAATCCATCAAAAAGGTATTATTAAACGTTTGCATTGGTGTACAAACAAATTTTTCATAAGAGTATTGTTTTAGGAAGGCAAATGACCGAAAAAGTAGACATAGTAAATGAAAACGATGAAGTGATAGGGAAGACCACCCGAAAGAAAGCCCACGGCGATGGTTTGAGACACAGGAGCGTGATGTTCTTCGTATTCGATCCCGAAGGAAATTTACTGGTCACCAAAAGAAGTGATCAAAAGCGTTTCTTTCCAGGATACTGGAGTGTGGTTCTAGGCGGCCACGTACCTGCCGGGTTCAGCTACGAGGAAGCTTTAGTAAAAGAAGTCGAAGAGGAGATAGGTGTTCCAGCGGATGAATATGAAAGGATGGCGACTTTCAAAAAAGAGATAGAAGAGGAGAAAGAAAACGTCAAACTGTTTAAAGTGAAAGTCGATCCTGATAAAGTTGAATTGTCTTCTAAAGAATTCGAAAAAGGGAGATTCGTCCGGCCTAGAAAATTGAAGGCAGAACTAGAAAATAAAGATTTTCTCCCAGAAACGGAGATGGTTCTTGAGCATTTGGAACTATATGGTCCAGCCTAAAAACATGGAAAAATATATTATACTACGGGCAATCATCTTCGGTTGATGGCAGAGCGACTAGAAGATGTGAAGCCTACTCGGATGGAACTTCTTCGGATAAGAAAAAGAAAGGTCCTTGCGGAGAACGGACATGATCTTCTCAGCGAAAAGAAGGATGCATTGATAAACGAGTTCTTCAAGATCGTCGACCAAAGAGAGGAGGCAAGGGAGGAATTAGAGGAGACCCTTGAAGAGAGTTACGAAAAGTTGACCGAAGCACAGATGATCATGGGCAGTGCCGAGGTCGAATCTATAGCTGACGGATCAGTAGGGATGAAAGACTTAAAAATCAGTTCTGATAACATAATGGGGGTCAAGGTTCCAGAGATCGAACCAGAGGTTCCTGAAGAAAAATTTTATGGTTATGCGGACACTTCTGTAAAACTCGATGAAGCTGTGGAAGAATTCAGAAAGGCATTGAAACTATCACTAGAAGTGGCAGAGATAGAAGGAAAACTTACTAAATTGGCCGATGAGATCGAAAAGGCGAAACGAAGAGTGAACGCTTTGGAATATGTATACATACCCAAATTAGAAGCCACCATAAAATACATCGAAAGGCAGCTCGAGGAAAGGGAGAGAGAAGACTTCTTCAGAAGGAAGAAGATCAAGTCGATGATGGAAGAAGAGAATTGAGCGATGAAGACTTGACTGATCAGAGGGTGATAGTTTGAAGGAACTCATTGAGAGATATTTTGATACCCCAGAAAAAAAGGCGAAGTTATATCTACTCGTGACGATAGCTCAGATATGGGCTGTCATCGCCATGATGATAGGCATCGGGATACTCATATATTATGTGCTTAGAGGTGTAGATATATTAGGAGTGATGATATGATGGAAGCGGATATACTTATCGAGAACTGTTCGGAAATACACACTTTGAAAGGACCAGATCGACCAAGAAGAGGAGATGAGATGCAGGATACAAGTAAGATCAAGAACGGCGCCCTAGCGGTTAAAGGTGAAAGTATTCTGGCTGTTGGTTCCGATAAAGAAATAAAAAGAGATGTTGAAGCCGAAAAGATCATAGACGCCTCTGGTAAAACTGTCATACCCGGATTCGTTGATCCCCATACTCACCTCATATATTCTGGTTCTAGAGAAGATGAACTGGCGATGAAGATCCAAGGAAAAACTTATATGGAGATCTTAGAGGAAGGTGGAGGGATTTTACGCACCGTTCGAGCCACTAGAAAAGCATCTAAGCAAAGATTGTTAGAAGAGTCAAAGGCGAGGATGGACAGGATGCTAGCTCATGGAACCACTACTGCTGAGGCAAAAAGCGGTTACGGTCTAGATAAGAAGAACGAGATAAAATGTTTAGAAGTCATAGATGAGTTGGATAAAAGCCACGATCTAGACTTGATTCCAACGTATCTAGGAGCTCATTCACTACCTCCTGAATTTGAAAGATCTGAAGACTATATCGATTATTGCATCGAAGATGTGCTTCCCGAGATCGCTGATAAAGATCTAGCGGAATACTGTGACGTATTTTGCGAAAAAGGAGTCTTCGATGTCGAGGAGAGCCGCAGGTTGCTGAAAAAAGCAAAGCAGTTCGGTTTGAAAGCAAGGGTTCACGCTGATGAGATCGAGAACATAGGATGCAGTAAGATGGCAGCTGAACTCGATGCTATTTCGGCAGAGCACCTGGTGAAAACCGATGAGGAAGACATCATTATGATGGCAGAGAGCGGAACTATAGGTATCCTTTTACCGGGAACTCCTTTCATGTTGATGGAGGAGAAATACGCCCCGGCTAGACAGATGATCGAAAACGGCATGGCGATCGCTCTAGCTACAGATCTAAATCCCAACTGCTGGACCGAATCGATGCAGATGGTGATAACTCTCGCCTGTTTACAGATGAAGATGACACCTAGTGAAGCTTTGACCGCAGCGACTTTTAATTCCGCTAGAGCTCTAGATAGGCCGGACATCGGATCGCTGGAAAAGGGTAAAAAAGCTGATTTTTTGGTGTTAGATATACCTAATATCGATCATCTACCATATCGTTTTGGAGTCAATCTTGTAGAAAAAGTATATAAAAGAGGTGAAAAGGTTTGAGGACCAAGTTTCTTATATATTTCAATTTTGATGCATGTGTGCATTAATAACGTATAAGCAGTCTTCTTACATAGCTACACTATTTTTCAAGCATCCAAAAAATTATTACCTTCTTTTATCTTATAAGAAGATACCTAGGATATTTGATGACAGAAAAAAATCGTGATCCTGTTCTAAAACGGATCAAAAAGAAGCTACAACGAGCTAAAAAGTCCCGATATTCTGTTTTAATCTATATAGCCACCGTATTTTTAATTTCCGTATGGCTTATATTAGACATCTGTTTGATGACCATCCTTGTGCCAATCCTTGCAGTTTTAGCACCTTACAAACTTTACCAGGAAAATAACATTAAGAAAATAGTGGTGGTAGGGATCGTAGTAATTTTATTGATCTCGGTGACCGGTTCAATATATCAACTCGGTATAATCTTTGAAAAAAGTCCGCAGAGACTGAGTTCTGGCCCCCTTTCCGATGGTAGACTAGACTCACTATATGGTGATCCTGATACAGAGTTCCAGTTCAGTGTTAATTTATCTAAAGACTATGTAAGAGAGATAGAAGATGATTTTGTGCTTGAAAATTTCACAGTATATACTAACTTGACGGTAAGCACAGCAGAGGGTTTTAGAGTCCAGGAGTATGAAGGATTCGAGATGGACCGAGTAAGTCTATTCATAATGAACCGTACGGAAGTCGAACTTGAACATAATATCCCCATATCTGAGAATGATGAGTTATGGGAAGCCCTCCAAAATCATATAGGAGAAATAGAAAATGATCTCAGATTATATAACGAAACAGAGGAGACGGGTCTTTGGTGGATCAGAGATGAAGAAGGCGAAGACAAGTACAGCATCGAATTAGATGAGGAGGACATGGTAGTTTATGATGAAACCGTTGAGGAGTACAGTTTCCACACGGTCGTTTCCGATCTAGATGAAGAATTGTTCAGCCACCGTTTCTCTATCAAAAGGAACAGGACGCACATTGAAACAAATGAGTCATATGAGGATTGGAAAAGAACATCCCACGCTTTTGGGCCCATCACTCTCAGTGAAAGAAGTGCATTTCAAAGGATGATGTACCAGTATTCCTTTTCAACGATGATAATATTTCTTTTTGTAATAGGATTGTTATGGCTGAAGAAAGAGATGGATAAAAGCGTCTCTGAAAGTACTGAGGGGCTGGAAGAAAAGGAAAAAGAATTGGACGAGTACTGTCCTGATTGTGGTACTCTATTGAAAGGGGAAACCATCTGCGAAAAATGCGGATGGGAAATAGGAGCAAAAGAAGAACCAGATAACTTCGATTCGAAGGAAACAGACTAGTCTGAAGTAGCGGGGAAATCGTTATATCTGATCTATATGTTGTCTTTTTTCAAGGTGAAATTATGGAATTGGAGAGAGTGGAGATAGAAAAAGAGGATGAAATGAATATAATACTGGGGCAGAGCCATTTCATAAAGACAGTTGAAGATATATATGAGGCGCTGGTCACTACGGTCCCTGATATAAAATTCGGTCTCGCCTTCTGTGAAGCTTCGGGAGATAGGTTGATCAGAAGCGACGGTACGGAAGAAAATCTAGAAAAACTAGCTGTTAAAAACATGAAAAAAATAAACTCCGGTCATGCTTTTATGATCATCCTAGATGGTAGTTTTCCTATCAATGTGATGAAATCAGTCAAGGACGTACCTGAAGTCTGTAGAATATTCTGCGCCACTGCAAATCGCACCGAAGTCGTAGTAGCTGAAACGGATTCTGGCAGGGGCATCTTAGGAGTGATCGATGGAAAACCAACTGTTGGTGTAGAGGACGAGAAAGAAAAAGATAAGAGAAAAAAATTCTTGAGAGATATAGGTTACAAACGCTAGGCACCGAACTTCTCGGTTCTATCGGCTAGATCCTTCAAGATATTCAAGACGACCATCCCGTTGATCCTATTTAATCCTCCCTGGGCACAGGCTCTTTCACTGAATTGCTCTACATCATCAGTCCTCACATCGCCCCCCAAGATTGTGATCGGAAGAGGATCACCACTGTGATCCTCTATAGTGACAGCGGTAGAATGATCACCAGTTATCGCGATATATGTATCATCCAATCCTTTAAGAGCTTCTAAATGTTCATCGATCTTCTCTATGAAGTCTATCTTTTGCTCTGGTAAACCATCATGGCCAGAAAGATCACAGCCTTTTATATTTACTAAAACAAATTCATAGTCCTTCAATGATTCTACCGTCTCATTCATTATCGCTTCTAGATCGGTGTCTAATCCCCCCGTAGCTCCTTCAACATCGATAATGTCCATTCCAGCAAGGCAACAGACTCCTCTAACTAGGGTTATGCCGGAGATGGCAGCCGAATTTAGACCGTGTAGGGATTCTATTTCCTCTAGATCAGGGACCTTCCCACCGCCTCGCGGTAAAACCACGTTAGCCGGAGGTTTTTCCTCCTTTGCCCGCTGTTGGTTAACCGGATGATCTGAAAGGACTTCGATGCTTTTCTGGGTAAAATCATTTATTATCTCTGCAGTTCTTCTATTCTCTTCGGAATCCTCCACAGGGGTAGACTCATGAATTCTTTCATTAGCTCCGTGAGGGTCTATATCCGTCACATCTCCTCCTAGATCCTCTCCTTTGAGTACCAGGACGCCCCTGTGTTCCACAGTAGCTTCGAACTGAAAGTCTACTTCCAGTTCGACGTCTTGTAGAGCTTTACTTAGTTCCTCCTGACCCTCTTTGATACGTCCTGCCCTCCTATTCACTATCCTACCATCCTTGATAGTTGCGAAGTTAGTCCTGAATGCAACATCATCGGGTTCTAATTCTATCCCAGCACCCGCTGCTTCAAAAGGTCCTCGGCCAGAATATACTTCGTAGGGATCATATCCAAGTAGAGCCAGATGTCCTGTATCACTTCCAGGTCTGATCCCTGGGGCGATAGTATCCATGATGCCGTTAACACCTTTCCGTGAGAATTCATCTAAGTTCGGCGTATCCGCAGTTTCCAACGGCGTTCGATCATCCAGCTCTTTTACAACTCTATCTCCTATACCGTCCAATATCAACATCAATATCCTATCTGCCATAATATACCTCCAAACAAAGTTACTGAGATAAAAATAGAAGTGAAATTGACCGTGGATTTACCGATTAAAGATCTTCTTTCAAGGGTGGCTCCCAGCAAGCTATCGATCTGGCAGCTCATAAAACTGACTACAATACCGGATAATATGAAAATGGGTGAAAGGAGAGACATCCCTGCAAAGTAAAACATCGCTTGGGCAACCAAGAAAGTGTATAAAGGCCCTATCAAAGCCCAAAATTCTCCATATAGAGATATCCCTCCATTGGTGCCGGGCTTCACTCTCTTAAAATTGGTGATGAGGTAAGCTTTATCTGAAACCATGCCCATCTCGGATGCAAGGGTATCAGAAGCCGCTGCAGCGATACTAGTTACGAAAAGAACGAGCATCATCTCTTCTCCCAAAAAACCTATGTTGAAAATTGATCCTGAATCGTACAGAATCAGTATCATAGTTGGTACTGCACCGTTAGCGATCACGTTCGTCCATCCTCTTTCACCCTTCAATCCCTCATGGATCCCTCTCTCCTTCTTATATCCAAATTTATATTTCGTAGCTAAAAATGCGCTGAAAAGGAAGATGAGAAGTAGAAGGATCAAAGTCAATCCACCCTGAATACTGATGAAAACCGCTATAAAAAAAGCTGTAACAGCGCCGTCTAGATTCAACAACCTTTTGTAATATGTTATGAATGAGAGGGCGAAACAGATGATGAATATTAGCAGTATATCAAAGTTCAAAATCCACATTTGATAATTGTAAATTACCGGAGAATATAAAACTTATGTTTGTTATTTAAAGATCAGACAAAGATATCATGAAAAAAGATGTCCAGAGAGCCTCTAAAACATTCGATTTGATAGCAGAACACTTCGATAAGACAAGAAACAGACCTTGGTACGAAGTTGTAGAGTTTTTAGAAGGATTGGATGGAAAGCTATTGGATATGGGTTGTGGAAATGGGAGGCACATCCTCGAAGCAGTGAAAAAGGATTTAGAAGTGGTAGGAGTGGACGCTTCGATAGAGCTACTGACTATTTGTAAACAAAACGTTATAGACGAGTTTTATACTTTGTCAAAGGTCGATCTTATCCGCGCAGATGTTAAGAATCTCCCTTTTTTTGAAAGTAGTTTTGACAGTGCTCTGTTCATCGCTGCGATCCACCACCTTAAAGAAGGGAGAGTTAGAAGTTTGAGAGAGGCCAAGAGAGTGATGAAGGACAACGGTAAAATCCTAATTTCGAGCTGGGCAAGAGAACTCGATAGGTGGGACCTTGAGGACCATGAAAGAGAAGTCATGGTACCATGGCACAGGGAAGATGGGGAAGTGATCGAACGTTTCTACCATCTTTATACTCTGGAGGAATTGGAGGAAGATGTGAGGAGAAGCGGACTTTCCATCATAGATTCTTTCCACTCTAAAGGCAACAACTACGTAAAAGCGAAAAAGCTACCTAAATCTTAAATCCGATCCTGAAATTATGGTTTAATATGAAAAGAGTTAGATTTAAGGATGAATCGGGCGCCGTAAACATCGGCTCCTTCAAAAATGGAAAAGTGTCTTTCGAGGATCGTATGTATGAGATGGACGACGTTGATATTTTACCTCCAGTAAAACCCACTAAACTTGTCTGCATAGGCCTGAACTACGAAGATCATGCCGAAGAGACCGGGAGAGAAGTACCGGAAAGACCTAAGTTGTTTTTAAAGACTCCCAATACCGTCGCAGGACATGAAGATACGATAACACTGCTAAAAAACAAAAAAAGGATCGATCACGAAGCTGAACTCGGAGTCGTGATAAAAGAAAGGTGCAAAGAGGTAGACAAAAACGAAGCGATGGATCATGTGATGGGATTCACCTGCGTGAACGACCTTTCCAATAGAGACGATCAGAGGATCGAACAGAACTGGGTTCGAGGGAAAGCTTTTGACAAAGCTGCGCCGATCGGTCCCGTAGTGGCGGAGCCGAAAAACGTTCCTAAAGATGCCGAGATAAAGGCATTGGTGAACGGTGAAGTGAAACAAAAATCCACCATCGATCAACTGGCTTTCTCAGTATCGGAACTCATCGAGGAGATAACTACCTACATGACACTGGAAAGGGGCGATATAATATCCACTGGAACGCCTGCCGGTGTCGGTCCTATAAAAGACGGCGATGAAGTGGAAATAGAGATCGAAGGAGTCGGTTGTCTAAGGAATTATTTTGCCAAACCATAAATATAACGCCGTTTTTGATGCATATAACGATGAAAACAAAAACACTTTGGATCATAGCGGTCTTCATGGCCGTGATAAGCGTTGTTATACCTTACACTATCCTAGGAGATATTCCTAGGTTTCGGGCTAGTTATCTGTTCTGGACGGCTCTTACGATCTTGACCATCCTGATAGGTTATTTACACATTAGAGACTGGGGGAGAAGTAGATGAGACTCATCTATATAGCCTTAGCTTTGGCGCTCTGGTTCGTTATCGGTGTGGTCATCGCTCACTTCGCAAGAAAGCATCTTGGAAAGGGCATGCCCGAGTTCTTTCTAGCGAACAGAAAATTGAGCGGGTTCATATCTGCGATGACCTACAGTGCGACGACTTTCAGCGCATTCATGATGGTCGGTTTGGTCGGATTGACATACGACACAGGGGTAGGTGCTGTAGGTTTTGAGATGATCTATATCATTTTCACGATACTTCTTTTATTGATTTTCGCACCCCGTTTTTGGGTGGCCGGGAAGAAATTCGATATAATCACGCCTCCAGAACTTTTGACCAAAAGATATGATAGTAAATGGGTTGGTATGGTCGCATCTATAATCTGCTTAGCCATGTTGATACCGTACGCCTCAGTACAGATGATGGGGATCGGATATCTCCTAGAAGGTATGACTTCAGTCTCCTTCCCAACCTTTAGTTTTTTTGGCTACTCGGTATCAAGTCTTTACCTGATCGGAATTTTATTGGTCGCAGGGTACAGCGCTGTCAGCTCACTCTGGGCGGGGATGAGATCGGTTTCCTGGACAGATGCTTTTCAGGCATTGGTGATGATAATAGCTAGCGTGACTCTTCTGATATTCGTTCTTTATCATTTCTTCGGCGGTCCTTTCGCGTTCGCTACCGAGATGACTGCTGATTATTCCCATCTTCTTGAATTCGATTGGGATTTGAGCATGTTCGTAGGGATGACACTCCCTTGGGCTTTCTTTGCCTTGACCAACCCTCAAGTTTCGCAGAGGATGTTCGTCACCGATTCGGTCAAGGGTATGAAAAAGATGATCCTTTACTTTTCACTTTTCGCTCTCATATACACCGTTATTACCACACTTTTAGGTTTTTCAGCAGCAGGAATCGGTATAGAGGTGGCAGACCCAGATAGTGCTATGCCTGTGCTCCTTGGAAAAGTCCCCGTTTTATTGGCATTGGTTGTATTCGTCAGCATATTTGCTGCCGCCACATCCACTCTCAGTTCCGTCGTTCTCACTTTGAGTTCTCTTGGTTCTAGAGACTTGGTAAAAAACGTCAAACCCAATATATCCGAAAAGATGGAAGTCTACTCGGGTAAGATAATCATCATACTGATCATCATTGCATGCATAATCTTCGCTAATCTCAGATTAGACCTGATAGCGGTCCTATCCAGCATGGCCTCTGGCGGTCTACTTGTAATGGCTCCAACGATAATCGGTTCTCTGTTCTGGAAAAGATCCACAACTGAAGGAGCTTTGATCAGCATGATCATCGGAGGGCCGTTCACCGCCGCATTGTATATCGCCGGGGAAGCCTATTATCCTTTAGGATGGTGGCCCTCTTTCTGGGGCTTGATCATCACTACGATAATATTTGTTGTGGTAAGCCTTCTGACGGAACCACCTGAGAAGGCTGAGAAATTCGTAGAAGAAGTGGAGAAAGGTGTTGAGGAGTACGGTATGAGTTGACCGGAAGTTTTCAACAGGTAAGGTGTAATCCACAAGCAACTTTAGAATCCGTTTCCAATAACTCGTTGTATCGTCTGCAGGCTTTTTTGGTAGGATACGATTCGACTTCAAAAACCAATGATTCCACCAATTCAGAGGGGACCTGCATACGGCCTGAATTACCCGTCCCGATAACAAAAATATCGGGTCCGTATTCTATCACGTCTTTTAGATCATCTCTCGACACTCCGTGTCCCGAAACTCTCCACCATCTAGACAGTACTCTTTTTCCCAAGAGGATAACATCGTCGGTGTAATCCTTTCCATCTATAGTTATCTTTCCAAAGCTGTACTGCTCTATGAGAGACATCTTCAAATATAGATTTGAAGCAAGATTTTTATTTTTTTCGTCTAAGTATAGGAAAAAGAAAAGTAAAGCTGAAATTAAAAAAGGAGTTCTATTTTCATATACTAAGATATCATAAATTATAAATATAATGCCGTTATATATTGTAAGTTAAGAGGTGAATAGATATGTTAACGGGCAAATCGGCAACAGTATCGATATCTGTTGTGCTGGTAGTTCTATTAACCCTTTCTTCATTGACTGCAATTGCTCCTTTAAATACCTCAAATGAGGCACCTACGGTTCTCCAGACAGGATCTAGTTCCGATTATTACGTAGAGGTGGGTGACAATTACTTCGATCCGGACGATATAGAAGTGGAACCAGGAGACGAGATAGAGTTTGAGAACATAGGAGATATAGATCATACTGTAAC
>SL_8KL_010_SEDDRAFT_10002101_pt1 | contig 17103 bp, 10 predicted proteins | sample SodLakKL_010_SED_4_FD_11160 | JGI IMG/M metagenome (IMG submission 11160)
TATCTTTCCGATTATTTTTTTGAAGAGGATTTAAGCGCCATTGATTCCATAATTGGAGATCAGGAGCTTAAGTTTGAACAAAAAAATAAAGACGAACTTTTAATTAAGAGAAGATCAGAACAGGTGCCTTATGTTTCTGAAATGGTAGTATGGCTGGAAGGGGAGCCTTATAGCTTTTTTGTAGAGGAATCTATGAAACAACTTGTAGAGTTTGAGTTTGATCCTCAAGATAAAGATTATAATGAAGTAAAACTTGCCGGAGAGATTAATGACTGGGACCCCTCAGAAACTTCCCTGGAATATGTTGATGGCGTTTGGCAGACCAATTTATGGCTTCATCCCGGCAGATATCAATATCAAATAGTAGCTGATGATGAGTGGATGCTTGACCCCAATAGTGAAGAAACTGTTCCCAATAATATAGGTGGTTATAATTCTCTGCTCGAAGTTCCGCGTACAGACAAAGATCTATTGCCACACCTATATACTTATGCTTTTGATGACAATAATGTGTATATACGTTTTGATAATGAGCCTGAGGAAATACTTGTTTTTTGGCAAAACCATCGTTTACCTGGGGAAAATGTCAGCAGAGAAGATGATCTTAAGCACATTGAAATTCCACCTGATGCAATAAACCATCAGCGCAGCTTTTTAAGAGTAAGAGCCTATAACGAGCATGGTGCTTCCAATGATCTGCTTATTCCTTTGCATGAAGACCAACCTGTAGACAATCCGGCCAATCTTACAAGGCGAGATTATGAAGCGTCAATATTATATTTTATTATGGTTGACAGATTTCATAATGGAAAACAAGAGTTACATGAGCCTGTTGATGATCCTGAAGTCGCCCCCAGGGCTAATTTCCATGGCGGTGATCTGGCCGGCATAACCGAAAAAATTAATGATGGTTATTTTGAAAAGCTGGGAATAAACACTATATGGTTTACGCCCATTACACAAAACCCTTTGGAAGCTTACCTGGAGTATCCTGAACCCCGGCGTAAATATACAGGATACCATGGGTACTGGCCAATAACACTTACAACCGTTGATCATCGCTTTGGTAATGAAGAAATAATGAGAGATATGGTTGAAACAGCTCATGATCAGAGCATTAATGTATTGCTGGATTATGTTTCAAACCATGTTCATGAAGAAAATCCATTAATTAAAGAAAACCCCGACTGGTCTACTGAGCTGATTTTACCTGATGGTTCTAAAAACATTAGAATATGGGATGAACATCGCCTTACCACATGGTTTGACACATTTTTACCCAGCCTGGATTTTTCAAAACCTGAGGTTGTTGAAACCATGTCAGATAGTGCCCTGTACTGGATAGAAGAGTACAACCTGGACGGCTTTAGGCATGACGCTACAAAACATATTTCCCTGGAGTTCTGGCGAACGTTAACAAATAAACTTGAGAATGAAGTAGTTGTTCCTGAAGACCGCAGGTTGTTTCAGATCGGTGAGACTTTCGGCAGTCGTGAACTTATAGGAGACTATGTTGGAAGTGGTTTACTTGACGGGCAATTTGATTTCAACCTATATTTTGATGCCAGATCAATTTTTGCACTTGATGACGAATCATTCAAAGATCTTGACCAATCAATTCATGAAAGTTTTGATCATTATGGATACAATAATCTGATGGGCAATATCACAGGAAATCATGACCTTCCAAGGTTTATTTCTCTTGCCGGCGGAGATCTTGCTTTTGATGAGGATGACCAGGAAGCCGGTTGGGAACGGGATATTGGCGTTGGAGATCCGGCCGGATATGATAAGCTTTCGTCACTTACAGCATTTATCATGACTATACCCGGAGTACCTGTCATTTACTATGGTGATGAAATAGGCTTACCGGGTGCAGGAGATCCTGACAGTCGCCGACCAATGAAATTTGACAACCTTACCGATAGAGAAAAACAAACCAGGGAAAGGGTTGAAAAACTTACCCGAATCAGAAACAATAACCTGGCTTTCGTTTATGGAGATTTCCAAACACTCGAAGTCACAGATGAAATTTATGCTTATAGACGTTCATATTTTAATAATCACGGGATTGTGTTATTTAATAAAAGCCGGGATGCTAAAACCGTAACTGTCGAGCTTTCAAAAGAATTTGAAGATCTCGGTCTTGAAAATCATTTTGAGCAAAATTTTGTTATTGATGATAATATATTAACGGTAGAACTTGAACCTCTTAGCTATGAAGTTTTGACCAGCTATTAATTTTACAAGCTTTAAATGGTTGTACAAGTATTAAAGTAAAATACTTAGATATGTAAAACAATATTAATATATAGGATATGAAAAAGAAAAATATAGCTTTAGTTGCTCATGACAACAGAAAAAAGGAAATGTTGGAATGGGTGGAATGGAATCGCAATAACCTGATGAAACTCAATATTATTTGTACCGGCACTACCGGCAAATATCTTGAAAAAGTTTTTTCAAAAGATGATGATAAAAAGAATAAAATAAATATAACAAAACTAAATTCGGGAGCCTTAGGTGGCGACCAGCAGATGGGAGCAATGATTGTAGATGGAAAAATTGATTTAATGGTTTTTTTCTGGGACCCCATGCAACCGCAACCTCATGATGTGGATGTTAAGGCACTTCTGAGAATAACCGTTTTATATAATCTGCCCACTGCATGTAATCGCTCTACAGCAGATTTCTTAGTATCTTCACCCCTTTTTAATGAAGATTATAATCCCAGTCATATCGATGTAAATGACTACAAAAATCGTAAAATCGATGCTTAATTAATTAAATAACTTAAAATTACTTACTATGAAATACTTAAAATTAATTGTTGTATTTGTTCTGGCAGCTATATTGTTTTTTCCGTCCTGTGAAGTTGATCCGGAAGAAAGAACAGATGTTAGCAAGGTTGACCATCCTGAATGGAGTAAAAATGCCAACATTTATGAAGTAAATGTTCGTCAGTACACCGAGGAGGGTACATTTAATGCTTTTGGAGAGCATCTGGACAGACTTGAGGAAATGGGAGTTGATATTTTATGGTTTATGCCGGTTTCACCTATCGGAGAAAAGAACAAGAAAGGGGAGCTGGGAAGCTATTATTCTGTTGCCGATTATACAGCTATAAACCCCGAATTTGGCACAATGGAGGACTTTAAGAACCTGGTTGACCGTATTCATGATAAAGGAATGTATGTAATACTTGATTGGGTAGCTAATCATACAGCCTGGGATCATTACTGGACAGAAACCAATCCTGAATATTATGTCACCGATGAGGATGGTGAGTTTATAATCCCACCTGATACCGATTGGACAGATGTGATCCAACTGGATTATGATAATGAAGAACTTCGGGACGCGATGCTTGGCGAGATGCGTTTTTGGATAGAAGAAGTTAATATTGATGGTTTTAGGTGTGATGTTGCCGGCAGGGTTCCTACTGATTTTTGGAACCGTGTGAGAGCCGAACTTGAGGAGATAAAACCTATATTTATGCTTGCTGAAGCGGAGGTGCCTGAACTACACGAACATGCTTTTGAAGTCGGATACGGTTGGCATTTGCATCATTTAACTAATGAAGTCGCCCGGGGTAACGAGGATGTATCAATTATAGATGATTATTTTTTTGGTGATGAGGGCGTAGATTTTCCGGAAGGTGCATACAAAATGAATTTCATTACCAATCATGATGAAAACTCCTGGGCCGGAACAGTATTTGATCGTTATGGCGATGGGGTAGAGGCTTTTGCTGTTTTTACCCACACAATACCCGGTATGCCATTGATATATAGTGGTCAAGAAGATGGCCTGGATAAAATGCTGGAATTTTTTGAAAAAGATCCTATTGAATGGGGTGACTATGAATATGAAGATTTTTATAAAACATTGTTGAGCTTGAAACATAGAAACGAAGCGCTGTGGAATGGTTTGAATGGTGGGGATATTGTGCGCATTAACACCAATGATGACAATAATGTTTTTGCTTTTATACGTGAAAAAAATGAAGATAAGGTTTTTGTTGTTTTGAACCTTAATGATGAAGGTCTCAATATTACGTTTGAAGGCAATGACTTTACAGGAAGCTATACAAATGTCTTTTCAAATGAAGATGTAACCATTGAAGAGGATTACAACATTGAAATGGATCCTTGGGGTTATAAGGTTTTTGCAAAATAAAATATTAATATAAAACTTATGATGAAATGACCATAACAAAAAACTTATCCTGGTCGTTTCATCATCAGTTTTATATTTAAGTTTTAATTGTTTTCCAGCCCGCATCCTTGGGTAAAGGATTTTAAAAAGTGTAAGGTTTTTTCTTTTTCTTCTATGAAGCCCATATGGCCTGTGTTTTTAAGTAACAGGGAGTAGGCTGTTTCGGGAAGCGATAACTGGGCTTGTATATTGTTAATAGGAATACGGGAATCCTGATGACCGGAAATAAACATCACCGGATATTTTGCATTTGCTAAAACATCCGTTGAGTCTTGCCTGTCCTTCATGCCTAGTTGTGCAGCAATAATATCTTCTTTTGACATTTGCTTGGCTTCATCTACTAAGACATTTATTTCCTTTTTGTATGATTCCCTGTTAGCAGGGGCAAACAAATCGGGAATAAACCCGGTAAGAAATTCATGATGGTTTTTTCTGATAGCTTCTATAGCGCGCAGACGTCCGTCTTTTGCTTTTTCGCTGTCAGCATATGCATTGCTGTGAAACAAACCTATTCCGGCCAAATTTTCTTCATACATACGTGCAAAAGCTAATGTTACGTAACCTCCCATGGAGTGGCCAATCAAAACACATTTGTTAATTGAGAGATGATCAAGGACAGTTTTTACAATTTCCGCCATCAGCTCCATACTGTGAACCTCATCTACATTTTCACTTTTACCATGACCGGGCAAGTCAATGCATACTAACCGGAAATGTTTTGACAGTTCTTCAGAAAAATCATCCCAGATCTTTAAGGTTTCTGTGAAACCATGTAACAACACCAACGCATTACCCTTGCCGGTATCACTAAAGTTGATCTTAGCATTATTATATTGTATCTCCATTGTTTAATGTTTTTAATTAATATTATCAAAATTAATAAATATGACAGGCAATAAAAATATTTGTGATTAGTTTCTGTTGAAAAAGGTTTAATAATAAACCTGAAATATCTAACATAGAAAAAAACAAACAAAAATTATTAAAAAAGTATTTTTTGTGTTTTGTAAAATTTGTATATTTGCAATCCAAATCAAATTTAGATGAGTAAACCATATTTGCCATCTAGTTTGTTTCGTGACTAAAACATAAATTCCTCCTTAGCTCAGTTGGTTAGAGCATCTGACTGTTAATCAGAGGGTCCTTGGTTCGAGTCCAAGAGGGGGAGCTTGAAAGAACAGCCATTTTAAAACAAATTAAAGTGGCTGTTCTTTTTTTATAGCATAATAAATAATTGAAAAACCTTGGTTATCCTATTAATACAGGTATTGCTCCCCGTAGTTTCACTATTGCTTTGAATTAAGCTACATCCCTTGTAACATTTTCCGACTAAATGATATATTTTTAAAACAATTTTATTAAATTTATAATCTTAAATCATTCAACGTTCAGATATCAAAAAAACCATGTTTAACTTAAACCCATATCGTTATGTCATCACAAAAAATCAAAGAATTACTTGGAGATAAGGCGGATTATTATTTAAACCATGTTAGTAAAACTATAGACAAGGAAAAATTACATACTCCGGGCCCTGATTTTATTGAAAGGGTTGTAACAAATTCTAACAGGAATCCTAAAGTACTTCGTAACTTACAGCATTTGTTTGATAATGGAAGACTTGGAGGGACCGGTTACTTGTCAGTACTGCCTGTTGACCAAGGTATAGAACACACTGCCGGCGCTTCTTTTGCGCCAAATCCTATTTATTTTGACCCTGAAAATATTGTCAAACTTGCTATTGAGGGTGGAGCAAACGCAGTTGCGTCTACATTCGGTGTACTTGCTTCTGTCTCGCGTAAATATGCACATCGTATACCATTTATTGTTAAGTTGAACCATAATGAATTGCTGACTTATCCAAACAAGTACGATCAAATCTTATTCGGTACGGTGGAAGAAGCATGGAATATGGGTGCTGCGGCTGTTGGGGCTACGGTGTATTTCGGATCTCAAGAGTCGTCACGCCAGCTTATGGAAATTGCCGAAGCTTTTGAATATGCTCATCAGCTGGGGATGGTTACAATTTTATGGTGCTATACACGAAACAATGCTTTTAAGACAGAAGGCAAAGATTACCATAATGCTGCAGACTTAACTTCACAGGCCAATCATTTGGGAGTTACCATACAAGCTGATATAATTAAGCAAAAAATGCCTGAAACAAATGGTGGCTTCAAAGATTTAAAATTTGGAAAGACCCATGAAAAAGTATACAGCGAATTAACCAGCGATCATCCGATAGACCTGTGCCGTTACCAGGTGGTTAATTGTTATATGGGACGTGCAGGGCTCATCAATTCCGGCGGAGCTTCTTCCGGAGCTTCCGATATTGCTGATGCAGTCACTACTGCCGTTATTAATAAAAGGGCAGGAGGCATGGGCTTGATCTCCGGTAGAAAGGCTTTTCAGAGGCCAATAAAAGAAGGAGCGGAACTGCTAAATGCGATACAGGACGTTTACCTTGACAAGGATATACGCTTAGCTTAACTATAGTTTAATAAGAAAGCAGGAAGATGCAGGGAATCTTCTTGCTTTCTTAATTGACCTGTAAAAACTTAGATGTATAAAGATAGTTTAATTGTCTTTAATACACCTAACAGGTAAATGAGCAAATTTATAGAAGCAAAATCTGTCAACACCTCCATAATCGTAATAGATAACCCTTAAACATGCATCTATAGGCAAATCTTCAGTAGCAGTCCACCAATGGCCATTAATTCCCAGGGTGCCAAATGTTGAATCAATTACATAAATTCCGGTTGGAAGAGCCGAAAAACCAAAGTCGTTAGTTCCATAATGGTTATGATGATTCGTCCAGCGAGGGTGTCTGGAAGTACTAAAATCGCCTTCTAATGGTGAGTCTATCTGGCGGCGCGATTTCAAAGCGTTACCTACATTAGTTGGGGTAATATCTTCATAGTTTTTTACCAAATAATCAGTGAGTTGTTCCCAGTCCGCATCTGTTGGCACCTTCCATCCATCAGGACAAAGCCCTCTATTATCATTGACAGCGTACCAATCATATAAATTTCCATAAGCCACTGACATCTCTTTTTCAGAATCTATCTTATACACATTATGGTGTGGATAAATGGTATAATAACCGGTTGTACCATAAAAATCAATAGTGTCATTTCTTTTATAATAACTTATTGAATCACCATTGGCATAGCGTGTTGTGCGCAAATTTTCTGCCATCCACTCCTGCTCACCTATAACAACAGTAGGGTGTATTCATTACCATCAATATCAGTTACAGTTCCTCTAGTTTTGTTTGCGGTTTCTTGTGATAAGGTAAAATTATTGCCAAGTAATATGACGAAAAATATAATTACCGGAAAGCAAGCTCGCCTTATTAATTTCATCCTGGGGTATATTTTGTTTCATTAATTTAATTAAGGTTAAAGATTAAAAATCAAAAAACAACAAAAATAACAAAATATGGCTTAAAGAAAAATATTTTTAGTCAAAGTTTGTTAAGAAACCGCTTAATTACAGTTTTACTCAGGAACGACACCAATCAAGCGTGATTTAATAATTTAAAAACCTTTAACGAGTTTAATATATAGCTGCTAATTGAATTTTTTTAAATGAATCTATTAAGCAGTTAAGTTTTGCTCCAAATATTTTTGCGTAAATTTTAAAAAAAATGTAACTTTGTAATGGAAAAAACTACACAATGACTAATTTAATAAACATATCGACCTTATATGGTTATAATGGGAAAGGGCTATATTCCTGTTTGATATGCTGAATATATTATTCTGGTACTCTCCTTTTGTTTTTCTTTTTTTAACTGATACAGCAATAAATCCATAATTACAATTTAAAAAACATATATCTGCAATGCAGATAAAACCTTATGTGAATTATGAAAACATATACTCAAGGAATAATATTTGATATACAAAACTTTTCTGTTCAGGATGGTCCGGGCATTAGAAAAACCATATTTCTAAAAGGTTGTCCACTTAGTTGTACGTGGTGTCATAACCCTGAAGGTCTTAATTTCGGATTAGAAAGATGGGAGCGCGAACAAAAAACCGGCAATAGTGTTGTAAAAAAATATGATATAATTGGAGAATATGTTACTCCCGAACAAATAATGGAGGAACTGGTTAAAGATATCCCGTTTTTTGATGAATCCGGCGGTGGTGTTACCCTCTCGGGAGGAGAACCTCTGTCGCAACCGGATTTTTCATATGAACTGTTGAAAAAATCTAAAGAAAACTCCATTCATACTTGTATTGATACTACTGGTTATGCTCCNTGGGAGTTGTTCGATAAAATGCTGAAGGTTACAGACCTGTTTTTGTATGACTTAAAAATCGCCTCACCGGAGGAACATATGAAGCATACAGGGAAGGACAACAAACTTATTATTGAAAATCTCTATAATCTTGATAAAGTCGGTAAGGAAACCATAATAAGAATTCCCTTGATTAAGGATATTACTGATACTGCAGATAACTTGGAGGGGTTGAAAAATATACTGGCAAATCTTGAAAATTTAAAGAGAATAGACCTGCTTCCGTTTCATAATATAGCTACAAAGAAGTACAAAAGCTTGGGCAAAAAATATATTTTTGAAAAAACACCTAAATATCCTGAAGAAAAAGCACAAGAAATAAGGCAGCAGTTTTTGCCTTATGCCGAGGTAGTTACTATTGGAGGTAGCAAGTAAATCAGTAATTAATTAAATTTTAAAACACATGATAATCAAACAATAACTTCTAACAAAATGTTTATTTATATAAAACACTCATTTGTGTCCGGTTAAGAATTAATCTTGCCACAAAGTGTTCGCAATTAAAATAAATTGAACCTCAATATAGATAACTAAAAAGCATTAGTTTTTTTACACTAAGAAAAATGCAAAAGAATGGAAGAAAGTATCACACAAAAAGATTCACGCAAAGCCGCAAGGGCGCTAAGGGAAAAATCATAAATGATTTTTTGGCTTTGCGTACTTTTAAAATATAATTATATTATTAGAACTCATTAAAAATTATAAAATCAAGGTTTCGGGCTGAAAAAAATAGCTATTTAAGCTTTGTAGCATTGCGCCTTTGCGTGAGATTCATTTTTTGTTTTTATAAAAGAGTTCTTGAAGAATATTTATGATTAGCAATATAACAATGTAAAATACTGGCAGCTATGAATGATCGAATAAAAAAACTTAGAGAGCAAAGTATAAAAGCCCAACCTTTTATAACACCAGAGCGTGCTTTGCTTATAACCGAATTTTATAAAAATAATTTTAATTCGGAATCATCTATACCGGAAATAAGAGCAAAATCCTTCGAATATATTCTTAAAAATAAAGATATATATATTGGCGAAGATGAGTTAATTGTAGGGGAGAGAGGACCTAAGCCCCAAGCAACACCCACTTATCCCGAAATATGTTTACACTCCCTGGACGATTTGGAAATTCTACATTCGCGTCCTAAAGTAACATTTAAAGTTGATGAGGAAACACGTAATGTATATAGGGACACTATAATACCATACTGGAGGGGTAAAACTCAGCGGAATAAGATTTTTTCATCTATGAGCAATCCCTGGACTGAAGCATATGATGCCGGGGTTTACACCGAATTCCAGGAACAGCGAGCACCCGGACATACCGTGGCCGGGAAAAAAGTGTTTCAAAAAGGAATGTATGACATAATTGAAGATATTGAACAAACGGCCAGTAATGTAAAAAAATCTTCCTCTCCCGCAAATGCTAAAGTACAGCTTGATGAACTTGAAGCAATGAAGATATCTGCTCAAGCTATAATTGATTTTTCTCAACGTTATGCTTCTGCTCTTGAAAGCATGCACAAGAAGGAAAAAAACACACAAAGGAAAAAGGAACTGAAAGAATTGGCAACCGTTTGCCGGAATGTGCCCGCAGAAGCGCCTAAAACATTTTACGAGGCTTTGCAGCATTATTGGTTTATTCACCTTGGGGTTATCACTGAACTGAACCCATGGGATTCGTTTAGTCCCGGTCGGCTTGATCAGCATTTGTATCCTTTTTATAAAAGAGAGATTGAAAATGAAACTTTAACAAAAGAAAGGGCTAAAGAATTACTCCAGGCGTTTTGGATTAAATTCAACAACCATCCCTCGCCACCAAAAGTTGGTGTAACAGCTAAAGAAAGTAACACCTATACCGACTTTAGTCTTATTAATGTTGGAGGAGTAAAAGAAGATGGTTCCTGTGCTGTTAATGAAGTCAGTTATCTTATACTGGATGTTATTGAAGAAATGCGTCTTCTGCAACCCAGCTCTATGGTCCAGGTCAGCAAGAAAAACCCGGATGCTTTCATAAAAAGGGCTTTGCATATTGTTAAAACTGGTTACGGCCAGCCTTCTATTTTTAATACCGATGCTATTATACAGGAATTGTTAAGCCATGGTAAAGCACTTGAGGATGCCCGCAATGGTGGAGCCTCAGGATGTGTCGAATCAGGTGCTTTTGGCACGGAAGCATATACCCTGTCAGGTTACTTTAACCTTAACAAAGTTCTGGAATTAACGCTCAATAAAGGGTTAAATCCTGAAACCGGAAAAGCTATAGGATTTGATATGACTCATTTGCCGGAACCGGAAACCATGGAAGAATTCTATGAAAATTTTGAGAAACAATTACAACATTTCATAGATGTAAAAATTAATGGAAATAATAAAATTGAAGAGCTTTATGCCAAATATCTTCCGGCTCCGTTTTTATCATTACTTATTGATGATTGTGTTGAAAATGGTAAAGATTATAATGCCGGAGGTGCAAGGTATAACACCAGTTACATTCAGGGTGTTGGTCTTGGCTCCATTACAGATAATTTCGCATCTGTAAACCAATTGGTTTATACCGACAAAAAATTAACTCTTTGGGAATTAAGGGATATTTTGAACCAAAATTTTCAGGGTGCTGAAGACCTGCGAAATGAAATTATTCACGATCATCCGCACTGGGGAAATAATGATGATGCTGCTGATAAATTTGCAGTAAAAGTGTTTAACAGTTTCTATAACCTGGTAACCGGTAGACCATCATATAGAGGGGGCGTATTTCGTATTAATATGCTACCAACTACTTGTCATGTTTACTTTGGAGAACGAATCGGGGCGATGCCTGATGGAAGACTTGCAAAAGAACCTTTGAGTGAAGGTATAAGCCCGGTTCAGGGAGCTGATCAAAATGGCCCCACAGCTGTATTACTTTCAGCTTCGAAAATTGACCATATTAAAACCGGCGGCACACTCCTTAATCAAAAATTTACTCCCGAGTTTTTCAAAAATGAAGAATCAATTGATAAACTGCGTGCTTTGATCAGAACGTATTTTAAACTGGATGGCCACCATATCCAGTTTAATGTTATTGATGCCAATACCTTAAAGGAAGCACAAAAACATCCGGAAAAGCATAGAGACCTTATTGTTAGAGTTGCAGGCTATTCCGATTACTTCAATAACCTGGAAGAAGTTTTACAAAACGAGATAATTAAAAGAACTGAACATGAAAGAGCTTAATATGATGTTTTTTAAATATTTTATAAAGTTGTGTATTTCCTTTTTTTTTATAATTTTATCCATCAATTTAATAAAATTCGTTTTTTAAATTAAAAACCACAAAAAATTTATATGATGGTAAAAAAAGTCAGTTTAATAACATTTTTAGCATTTTTTGGTATTAGTCAGATCTTTGCTGACTCTGATAAATTGCTAAGACAACCCTCTGTAAACAGCGACAAAATTACTTTTTCTTATGGTAATAACATATGGGTTGTTGCTAAGGATGGCGGTGACGCCCAGCGATTAACTACAACTCCCGGGCGAGAGTTTAATCCAAAATTTTCCCCTGATGGTGAATGGATTGCATATAGCGGACAGAAGGATGGAAACATTAGTGTATACGTTATACCTGCCCGTGGAGGCAGTCCAAAACGCTTGACACATCACCCTACAAGCGATATAGTTAGGGGCTGGACACCCGATGGTAAAGTGCTTTTCACCTCGGGTCGTAAAAGCGCTCCGGTGGGTTATCCTAAATTCTTTAAGGTTGGCTTTGATGACGGTTTACCTGAACCTTTGCCTATACCCAGGGGATATCGTGGCGCATATTCGCCTGATGGCAACAGTTTTGCTTATGAAATGGTAAGACCTTCTGATGAAGAATGGAGAAACTACAGGGGAGGTCAAAATCGCCCAATATGGGTCCTTGATATGGATGATCACTCGCTTGAAGAAATTCCCGATAATAAGAATGTGCGCAATCAATATCCCGTATGGATTGATGAAACAATATATTTTATTTCAGACCGTGATTATGCAATGAATTTGTACAGCTATTCCATGGAAGCTGAGGAATTAAAGCAGCTTACCTTTTTTTCAGAGTTTGATATAAAATACCTGAGCGCGGGTGAAGAATTTTTGGTGTTTGAGTATGGAGGCGAAATATATACTTTTAATCCTGATGATGAAGAATATACAAAAGTTGATATAAATATTTCCGGGGATTTTCCCTGGGCTATTTCTCAATGGAAAGATGCAGAAAATTTTATAAACAAGGGAGCTTTGTCTCCTACCGGTGTTCGAGCAGTTTTTGAAGCACGTGGCGATATATTTACAATACCGGCAGATAAGGGTGACTGGAGAAATATAACAGAAACCACCGGTGTAAGACAAAGAGAACCCGCCTGGTCACCTAATGGAGAAAACATCGCATGGTTTTCCGACAGGGATGGCGAGTACCATCTTAAGATAGGAACCCAGGATGGGCTTGAAGAACCACGCAAAATCGACCTACCTGAACCGACATTTAACTATACGCCTCAGTGGTCACCCGACTCAAAACATATTATATACACAGATGCTAATCTGAAATTGTGGAAGGTCAACGTCGAAACAGAAGATATTACTTTCATTGACCAGGACCGCTATATACATCCTCAGCGAACTATTGACCCTGTGTGGTCTCCCGATTCCAAATGGATTGTATATGCCAAAAGATTGGAAAATCAATTTCATGCTTTGAAAGTTTATTCTCTTGAAGATGATGAGGTATATCAACTTACCGACGGTATGTCTGATGCAATATCCCCCGCGTGGGATGCAAGTGGTAAATATATATATTTTCTGGCAAGTACTAATTTTGGGCTTAATACAGGATGGCTTGATATGAGCGCATATGACAGACCCGTTGAAAGAGCAATTTATATGATAGTGCTCGATAAAGATGAGCCTTCTCCATTACTTCCTGAAAGTGATGAAGAGAACCCCGGTAATAATAATAATGATAATAATAACCCACAGGAGGTTGTAATTGATTTTGAAAATATAGACCAGCGCATCCTTGCTTTGAATATTCCGGAAAGGGATTATACTAATCTCAAAGCTGCTGAGGAAAGCGTAATCTTTTATACGGAGAGTGTGCCTCATCAGTGGGGAAATAAGTTGCATAGATATAATTTAGAAGAACGGGAGAGTCAACCATATCTGTCACCGGTAAACTATTTTGATATTTCTGCTGATGGAAAAAAACTTTTATATCGGTCAAGCAATACCTGGGGTATCGTTGGAACCGAAGATAGTCCTGATATAGGGGATGGCAGGCTGGATATTTCAAACATGAAGGTTAAAATTGACCCAAGACAGGAATACGAGCAGATGTATGATGAAGCCTGGCGTATTCTTAGAGATTATGTTTATGTAGAAAACATGCATGGCGCTGATTGGGATGAAATATACGAAATGTACAAGCAATTTGTAGAGCATGTCAATCATCGTGATGATCTCAACTACCTGTTAAGCCTACTTAGTGCGGAGGTTTCCATGGGTCATACTTATGTTGGTGGTGGTGATATGCCTGAAACCGATGATGTTAATGTTGGTTTGCTTGGCACCGATCTTGAAATTGTTGATGGCCATTACAGAATAGAAAAAATATATACCGGTGAAAACTGGAATCCCGACTTAAAAGCGCCATTGAGCGCCCCGGGCGTAGAGGTCTCAGAAGGCGATTATATACTTGCCGTAAATGGCAGGGAATTAACAGCGCCCACTAACCCCTATAGTTTATTTGAAAATACAGTAGACAAACAAACAGTACTTACCGTAAATGACCGGCCTACTATGGAAGATTCGCGCAATATCACCGTAGTTCCGGTATCCGGTGAAGGAGGTTTAAGACGTTTGCATTGGGTAGAAGAAAATCGCCGCAAGGTAGATGAAATGTCGGATGGTAAACTTGCTTATGTATGGTTGCCAAATACTGCTCAAGCAGGATACTCCTACTTTAATAGATATTATTTTTCACAACAACATAAGCAAGGTGCTGTCATTGATGAGCGTTTCAATGGTGGTGGCTCTGCTGCTGATTATATGGTAGATATTATGGCAAGGGAACTACATGGCTTTTTCAATAATCGCATAGATCAGGAGCGACCATTTACATCTCCCGGAGCGGGAATCTGGGGTCCCAAAGTTATGGTGATTAATGAATCAGCCGGATCCGGTGGTGATCTTCTGCCTTTTATGTTTAGAAATATGGACATAGGACCTTTGGTAGGAACAACAACATGGGGCGGTTTAATCGGCATTTGGGATTATCCGGGCCTTATTGATGGAGGAATGGTGTCAGCACCGCGCGGAGGATTTTATAATACTGATGGAGAATGGGATGTGGAAAATGAAGGTGTAGCTCCTGATATTGAAATAGAAATGACTCCTAAAAAAGTTATTGAAGGACAAGATCCGCAACTTGAAAGAGCTGTAGAAGAAGCATTAAGAATGCTTGAAGAGGATCCTGTGGAAATTTTGCCGGAACCCGATTCACCGGAAAGAGCAAAAAGACCTGAAGAAGATTCAAATCAAGAATAGTCCGGATTTGTTGGAATTTCTAAAACATGATTATCGTGAAAAAAGGTTGCTTACAGCTTTTAACGCAAACAGTAAATTATTGTTAATCAATATGAATATAGCAGATAATATTATATCGAAGCTCAATCTTAGACCACATATAGAAGGTGGGTATTTTATTGAAACATACACAAGTCCATACCTGTTAGATGGAAAATATATTAATGAAAACATCGAAGGTAAAAGGCCTATATCTTCAACAATATACTATCTGCTTAAATCCGGTCAAGCATCTCAGTTTCACCGGTTAAAGTTTGATGAGCAATGGTTTTTTCACCGGGGCTCTCCTTTGCGTGTTTATTTGATTAATAAAGACGGAAGCCTTGAAGTCATTAAACTTGGACCGGAGGTTACAGACAATGAAATACCTCAGTTCCTGGTAAAAGCCGGTGGTGTACTAGGAGCTGAGGTAATTGAAGATAATTCCTTTACCCTTGTGAGCTGTGTAGTATCACCCGGGTTTGATTACAGGGACTTCACTCTTTTTGAGTCAAAAGAACTTACGGAGGAATTCCCACAGCATGAAGAATTAATTAAAAAATTTAACGGATAATACACCATCCGAATCCGAGATTATTTAATTCACCAAATCCGGAATGATAACCGAGTTTTATTAATTCTTGCGGTGCTGTTATATTGAAATCAAACAGGTAGCCTTTAACGGAAATAGTTTTATTGTTTCCCGTTTTTACGCGAACTATTCTTGATTCGGCCTTACTAGTGCAATTAAATTTAAGTTGTGAAAAATTACTGTTTATTGGCGAGGTGTATCCATCTTTGACAGATTTTACCAGTAAAGCATATTTAGACATCAAAATTTTGAAAAACAATCTTTCATAGTCTTTATCTTCCGGGGATAGATACTTAGTATTCTTATTAAGAGTATTGCTGACCTCATTATTACTGATAACCAATGGCGTAACTACTCTTAAATCCATTGAATCCGAATATGACGGTTCAGGCTCCGGCTCGACTGATTTTATTTTTATTGTAACTTTATTCTTTTTGTCACCAAAACGTAATTCCTTGCCTGTAAATAAATCTTCTATATCTTTCTTAATAGAATCGTTTGCCAGTATTGATATTGACATATTAGCATGAGAATTCTCAATTATTAACCTGTCATTATCCTGCTCATAGTCATTAATATCGATGTTTGAAAAATTAAAAAACTTAAACTGGCGATGTTCATCTAAATAACCGCTTTCTTCAAGCTTTTGTATGAATTTTACATTATTAAAATGGAGTATCTTATTGATACATTCCGATAATTCATACTGATAATTTGCCGGCATAATAAAAGGTGGCTCACCTTGAAACTGCACTTGTAATTTAAAACGCATTTTTTTTAAGGTTCTAGTTTAATAAATATTTTGCTTTAAAAAGGAATATATATATAACAGTATGTGATATAATCATGGTCATTATATTAAATATGTTAAAATATACTGGAGGGTTTTTTGATGGAAGTGTGTAATAATATCTTTACTTCGAGACTTTATTAATAAATATGAGTACATGAAAAGTAAACTTACCAAATTATTAAAAATAAACTAATATAGATTTACGCATTAAAGTTATACAAAATTTTAATATTACAATTAAGTTAAGTAAAAAAAAACAATAAAAATTTTTTGGCTTTTTATATTCTTCATAAACATTATAGCATAAACAGTATACCATCAACTGATTTTTATCAAAAAAAAGCCCCACCAAAAATTGATGGGGCTATAAAGCATAGGCGACGACATACTCTTCCGGGTGTTACCCCAGTACCATCTGCGCTGGCAGGCTTAACTTCTCTGTTCGGAAAGGGAAGAGGTGGACTCTGCCGCTATAGTCACCTAAAGATCTTAAGTTTCTTTATTATTTATTGACATTACCCGGATAGATATACTTTGTTTTTTTGTTTTTCAGAAGAAGTTTACGGGTTATTAGTATTGCTCAGCTTTGCCGTTACCGGCTTTACAC
>SL_8KL_010_SEDDRAFT_10002102_pt1 | contig 17074 bp, 13 predicted proteins | sample SodLakKL_010_SED_4_FD_11160 | JGI IMG/M metagenome (IMG submission 11160)
TCATGGAAGATATCATGGCAAACTATTTGCACGTTCATGATTTCTCTATAAATCAATTTATTGAAACCAATCTTATTGATTAGGGTAATAAGAACAGCCAGGATCCGCTGCATAAAGAGTTAAGCATTTACTACAATGTCTTTTTTACTGGAAGGTTTCCGTTTTATTTTTAGATCATTTTAGCCTAAAAAGAAAGCACCTTAAAGAAGTTGAGCTGTCGCCGGAAGCCCGGAATAAGATGAAACGCTCGCGAGAATTGATAGAATCAATCCTGGCTGAAAAAAAGGTTGTTTACGGTGTAAATACCGGTTTCGGGCAGCTTAGTGATGTTTCAATCAATGAAGATGAAATCGACCTGCTCCAGTATAACCTGGTTGTCAGCTGTGTAGCCGGGGTTGGCGATCCCTACCCTGAAGAAGTGGTCAGGGCAATGCTGCTGCTCCGGGCAAACTCTTTGGCTTATGGCAATTCAGGAGTGAGGCCGGTTATAGTGGAAACCATGTTAGAAATGTTAAACAAAAAGGTTCACCCACATGTTCCCTGTAAAGGCTCTGTAGGAGCCAGCGGTGACCTGGCGCCGCTTTCACATCTTGCCCTGGTCCTGATGGGAAGGGGAAAAGCATATTATGACGGGCAGCTGCTGGCCGGTAGTGAAGCTATGGAAAAGGCTGGAATCGAGCCTGTTTTCCTGAAGGCAAAAGAAGGCTTATCTCTTTGTAATGGAACGCAGGCCATGACCGCCCTGGGTTTGTTGGCAGTCTATGATGCGGAAAAACTGGCCTACCAGGCTGATTTATTCGGAGCGCTGACCGCTGAAGCATTAGAAGGCGTTCCGCTGGCCTACGACCATAAAATTCATGATATTCGCCCGCATCCCGGACAAATCGAAACTGCCAAAAACATGAGGGATTTCCTTGAAGGCAGCCAGATTATAGAAGGGGCAGCCGGTAAAAGTGTGCAGGATGCCTATTCCCTGCGCTGTATCCCCCAAGTTCACGGTGCTTCGAAGGATGCTATTAACTATGTCAAAACTGTAATAGAAAGAGAAGTAAATGCTGTAACAGACAATCCCCTCGTTTTTCCGGAAACAGGCGAAGTTCTCTCGGGAGGCAATTTCCACGGACAGCCCATCGCACTGGTAATGGATTTTCTTACAATTGCCCTGGCTGAATTAGCAAATATTTCTCATCTGAGAATTGAAAGATTAACAAATCCTGCCCTAAGCAGGGGCTTGCCTGCCTTCCTGGTTGATAAGTGCGGATTAAACGATGGCTACATGGTTGCCCAGTACACGGCAGCATCGCTGGTAAGTGAAAACAAGGTTTTAGCCCACCCGGCCAGTGTTGATTCTATTCCCACGTCAGCAAACCAGGAAGACCATGTCAGCATGGGTACCACGGCTGCCCGGCAGTGCCGGGAAGTTTTGGAAAATGTGCAGTATGTCCTGGCGATTGAAGCGATCTGCGCTGCCCAGGGCATTGACTTCAGGGATAAAAAGCCTTCACCAGTTTCACAAAAGGTTTATGAAATAATAAGGAGTAAAGTTGATTTTCTCAGTAAAGACAAGGAGCTAAGCGGGGATTTTGAAGCAGTGGTAAACATAATTAGAAATGAATCATTTTTACCTGAACTTTAGTAAAATCCTGAGAGGAGAAAGCGATGATATCAAATTATTCAGAACAAACCACACCGAATATGGATTGGGCAACTGAGTCTCAATTAGAAAGAATTCATTTAGCATCCCTGGAAGTTTTAGAAAGAACCGGTACCAGGGTTGACAACCCCAGGGCACTGAAATTACTTAAAGAAGCCGGCTGCCTGATCAGGGGGAATGTGGCAAGAATACCTTCAGCTCTGGTTGAAGAATGTATTAAAACAGCCCCTAAAAAAATTACCCTTTGTAATCGAAATGGCGATAGAAATATTACCCTTGCGAAGAACAGATCATATTTCGGAACAGGCTCAGATCTACCTTTCATATATGATGTTGAAAAAGAGACCAGGCGATACGCATCGTTAGCAGATGTAGAGCAGTCTGTCCGTATTTTAGAGGCTTTAGACAACTTTGACTTTATAATGACATATATCGGGGCTAAAGAACTGCCGGAAAAAACAAGTGAGCTCTATTTGTTCAAGACAATGTTGGCTAATTCTTTAAAACCAATACTTTTCACAGCCAATAACACCGAAAATACCGAGGCAATAATTGAAATGGCTTCTTTAGCGGTAGGTGGGTTAGAGAACCTGAGAATGAGTCCGCTAATGGTCCTTTACTCAGAGCCAATTTCGCCTTTAATTCATAGTAATGAAGGCCTTGGCAAGATGATGAAATGCCATGAATATGGCGTGCCTGTAGTTTATACCCCTGGGATGCTTTCCGGCGCTACCGGCCCCATGACCAAGGCAGGCACCATCACTCTTATGAATGCTGAAGCATTGGCTGGTGTTGTTATTTCACAACTTAATGTTAAACATGCTCCAATAATCATAGGTGGCGGCTGTTTCCCGATGGATATGAAGAATAGCACCTCGTTATACGGATGCCCGGAAGGTCAGATGAACTTTGGTATAATGACACAGCTTTCCAGGTTTTATGGGATTCCCAATTTTACAGAAGCCGGATGTACAAATTCACCTGTTCCAGATCCTCAAGCCGGCTTTGAAGCCGGTGTTAGCATCCTAATGAACCAGTTAACAGGTGCAAACCTGATTCATGATGTGGGATATCTTGAAGGTGGGAAAACAGGCTGCCTTCCATTTTTGGCGATGTGCAATGATTATATTGGGTACGCCAGGTATATAAAACAGGGTACAACTATCAATGAGGAAACTCTTGCCGTTGATACAATAGACAAAACAGGAATTGGAAATGAATACTTGTCACAGGAACACACTTTCAAATATTTTAAGCAGGAGATATGGCAGCCACAGTTTTTTAACAGAATGATGTGGGAAACCTGGGATGCCAGGGGTAGGCAATCATACATAGATGTACACCTGGAAGCTGTAAAAGACATCTTGAGTAGTGGGAACCAGGCTCCATTAAGTAGTAATATATTGGCCGGTTTAGATGAAATTATTTCTGAACGGGAAAGTAAATTACATGTAAAATCCATATAATTATATAAGTCGGCGAGACATTTCAGCTTGTTAATTCAGATGTTTATTATGTGTGAATAAATATCTCATGATGCCATTCGGTATAACTATCAGGCATTTTCCGTCTTACTTATATACTTTTTTTTAAAAATAGATTTTTACCCAGATCATAAAAACATGTTCAGAAATTGAGTCTACAGCGGTTTTTAAACCGCTGTAGACCTTCAAAATTTACCTGTGGGGAGGTAACCTATGGCATCTTCAAAGCCCTCATTTTTTGCAAACTTTTGGCGTCGTTTCAGGCGCTATCCTACTACGTACCTTGGTTTTGCAATAGTATTTTTCTTTTTATTCATCGCTGCTTTTGGCCCTTTTATTGCACCATATTCATTTACAGAACAAAACCTGGTAAACCGGCTTGAACCTCCTTCTGATGAGCATATTTTTGGGACAGATAACTTTGGCCGTGATATATACAGCCGGGTTTTGGTAGGTAGCCGTGATGTTTTAATAGTAGCCGGCTCCGGGACATTACTGGCAGTATTTTTCGGCCTGCTCCTTGGCCTCTTTTCCGGTTACCGGGGTGGTCTATTTGACGAATTGATCATGAGAGCTATGGACGTTATCTTATCTATTCCACCCTTGCTCCTGGCCATGGTGATTCTATTTTCGCTGGGGCCGTCGCGGGTTAATGTTATTATTGTTGTCGGCTTTCTCTATATCCCGATGGTGGCCAGGGTTGTGCGCAGCGTGGTGCTGGAATTAAAGACCAGGCAGTTTGTTGAAGCGGCCCGCCTGCGGGGAGAAAGCAGCCTTTATATTTTATACAAAGAAATTTTACCCAACGTTTTGCCTCACCTGGCGGTTGAAGCTTCCATGCGCTTTTCATACTCGATCTTCCTGGTTGCTTCGCTCGGCTTCCTTGGTCTCGGTGTGCAGCCACCTTCGCCCGACTGGGGTCTAATGGTTGGTGATGCCAGAACCTGGTTTTACCAGGCCCGCTGGATGCTGTACTTCCCGGCCGGGGCGATTGCCATCCTGGTCGTGGGTGTCGGTTTTATGAGTGACGGCCTGCGGCGAATGCTGTTACCGGGAGGTGTAAGCGATGCCGGATAATGATGCAGTTTTAAATGTTAAAAACCTGACAGTAACCTATGACACAGAGAAGGGCCCACTGCATACTGTTCGCAACGTATCGATGAAGATTGCCCCCGGTGAAATTTATGGCCTTGTTGGTGAATCCGGTTCCGGTAAAACCACCCTGGCCCGGGCAGTTATCGGTTACCTGCCATCAAATGGATATATTTCCAGCGGGGAGGTAAGTCTTTCGGGGATCGATCTCTTTTCCCTGCCGAAAAAAGAGATGCGAAAAATCTGGGGTTCAAAAGTTACCATGGTTCACCAGGATCCCAATGCTTCAATTAATCCGTCTATGTTAATCGGTGATCAGATTGCCGAAACGGCCAGGATGCATCTGAACCTGTCAAAGAAAGACGCTAAGGACAGGGCTATCGAAATGTTAAAAAAGGTGCGTATGCCCGATCCCGAATCAGTGGCCAATCGTTATGCTCACCAGTTAAGCGGTGGCATGCTGCAGCGGGTTTTAATAGCGACGGCCATGTCAACGAACCCGGAATTTATGATTATGGACGAGCCGACTACTGCGCTTGATGTTACTACAGAAGCTGTTATTCTGGATTTAATTAATGAGCTGATGGAAGAGTATAACACGGCAGTTTTATTTATTACCCACAACCTGGGGGTTATTGCCAGGATCAGTGACCGGATTGGCGTGCTTTATGCCGGTGAAATCATGGAAGAGGGCGGAATTAAAGAAGTATTTAACAACAAGCTCCACCCTTATACCCGCGGACTGCTGGGCTGTGTGCCAAAAATTAATGCCAGCAAAAAGGATATCAGTTTAAGCGCAATCCCCGGTTTTATTCCGCGGCCGGACGAACTGCCTGAAGGGTGCATTTTTGGGCCGCGCTGCGAATTTGCGGAAGATGCCTGCCGGGCTGAAAGGCCGCCCCTGGTCAGTGTATCCGGCAGTCACCTATCGGCCTGCCGGCGCTGGGAAATATTAAAGGGTATGGCAGATGTAGAAGATACAATCAGGGAAGATGTTGGTGAAGAAGAGTTAGGCGAGGTTGTCCTTGAAGCCCGCAACATAAAGAAATACTTCCCCTTTAGCGGCGGCTTTGGCTCGCTCCTTAAGGGTAAAAAAGATATGGTTAAAGCTGTAGATGATATAACCGTAAGAATGCGCAGCTCATTTACGATGGGTATTGTCGGTGAGAGCGGTTGCGGTAAAACTACCCTGGCCCGCTGTATTGCCGGCCTGGAAGAAGCCACTTCCGGTGAAATAGAACTTGAAGGTAAGCACCTGGCTTACTCGGTTAACCAGAGGCCCCGTGAAATTCTAAGGAGAATCCAGATGGTATTCCAGAATCCCGATGCTTCGCTTAACCCGCAGCACCCGGCCGGTGATAGTGTGGCCAGGCCGCTCATACTCCTGCGCAACATGAATAAAAAGCAGGTGCGTGACCGTGTCGCCGAGCTCTTTGATGCGGTGAGCCTGCCTCCGGACTATATTGATCGGCTACCCCATGAATTAAGCGGCGGGGAAAAACAGCGGGTTGCCATTGCCAGGGCCTTTGCCGCAGACCCGTCCCTGATGATCTGCGATGAACCGATTTCTTCGCTGGATGTTTCGGTGCAGGCATCATTGATGAATTTACTCTCCGAACTGCAGGATTCAAAAGGCACATCTTACCTGTTTATATCTCACGACCTGTCAGCTGTTCGCCATATTTCGGACTGGATTGCCGTGGTTTATTTAGGCAGGCTCTGGGAAATCGGACCGGCAGAGGGTGTTTTTATTCCGCCCTACCATCCGTATACGGAAGCTCTTTTATCGGCTATTCCGATTCCCGATCCGGAGATCAAGCAGGACCGGATTCGTTTAAAAGGGTCTGTGCCAAGTGCCATGAATATTCCCCCGGGCTGCCGTTTCCATACCCGCTGCCCGCGGAAAATCGGGGATATATGTGAAACTGAAGAACCGCCCTGGCAAGACTTGCCGGATGGACATAGAATATGCTGCCACATACCGCTTGATGAGTTAAAAGAACAACAGGGCGAAGGTTTACTGAAAAAAGCCGGTGTTGGGGGGGATGAGTAATGAGTGGTTACCTGGTAAAAAGAGCTGGTTTTATCCTAATTACCCTGATCCTGGCTTCGATTATTATCTTTTCTGTAACCCAGTTTCTGCCCGGAGATGTGGCCCGTATTATCCTGGGCCAGTTTGCCACTGATGTCGCGGTGGAAAACTTAAGGGAAGAGCTGGGCTTAAATGAACCGGCTTACCGGCAGTACATTAGCTGGGCCGTTAATTTTGTCCAGGGTGACTGGGGCGATTCACTGGTCAGCCGCCAGCCGGTCAGACCAATGGTTATGCAGCGGCTGGGCAATTCGGCAATGCTGGCCGGGATGGCGCTTTTAATCTATGTGCCGCTGGGCATTATTTTGGGGGTTATCGCTGCCTTAAAGCGCGATAAACTGCCAGACCAGATGATTGCCGGGGTATCAATGGCTTTTGTCGGTTTGCCGGAATTTGTGAGCGGTCTTTTGCTCATATCATTCCTGGCCATCGGGGCCGGGTGGTTTCCGGCTAATTCCTCAATTGCTCCGGAGGCCACTTTTGCGCAGTCAGTTCCGTACCTGATCCTGCCGGCAATAACGGTTAGTTTGGCCGGCCTGGGCTATATTGCCCGAATGACCCGCTCCGGGACCATAGATGTTTTAAGGACCGATTATGTGCGGGCAGCTGAACTAAAAGGTCTGCCGGGTTGGCAGGTCTTGCTCCGCCACGTTTTGCGCAATTCACTGCTGCCCACGGTAACTGTTGTAGCCATGGGGATTGGCTGGTTGATAGGCGGTTTGATTGTTACCGAGTCTGTTTATGGTTATCCCGGTCTGGGTCGCATGCTGGTTTCCGCAATCCAGCGCCAGGATCTGCCGATTATCCAGGCTGTCAGCATGATTGTTGTGGTTGTATTCAGCCTATCGAACCTGGCGGCAGATTTATTATATGGCCTGCTTAACCCGAGAATTCGGGTTGGCGGTAAGTGAGGTTTACAATATTTGCAAGCCGGACTTAAAGTTACTACTGATTTTATCAGCAATCTCTGCTGGTCGGAATTACCGGAAGGAGTACGCCGCCGGGCCAGGCTCTGCCTGCTCGATAACCTGGCGGTAACCCTGGCCGGGACAATGGTTCCGGTTAGTCGAATCGCTGCTGAATATGCCCGGGCGTCCTGGGCAGGTAACACGTCAACGATTCTAACAGGCTGCGGCAAGGCTTCAGCAGCAGGCGCTGCTTTTGCCAACGCCTGCGCCGCTAATGCCCTGGACCTGGATGACGATGCTATTTTTACCCGCGGTCACCCCGGGGCTCAGCTTTTCCCAGCAGTGCTCGCTGCAGGGGAGAAACTTGGGGCAAGCGGAAAGCAGTTGCTGGAGGCGCTGGTGATAGGTTACGAAATATCAATCCGGGTCGGGCGCTGCTGGCATGATCATCATCAGGTTTACCAGGCCTGCGGCTCCTGGGGTTCGGTCGGTTGTGCAGCGGCGGTTTCAAAACTCTTAAATCTTAACGGCGAACAGATTAAGCAGGCCCTGGGTATTGCCGAGTATCATGCACCCAATGCACCGATGATGCGTGATATTGTCAGCCCCTCCATGGTAAAACATGCCATCGGCTGGGGAGCAATGACCGGGGTTACTTCAGCCGAACTGGCATCCTGCGGATATACAGGAATGCCCTCTATCCTGGGGTTTGAACAATACAGGGAATGGGTCGATGATCTGGGTAAAGAATTCTGGATGAAAGACTGGGTGTTCTATAAAGAGTGGGCTTCCTGTGCCTGGGGACATGCCGCCGGGGTGGCAGCGCTGCAGCTGATTGATGAGTTTAATATCAATCCGGATCAAATTAGCCGGGTTAAGGTAAGAACTTTTACCGAGGCTGCAGAACTGCAGCAAACTTATCCGGCTACAACCGAGGAAGCACAGTTCAGCTTAAAATGGCCCCTGGCCTGCCTGATCATGGACCGGGAGCTGGGGCCGGAACAAATACTGGAAGAACGGTTTTCAGATCCAAACCTGCTAAAGCTGTTTGATAAGATTGAAGTGGTTTTGGATCCGGAAATCGACAAACTCTACAATGAGATGAAAGAGATGGATTTAAGGATGCACAGTGCGGTTGAAATAACTTTGATAAACGGCAACCATTATGATTCCGGTATAGTTGAGCGAAAAGCCGATTATTGGGATGAGGTGTCGCTGGAGAGCAAGTTTCACCGCCTCGCATCTTATGTATTAGAACCCGACGCTGTAAAGGATTTGGTTGAAATGATCTGGGGTTTTGACAACTTAACTGATATTCGTGAACTAACCAGGTTTTTCGAGAAGTACCTTCCAGGATGATCTTCCCAGTTTAACTTCGTTTTTTATTTATCAATTAACCTGTTTAAACTTGTTTAACTTTAGACGGAGAGTATTTTTTATTCCTGCTGAAGTAAAAAAGAGGTGAAACGTAAGATGACTTTGAAAACGCCGGAAAAAAGCACACGCCGTTATGGAAAAGCCGAGGGAACAGACTACCAGAGTCCCGAGGTCTGGTCAAAAGTAACGGGAAAAGCTGTTTATGGTATTGACCATGCTATGCCGGGCATGCTGCACGGTAAAATATTACGCAGCCCTTATCCCCATGCCCGAATCAAAAAAGTTGATACCACGGCTGCAGAAGCATTGCCGGGTGTAAGGGCGGTACTGACAGGAACGGAACTGGAAAGCAAGCCTTTCGGTATAGCGGTGGAAGATGAGCTGCCCCTGGCTGTAGATAAAGTCCGCTATATTGGCGATGAAGTTGCAGCCGTGGCGGCCGTGGATTTGCAAACTGCCGAACGGGCCATAAAAGCGATCAAGGTTGAATATGAAGAGCTGCCGGCGGTTTATGATCCTGCTGAAGCTCTGCAGGAAGGGGCCCCGCAGCTTCACGATAATTTCCCGGGGAATGTAGCCTGGGAGCGGGAGCTGGAAAGAGGCAGCAGCAGCGCTGCCTTTGCCGGGGCTGATGTAGTGGTGGAAGAAAGCTTTACTATTCCGGCTATTCATCCCGCTTATCTTGAACCGATTAGCTGTATTGCTGTAGATGACCCGTACACCGGTATTACCCTGCACACGGCCTTGCAATCGCCGGATGCAGTGCGAAAAATTGTAGCCGGGGCTTTAAATTATCCCCTGTCTAAGGTTCATGTTAACGGACCGGTAATGGGCGGTGGTTTTGGAGGCCGGGTATACGGTAACTTAAAAGTTTATATCTTGAGTGCCATGCTGGCTATAAAAAGCGGCAGGCCGGTAAAAATACAGCTGACCAGGGAAGAAGAATTCACAGCAGGCCGGCCGATGATTGCCGCGGCTATTAAGATGAAGATGGCAGTAAAGAGTGATGGCACAATATTGGGGCGCGAAGCCGATATTATTACTGATAACGGAGCTTACAGCGGACAGGCCCCCTGGGTATCCAAGACTTTATCGGAGCGTAATGATTCAGTATACCGCATCCCCGGTATCAAAACCAGGGTTCGCCTGGCCTATACCAATAAAATACCAACCGGGCAGTACCGGGCTTACGGTAACCAGGTTGCCAACTTTGCAACTGAATCACTGATTGATATGGCAGCAAAAAAGCTGGGGCTGGACCCTCTCGAAATGCGGTTAAAGAACTGTGTCCGGGAAGGTGACATTACCGTGCATGGGCTGCAGGTAGGTAAGTGCGGTCTTTCGGAATGCCTGCAGGCTGCAGCAAGAGAGATTGGCTGGGATCATAAAAAAGCAGGCCATGGCTATGGTTTAAGTGTGGCAATCCATGCTAACGGCAGCCTGGTATTTGATAAAAATTTCCGTGGGGCCTCGGCCCTGGCCCGGCTTGAACTTGATGGCAGGATAACCCTTTTTACCGGAGAGCAGGATTACGGGCAGGGAACCCATGGTGCTTTTGCCCAGATAGCTGCAAAAGCCCTGGATGTTAGACCAGCACAGATAACTGTTGAGTCAAAGGAAACGAAAACCGCCCCTTTTTCCACGGGAGCCCTGGCCATGCGCCAGACCACGGTTGGCGGGAAGGCCATCCAGCTGGCAGCGGAAGATTTGAGAGAAAAAATATTCAAAGCTGCGGCTGAACTGACCGGGGAACCTGTTACCATGAAAAATAGTGTTCTGAACACTATGTCCGGGCGGACCCTGGAGCTGGGTGAAATTGCTTACCACTATCACAATAATACCAGCGGTCTTAACCTGACCGGTGAGGGTAAGTTTGTTCCCGAAGAAAGCGACTATGATGAAAGCGGTTACGGCAATATTTCGGTAGCCTATTCTTTTGCCGCTCACGCTGTTGAACTGGAACTGGACAAAACAACGGGGGCTATAACGGTCAACCGTTTGGTTGCCGCCCATGATTCGGGGCGGATTGTCAATCATTTAACGGCTCGTGGCCAGGTTTACGGCGGGGTGGCCCAGGGTATTGGAATGAGCTGTTTTGAAGGCTGCCTTTTCGACGAAGGCCGGATGGCAAATGCAACCCTGGCCGATTATAAGATACCGACCGCCCTGGATCTGCCTGAAATTGATCCGCTTTTCATAGAAATAGAAGACCCGGTCGGGCCCTACGGCTCAAAAGGGCTCGGTGAAATAGTGATGGTGCCGGTAATCGGCGCTGTCGCCAACGCAGCCGCCGATGCAGCAGGAGTTCGGATTACCGATCTGCCGCTAACCGCTGAGAAAATATACCAGGCCATGGCCGGATGGGAGTGTGAGCAGTGAGCTATTTAATTGCTTCGAGCCTGGATGAAGTTTTAACCAGCCTGCGCGATGGCAGTGGCAAGGCCAGGGTTGTGGCCGGGGGCACAGACCTTTACCTGCAGGATTTGCCTTACGGCCTGGTTGATTTAAGCTGCTTAAAGGAAACTACTGTTATCGAGCAAGAAGATGATCTGATCAGCCTGGGATCTGCAGTAACCCATACAGCCGCTGCCTCTTCTCCACTGGTCTTGTCCCGGGCCCGGGCCCTGGCAGAAGGATGCGAGGTTATCGGTTCACCACAAATCCGCAACATTGGTACAATAGGCGGCAATGTGGTTAATGCCGCCCCTGCGGCAGATGCTGCCGTGGCCCTGGTCGGGCTTGGAGCTGAAGCAGTAATAATTGATATTGAAGGCAATATAAGGCAGGAAGCGGTGGAAAACCTCTACTGGGAATATAACCGCTCCCTGATCGATAGTACCAGGGAAGTTATGATCAGCCTGCAATTTAAACCCTGCATGGACGGAGAAGGTTCTGCTTTTACGCGCTTTGCCGCGCGCCGGGCTTTAGCGCTTCCGATGGTTAATGCTGCGGCCAGGGTTAAACTTGAAAATGGACTTGTTAAAGAAATCCGGCTGGTTGCCGCACCGGTTAATCCGGCCCCAACCCGCCTGGTTAAGACCGAGGAACTGGTTATCGGAAAGCCGGTTAATGATCAAACTATATCAATGGTTGAAAGGTCTGCAGCCGAAGAAGTAGAAGTGCGCGGCAGCCTGCTGCGCTGTTCTGCCCGTTATAGGCTGCACCTGGTTGGGGTGCTGGTATCAAGGGCCCTGAAAACAGCGGCAGACAGAGCTATGGGCCAGGGAAAGGCTGGTGAATAACTTGAAGAAACAGGTGCTTATTTTCCAATTAAACGGTGAACCTGTTGAAATTTTTGCTGATCCGGCAGAAAGCCTCTTGACGGTTCTGCGTGAGAAACTTGGCTTATATGGAACAAAAGCCGGCTGTGGTAAAGGTGAGTGCGGGGCCTGCACGGTGCTGCTTGACGACAGGGCGGTAAATTCCTGCCTCGTTCCTGCCGGTAAAGTGCAGGGACGTAAGGTGGAAACAATTGAAAATCTCTCACAGGGTGGTAAAGTTCATCCGATCCAGGAANAATTCGTGGAAAAAGGAGCCGTGCAGTGCGGTTTTTGCAGCCCGGGCATGGTTATGTCGGCCTATGCGCTTTTAAAGGAGAACCCGCAGCCCAACCCGGAACAGGTTAAGGTGGCCATCAGTGGAAACCTTTGCCGCTGCAGCGGCTACAAGCAGATCGAAGAAGCTATCTTAAGTGCTGCGGAAAGACTGAAAAACTAATCATCCCATAATAGATTGTGGCAACCGGTGCCGTACCTGTTTTGTCACTTGATATGTTATTTGAAAAGGAGTTGAAGCAATGCACGTTAACAAGCTGGCCCAGAGTACGATGGGCCTGAATGTCATGACAGAAGATCAGGTTGAACGTATCCATCATGCCACGCTGGATATATTGCAAAGAGTCGGGGTGAAGGTTTTTGAGCCGGAAGCGCTGGATCTGTTGCACGGAGCAGGCGCGCTGGTTGACGGAAACCTGGTGAAAATTCCACCGATACTTGTTCAGCAGGCTATAGAATCGGCCCCGAAGGTTGTTCCTTTGGCTACCCGGGACGGGAAAAGGGCTATTACCATGGAAAGGGGGCGTATTTATTACGGAACCGGTTCTGAAGTACCCTTTACAATAGACTTAGACAGCGGCGAGCGGCGCAAACCGCTAAAAGAGGATATTTGCAACACGGGCCGCCTGGTGGATGCCCTGGAAAACGTAGATTTTGTGATGTCACTGGGCCTGGTGACCGATGTGCCGGTTGACGCTTCTGATGTTCACCAGTTTGAGGCGATGCTGCTTAATTCAACCAAGCCGATCTTATTTACCGCTTATAACCGCAGCGGTCTTAATGCTATCCTCGAGATGGCTGCCCTGGCCGCAGGCGGCCAGGAAAAATTGCGTGATAAACCAAGCCTGGCCCTCTATGCCGAGCCTACCTCACCACTGCTTCATTCACGTGAAGCCCTGGAAAAATTGCTGACCTGTGCAGAAGAAGGTATTCCGTTGATTTATGCTACCACTCCTATGCTCGGGGCAACCGCACCGGTAACTGTCAGCGGAGCGGCGGTAGTGGCTAATGCTGAAATCCTCTCCGGGCTGGTTATCCATCAGCTGAAAGCAAAAGGGGCCCCTTACGTTTATGGAGGTGGGATTCCGCCGATGCACATGGGCACCTCTATTTGTTCCTACGGCGGCCCTGAACGCGACCTGGGCTGCGTTACTCTTGTTAAAATGTCTCAATATTACCGGCTGCCTTCATTTACCACGGCAGGATGCACCGACGCCCAGGTTTTTGATCAGCAGGCCGGAATGGAGGCCGGTTTCAACCTGGTTGTAGCCGGGATGGCCGGGGGCAACCTGATTCATAACCTTGGTTACATGGGTGTTGGCATGACCTCCTGTTTCGAGCACCTGCTGCTCTGTAATGAAGCTGTCGGAGCGGTAAAGCACCTGTTGCGTGGGGTGGATGTGAGTGAAGAAGCCCTGGCCCTTGATTTAATTGAAAAGGTTGGTCCCGGGGGACACTACCTGGCAGAAGGACATACCATGAAGCATTTCCGCGAAGAGCTGTATTTCCCGCAGACTTTGAACCGTAAAAATTATGATGCCTGGAAACTGGACGGGTCAAAAACATTTGGCCAGGCAGCTAATGAAAGAGTAAAAGCAATTCTCAAGGAACATAAGCCGGCCGGCCTACCGCCCGAAGTAGAAAAGCAGATCAAAGCAATTTCTGCCAGACGGGACAGCGAAGTCAACTGAAAGGCCATTAAGAGCATATATTAATGGGAGGCAAAAGCATTGAGCAAAATTAACCACTTTATTAAGCGAATGGGTCTGCAAAACCTGACAGATGATCAAATGGAACAGCTGCATCTTGCCACCCTTGACACCTTAGAACAGGTAGGAGTTAAGGTTTGCGAACCTGAAGCGCTGCAGCTTCTGGGTGATGCCGGAGCCAGGATAGACAAGGACCTGGTTAAGATTCCACCCTGGATGATTCAACAGGCCTTGCAAACTGCACCATGCAAGATTGCTATTTATAACCGGAGCGGTGAACGGGCCATGAGCCTGGAAAAAGGGAAGATCTATTTTGGCACCGGGTCAGATACGCCCTGTATCATCGATATTGAAACCGGCAAAAGAAGAAAATCAATAAAGCAGGATACTATCAATGCAACTAGAATTGCTGACGCCTTGGAAAACATCGATTTTGTTATGTCCATGGCCCGGGCTTCCGATGTGCCGGGGGAACGCACCGACCGCCACCATTTTGAAGCGATGACTTTAAACAGCACCAAACCGATCATTTTTGATGCTCATGATCGGCAGGGTTTACTTGATATCATTGAAATGGGTGCACTGGTTAAGGGGGGCAAAAAGCAGCTGGTCGAAAAACCTTATATCATGCATTACACGGAACCTACTTCTCCCCTGGTCCACACAAAAAATGCCCTGGAAAAAATGATGATAGCAGCAGAAAACGGTATCCCCCTGGTTTATGCTCCGGCAGTAATGTGTGGAGCAACCGGACCGGTTACCACAGCCGGAGCGATTGTGGTTGGCAATGCTGAAATTTTGTCGGGGTTAGTTATTCATCAACTGAAAAAGAAAGGAGCTCCCTTTATTTATGGCGGAGGCACTCCACCACTTAACATGATCACCACAATCTGCTCTTACGGTGATCCGCAGGGTTTTATGGGAGCCGCTCTTTTAACCCAGCTTTCGGATTATTACAAGCTGCCATCCTTTTCTATTGCGGGCTGCACCGATGCACAGGCGTTCGATCAACAGGCTGCAATGGAATCAGGTTTTAACCTGCTCTTTGCAGCACTGGCCGGAGGTAATCTGATTCACGATATCGGCTATATCGGGGCTGGCATGACCTACAGCCTTGAGCACCTGGTGCTCTGTGATGAAGGGGCCGGGATGGCCAAGTTTATAACCCGGGGAGTTGAAATTAACCCCGAGACAATAGCCCTCGAAGTAATAGAAAAGGTCGGTCCCGGCGGGCATTTCCTGACCGAGCAGCACACCATGGATCATTTTCGCAGCCACATGCATTTTACCAGGCTTTTTAACCGTAATACTTATGATAACTGGCAGGCTGCCGGGGCAAAAACATTTGGTGACAGCGCCAATGACCTGATAAAAGAGATCCTGCACTGGCATGAAGTACCGCCCCTTGATCCCGCAGTAGAGAAAGCGGTAAAAGAGCTGGCAGCAGGTGAAAAAGTTGAAAGGTAACTGGCCTGATTACAATTAAGTTGTTATAATAGGATAATATAACTTTAGAGTCGTTCTTATGGAGTTGTCTTTTAGAGTTGCAGCAAACTAATTAATTAAACCGTTTTCCAGAAGGAGATTTTAAAAGATGCTAAAAGAACTTTCTGTTGAAGTATTTGTGCGTGAGGTTGCTTCTTCATCACCCGCACCCGGAGGAGGCAGCGTTGCAGCGTTAGCTGGAGCCCAGGGAGCAAGCCTTCTTTCTATGTACTGCAATCTCAGTCAGAACCGTGAAAAGCTTGGTGAGGTTGTGGATGAGCTGCAGGAAAAAGGAGAAGAAGCAAGGTTTCTTAAAACAAAACTGATCGAAGCAATTGATGAAGATACCCTGGCTTTTAACCAGGTGATGGATGCTTACCGTCTGCCAAAAGAAAGTGATGATGAGAAAGCAGCCCGCAAAGAGGCAATCCAGAAAGCAGGAATTAATGCAGCAGAAATACCCCTGCATACCGCCCGGGGCAGTTTACGGGTTCTTTCGCTGGTTAGTGAAGTAGCAGGCAAGGGCAATCCAATGGCCATAACTGATCTTGGGGTTGCTAACCTGCAGGCTTTTTCCGGGGTAACCGGGGCTTGTTACAACGTGAAAATCAACCTTGATATGATCAAAGACCAGGAAAAGGTCACCGAATTTGAAGAAGAGATTAATGCAATTATGAAAGAAGCGGAAGGATTATTTAATAATAATCGCAAACAGATAGAAGAAAAGGTCTAAGCATAGACAAATTGTTTCTGAAAGGGTGTTTTGATGTCTGATCTTTACAGTCAGATTGACAATTCTTCTCTGCTAATGTTTCTTTTTTATCCCCAGAAACGTCACGGCAGACCTCCCCGCGGGGCATTTGATCTGGAAGTGCCTGTTGCCGGCGGGGTAACTATAACCTGCCGGGCTTATCCCGGCGAAGAAGGAAAACCGTGGCTGCTTTATTTTCACGGTAACGGGGAAGTTGTCAGCGACTATGATGGGATTGCCCCCATGTATAATGAAAGAGGTTTAAACCTGCTGGTGGCTGACTACCGTGGTTACGGTGCCAGCACCGGTAAGCCGACTTTTAAAGATATGGTTAGTGATGCCAGAGTAATTTTCGATCATGTCACTGCAGAAGAAAGTGAAATTGGTGCCGGGCAGGCCTGGTATGTAATGGGCCGGTCACTTGGCAGCATTTCTGCCCTGGAGCTGGCAGCTAACTGTGCAGAACAGGTTAAAGGAATAATTATAGAGAGCGGTTTTATCAGTGTGGCCGGCTTGATTCGCCACCTTGGCCTGCCTTCACCCGGGGATCTTTCACCCCTGGAAGAAGAATACCGACGTCTGACCGCCAATATCGAGCTGCCCGCCCTGATAATTCACGGCGAGCATGATCGCCTGGTTCCACTTACCCAGGGTAAAGAGTTATATGATAGTCTCGGTTCAGATCAAAAAGAACTGGTAGTTATTCCCGGAGCTGACCATAACGATATTATGTTTGTCAACCAGGAAAAGTACATAGACGCAATTGATAACTTTACTTCCGGCAGGTAAAACATTTTGGCAAGGGGGAAATCTTGAATGCTGATTAAAGATATTATGACCAAAGATGTTATAACTGTGTTAACAGGTGATTCAGTGGAAAAGTGTGCAAAGTTATTACAGGAAAATGATATAAGTGGTCTGCCGGTAATCGACGAAGAAGATCATGTGGTAGGTATTGTTACCGAGGG
>SL_8KL_010_SEDDRAFT_10002103_pt1 | contig 17073 bp, 19 predicted proteins | sample SodLakKL_010_SED_4_FD_11160 | JGI IMG/M metagenome (IMG submission 11160)
TAGCTGTTGATATACTATCTCAACTAAAAAACCTTGTCAACAGGAAAAACCGGAAAGATCAATACTCAGTTATCAAAGAAAATGTCAAAGGTCCGACTGATCTGTACCCCTAAAAGTGGACACAAAAGTGTCCACTTTTTGTGTTTGGAAGGCAGATAAGATAAAATATTAATTAAAACAACTAAAATCATATGAACAAAAGAATATTTACCAAAGAGCAAATCGAAACACTACTGCAAAACCCAAACGTGGCAGGGTGCAGTTCAAAATCAATTTCCTATCACAAAGACTTCAGAATTTCGGCAGTAAGAAAATACTATGAAGGCTTGCCGCCTTCAGAAATATTCAAACAGGCAAAGTTCGACATCGGCATAATCGGCCGCAATACACCTAATGCATGCCTGCGCAACTGGAGAAATATTTTCAAAGATAAAGGAGAGACAGGGCTAAAAACAGATGGCCGCGGGCGGAGCAAAACAAGAGGTCGACCCAAAGATCTTGCCAATCTCACGAAAGAAGAAAAACTGAAACGACTGGATGCAGAGGTAGCCTATCTTAAGGAAGAGAACCGTTTTTTAGCCAAACTCCGCAAAGAGAGTTTAAACTAAGACCATACCAAAAGTATCAAATCATTAGAACATTAAAAAAGGATATAGGACTATTGTGCAGTATTGCCAAAGTATCCAGGAGCGGTTACTACCGATGGTTAAAACAAGCAGACGAGACAAACAAAGATTACACAGACTATCTGCTTGTTAAAGAGATTTTTGACAAAGGCAAGCAAAAATATGGGTGGAGACAGGTTAAAATGGGACTGAAACGAGAAAAGAAGATTATCATGAACCACAAAAAAATAATCAGGATTATGAAAAAGTACAATCTTGTTGCGAAGATCCGGCGAAGGAGTCCCCACAAGAAGATAATGGAAAAGACTAAAAGAGAACCGTCCCCTTATATGGTCCCCTTATATGTTCATAAATTATTTAATTAATTTATATTGCTTGAGTATATCACAAAACAAAAAACCCGAGAAAATATCTCGGGCACTAGCACAAGGGGCGTGGCCATGCACCACGTAGGGTGCACGGCCGTGAACCCCACGTGGTTCACGGCTGCCGGGCTAGGACTCGAACCTAGATGACGACATCCAAAGTGTCGCGTGTTACCATTACACCACCCGGCAAAAAAATCGTTACTTCCGCGCGTTATGATACCTTAATCTCCCTCTTTCTTCAAGTTTTCCGCTACTTCTGCAACAGCTACCTCCAAAGGAAGGTAAGGGATAGGAGAATATTTTATCCTCTCCCCTGCCTTAAAGAAAGTGTCAATCGTAGTCTTTATCTCCCCTGCCTCGAACTCTTCCGCCTGCTTTTCCATTCTCTTTACCTCTTCATCGGTAAGTACGGCAAGAAGCGACCCGATAAGAGACTTTTTCTTTTCTTTGTCCTTTTCTCCGGAGACTATCTTGAGAATCAACATTTCTCTTAAATAATACATTAAACTATTGTAAAAAATATTCGCATCCACTCCCTTGCCAAAAACATCCTCCATAAGTTTTATGGCATAAATAGCATCATCTTTTCTCAAAAAATCTATAAAATCACCGACAACTTCCTTTTCTACCACTCCCAAGAAATTTTTTACATCCTCTTTTTTAATCTTACTTCCTTTCGTGAGAAAGGATATTATTTGTGAGAGAAGACCCTCCGCATCCCGAAACGATCCACCGGCGTATGCTGCAATCATAAGCAGTGCATCTCTCTCCAAACTAAACCCTTCTTTCTTCGCTATTTTCTCAAGTCTTGCAACTGTATCTTCAACCGTTATTTTTTTAAAATCGAAGCGTTGGCAACGAGAAATAATTGTCGGTATCATTTTATGGGGTTCCGTAGTTGCCAAAATGAAAACGGCGTGCTCGGGCGCTTCCTCAAGCATTTTAAGTAATGCGTTTGCCGCTCCCGAAGTCAGTTGATGTGCCTCATCTAAAATAAAAACTTTATATTTCAGATTAGCGGGAGAAAAACGAATCCCCTCTCTAAGCTCTCTTACTTCGTCAATTCCTCTGTGTGATGCTGCATCAATTTCCACAATATCCATCGCTCTTTCCTCCATTATTTCTCTGCAGGAAGAACACTTATTACACGGCTCGGGATGGCTTTTTTCCTCACAATTTATCGCTTTCGCCAAAATTCTCGCGACCGATGTTTTCCCGGTGCCTCTGGGACCGGAAAAAAGATAAGCATGCGCCGTTTTCCCCGCCGAAATAGCATTAAGAAGTGTAGTCACAACCGGTTCTTGCCCGACAACTTCGGCAAACTTTTTCGGTCTATATTTACGATAAAGCACTAAATTAGACATTTTTTTTAGTATTTACTTTTTTTCGATGATATATGAAATAGACAAATAGTACAAAAACGATCAATCCGACAAGGGTCTGTATTCCGTAGTATTTTTCAATATTCACGCCCCCTTTTGTTATAAGCAGCACATTTACTCCTGCAAGTAGAGTGCCTAAAAAAATTGCTGTTGCAGATTTTACATAATCAAGTCCAAATAGAAAGACCACCAGTGATGCTGTCCATACTCCCGAAAAAGGAAATGGTATCCCCGTAAAGAGAAAAAGCGCAAAAAAGCCGTACTTTTCTACTCTTCCACCGTAATCCCTCCTTGTCTTTGCAAAAAGTCCTTCAAAGAATCTTTTCATCAAAGAAAAATTTGAAGAAAGCCACCGAGAAACAGGTTCAAGGAATCCCAAGATAAAAAAGAAAGGAATAAATTCCCCTAAAACGGAAAGAAGATAAGCAAGCGGAACATTCATTTCGTAAACCGTTATCGCTACCGGAATGGCTCCCCTTATTCCCACAAGAGGGGTCATTGCCAAAAGCACTGTCATTATCTCGCTTGCCATACGAGGTTTATTTTACTACAAAGCGAAAGGGAATAAAAGTATCCTCAAGTTTGTATTGCCTTTTTTGCTGTGGTAAAATTTACCCGTAATGAAATTATACAATACACTAAGCAGAAAAAAAGAAGACCTTCGACCCCTTAAAGAAGAAGTGGGGCTTTATACTTGCGGGCCTACCGTTTATGATTATGCGCACATAGGGAACCTCCGCACTTACATCTTTGAAGACGTTTTAAAGAGAGCTCTTTACTACAACAACTATAAAGTAAAGCATGTGATGAATATTACCGATGTGGGACATCTTACCTCCGACGAAGACACGGGAGAAGATAAAATTGAAGCAAGCGCCAAAAAAAATAAAAAAAGTGCTTTTGAAATTGCAGAATACTACACGCAAGCTTTCAAAGAGAATATAGAAGACTTAAACATAGTTTCTCCCGATATTTACGTAAAAGCCACGGAAACCATAAAAGAGCAGCTCGATCTTATAAAGCTCCTTGAAAAAAAAGGATTTACTTACCAGATCGAAGACGGAATTTACTTCGATACCTCTAAACTTAATGAATACGGAGAGCTTGCCAAACTTAAAGAAGTTAAGTTAAAACCGGGAGCACGCGTAGAAGTAAAAGGAAAAAAGAACATTACCGACTTTGCCTTATGGAAATTTTCCAAACCGGATGATAAAAGGCAAATGGAATGGGAATCTCCTTGGGGAACCGGCTTCCCCGGATGGCATACCGAGTGTGTGGTAATGGCTCACAAATATTTGGGAGTCCCTTTTGATATACACTGCGGAGGAGTTGACCACATTTCCGTGCACCACACAAACGAAATAGCACAAAGCAAAGCCGGTTTCGAGGATAATCTTGCAACCTTGTGGATGCATGGTGAGTTTTTGAATCTCAAAGATCGAAAAATGTCCAAATCAAAAGGCGGCTTTATTACACTTTACGACCTAAAAGAAGAAAACATCCCGCCTCTCGCCTATCGCTACCTTGTCTTGGGCGCTCATTACAGGTCAATACTAAACTTTTCTAAAGAAGCGATAGAAAACGCAAAAAACGGACTAAAAAATTTGCAAAACAGAGTAGCTGAGTTAGAATCAGAAAAAGGAGCTGTTTCTCCTTCTTATAAAGAGGAGTTTCTCTCCGCTGTAAGCGATGATCTTGACACTCCCAAAGCGCTCGAAGTTACCTGGAGAATGATAAAAGATAACAATCTTGATAACAAAACAAAAAAGGCAACCGTTGAAGACTTTGACAAGCTGCTGGGACTGAAGTTAACCAAAATGCCCGGGAAAGGAATTCCCGAAGAAATCACTAAGCTTCTTAAAGAAAGAGAAGAAGCCCGAAAAAATAAAGACTTTAAAAAAGCGGATGAATTAAGAGAAAAAATAAAGAAAAAAGGCTATTCTGTCGAAGATACTAAAGACGGTTATAAAATAAAAAAAATATGACTCCCCAATCGCAAGAAAAGATACCCCCGCAAAACATAGAAGCCGAGCAGTCCCTTCTTGGGTCTCTTATGCTTGACCCTGAAGCTATTTTTAAAGTAGTGGATTTTTTGATACCCCGGGACTTCTACAAAAAAGCACACAGCGATATCTACGAAACTATGATGACTCTCTTGGGTCGGAGAGAGGCTATCGATCTCCTTTCCGTTTCCGCTCATCTTAAGGAAAAAAATCTCCTCAAAGAAGTGGGCGGAAAAAGTTATCTAACGTCTCTGGTCAACTCCGTTCCTACCGCAAGCCACGTTGCCGACTATGCAAATATGGTTTGCAAAAAAAGAATTTTACGGGACCTCATAAACTTTGGTCAGGAAATAAGTATCTCCGCGTACGACGAAGAAAGGGATGTAGATCTTCTTCTTGACGAAGCCGAAAGGAAAGTTCTAAATATTTCTCAAGGATCCTCAAGAAAAACCTTTCTCCCGCTGAAAGATACTCTCGAAAGCGCATTTGAGAGAATAGAAAAACTTTCTTCCGAGGAAGGAAGCGCAAGGGGCGTCCCTACCGGATTTACCGATCTCGATAATATCCTTTCCGGTCTTCAGAACTCCGACCTTATAATATTGGCGGCTAGGCCGAGTATGGGGAAAAGTTCGTTTGCCTCCAATATCGCCAAAAATGTAGCCATGAATCATAATACTTCCGTGGGCATATTCAGCCTAGAAATGTCCGTCGATCAGGTTGTTGATAGACTTATTTCCGATATGTCGGAAATTAATCTTTGGAAACTCCGTACCGGCAATCTTAAAAAAAGTGGAGATAATAACGATTTTGTAAAAATAAGAGAATCTTTCGGTGAGCTCTCGAAACTACCGATATATATTGATGACTCTATCTCTTTTAACGTGATGCAGATGCGTACTATGGCAAGAAGGTTGCAAGCGGAAAAAGGCCTCGGTCTCATTATCGTAGATTATTTACAACTTATGCAGCCAAGATCTTCTTCCGATTCCATGGTGCAACAAATGACGGAAATATCCCGCGAATTGAAAACCCTTGCCAAAGAGCTTGATGTTCCCGTCCTTGCACTTTCCCAACTTTCTCGTGCGGTGGAGCAGAGAACTCCTCCGACTTACGCGAGACCGGGGCAATTGAACAAGATGCAGACGTTGTAATGTTTATTTATCGTGAAGATTATTACAGGCAAGATACATCTCGTAAAAACATATCCGATATCATTGTTGCCAAACACCGTAACGGGCCAATCGGTAAAGCCGAAATGTACTTTGACCAAAACATAGCTTCCTTTAGAAACTTGGATCGCAGACACGCTAATTCCTAAGCGCATGTATCCCCCATCAATCGAAAAACTCATAAAAATTTTTTGCCGCTTTCCTGCCATCGGACCGCGTACGGCAACGCGTTTTGCTTTTTACTGTTTAAATTCCTCTCCTCAAGAAATAGACGAATTTATTGCCGCTCTTAAGGAAGTCAAAGAAAAAGTAAACTTATGCAAGTCCTGTTTTCGTTCCGTTGAGAGTGGTCCTGATACCTGCGCCATTTGTTCCAATCCCAAAAGAAACAAAGATATGCTATGTGTCGTGGAAAAGGAAACCGACTTAATCTCCATTGAAAAGACAGGAGAATATAATGGTCTTTATTTTATTTTGGGAGGTACCGTTTCTCCTTTAAGAAGAGAGGATCTGAAACAAATAAGAGCCGAGGAACTCAAGAGAAGAGTTGAAGGTGTAAAGGAGGTAATTATTGCCACCAATCAAAATACCGAAGGAGAAGCGACAGCAATTTTTATTACACGCATATTGAATTCTCTAGGCATTAAAACTACCCGTTTAGGAAGAGGTCTTTCTACGGGAAGCGAATTAGAGTATGCCGACGAAGAAACCCTGAGTTTCGCACTCAGGGGAAGAAAGTAATTCGGCCTACTTAAAGAGTTAGTAGCAAAAGGGTAAGGCTACTCCTATGTTTTTTTATTTGTTTTTATATCCTTTATCTCCACTTCCGTAAAAGGTTGCCTATGCCCTTTTTTCACTTTATATCTCTTTTTGGGCTTATGCTTAAAAACTCTTTTTTTCTCCCCAAGAGCTTCCTCTAATACTTCTCCTGATACTTTTACTCCCTCGAGATAAGGAGTTCCAAGCAAAAACTCCCCTTTTTCATCTTCAAAGAGAAGGACCTTGTCAAAATTAACTTTTTCCCCTTTTCCGGTATTTATTTTCTCGATTTTTATTTTGTCTCCGGGAGAAACGAGATACTGCTTTCCTCCGGTTTGAATTACTGCAATCATGTTTCTGCTTTAAAAAATTAGTTTTTATTCTTTTTTAAGGCGGTTACTTTTTTATTCTTTAAAACTCCTTTTACTTTTTTATCGAAAATCTCCACTCTTTTTTTTGATGTATTGTATGCGGCATTTGCATTCTTAAGATGAGCCCCCAGTTTGTTAAATTCCCGCATGAGCTTACTACCATCCTTCTCTATTTTGCTAAGTCTGTCCATTATTTCGTGAGCTTGTTCGGATATCTGCGTATCCCTGAACCACTGTTCTATTCCGCGAAGCGTCAAATAAAAAGTATTCGGGGAAGATAAGATCACTTTCTTTGAACGCGCGTACTCGGCAATGTCAACGTCGTACTCCATATTTATTTCATAATACACTGCCTCGGCGGGAATATACATCACCGCAAAATCTACCGTGTTCTCAGAAGGAAGAATATATTTTTCCGAAATCTTTTGTATATGTTTCTTTGCATCTTCTAAAAACTTTTTTCGATAAATTTCTCTATTCTCATCTTTTGCTCCCACCATTCTTCTGAAATTATCAAGAGGAAATTTTGCATCAATGGGCAGCATTTTTTGATCCGGAAGCTTGAGTACACCATCTACCTTTTCTCCCGAAGAAAAGGAGTACTGTAGCTGAAAAAGGTCTTCCGGAAAATATTCCTTTAGAAGGTGCTTTAAACTTGCCTCTCCCCACTCCCCTCTTATTTTTGGAGAACGAAAAAATTCCTGAAAGGATGAAATGCTTTTTACCGTGTCTTGCATAGTATTCATTCCTTGCTTTATGTTCTGTGTTTCACGAACAAAGGAATTTATCTGCTCGTGCATATGCTTTGTGTTGTTATCGACATTTCCTCTTATATCCTTTAATTCACCGGTAATAACGTCCGTAAGCCTTCGCTCCACATCTAAATTTGCTTTACGCACAAAAAGTAAAATAACAAAAAGAGCAAGAATAAATAAGAAAATAAGAAGCATTTCCCCTAACATACGGGCAAATAATAACACCAAAAGGTGAAAATATCAACCCCGCACCAGTCGGTGCGGGACTAGTCGGGTACCGACTGGTACCCGGCCCTATCGACGAGTTTAACTCAGTATAACAAATTCAAAAAGCAGAAAGAGAAGATATACACCAAGGAGAAACCATGCCTCCCTTTTTGTTATTTTATTACTCGTTCTTACGAAAAGAAGTAAAAAGAAACCTCCGGAAATTAGAAAAAATCTGGCTACATGAAGTGAAGACATGTCTGCAATTTCAATCGGATTAATGAGGGTAACCACTCCTAAGACAAGAGTAGAGGAAAGGGCTATCGCCCCCATAAGTCCTCCCAAAATCATCCAGGAATGACCCCTATTTGCAAGTGCAATGGAAAAGAACGTTTCCGGAAGAGCAACTCCCAAACTAACGGCAAAGAGCCCGAAAATGGTTACCGGTATCCCGAGATTGACACTAAAAACCTTCGCTGAATAAACAATTCCTTCCGCACTTAAAAGGACAAACAAAAATCCGAAAAAAATAATTAAGATATCTTTTGTCAGTGTGGATTGCTTAGGTAATATGGTGTGATGCTTTTTTACATAATGATCCTCCTTGGAAAAGATCCAATAAATATAGGCAATACAGACAAGAATAAGAATCATCCCATCCGTGTGATTTAGAACTCCGTCCCACAAAAGAACAAAAGGCAGAATAACAGCAAAAAGGGCAAAGACAGCTCCCGCCCGCACCGTTCTACTTTCTACAACAATCTCTTTCAAAATAAACGTGCAAATCGCTACAGAAAGTGTAAAGAGAATAATGTTCTGACCAATAATGCTTCCCAAGGCAAGCTCCGGCACTCCCTCAAGCGCGGACCTCACACCAATAAAAAGTTCGGGCATCACCGCTCCGATAGACGCGGCAAAAAAAGCTACAACAAACTCCTTCCATCCCAGTCTGCAAGTAACTCTATGAAGAGCATCTATAATTCCTCTACTCGCGAGAATAATCAGAAAACAGGAAAGAATAAAAATTACCCCGGTAAAAAACATTTTCTATAAAACTATGAAAAAAAATAAACAACCTCGTAAATGATACCTATTAAAAACATAAAAATCAAAGGATAAGTAATAAGTCTTACTTTTTTCGATTTCACTTTCTCATACATTAAGAGTATAAGAACAGCATCTACCGCAATCATTGTCGCACCCACAATTCCAATAACCACGATAAAATCTTTTACACCAACGAGAAAAAAAAGAAACGGTATAAAACAAGCGAGTGCCCAGGAAATATTTTTAGAGAGCTTGAGGTCATACCAGAGAATCTTTTTTACGGTAAGGCCTATAGTGATAAGAGAAGTAAAAATTACGACTAGTCCAAAGCCAAGCATTAAAGATGTTATGGAGTTACCTAAATAATTCTCTAATCCGACAAGCGCATCTTTTGTTGTATATTCTCCCGTAATACCAAGTACAATCACTATAAAAAAGATAGAGATAATAATGGAAAATATTATTCCTGCAGGGATAATGGTCCGTAACTTTTTCTTATCCTTTTTCGTTCCCAGCGCTTCCTCGATTTCAGGAATAAGAGCTCCTCCCCAGAGCGCAAAAAGAATTGCCCCGTAGGGTAGAAAGAAATCAAAGGCCCCCTCTCTTATAAAAAAAAGGTTGTTTATACTTATATCCTCAAATCCCCTTATGAAGGTCAAAAGAAGGAAAACGATAAAAACAATAATCCCCCAAAACTCCACTTTGGATACCGCGCTGATACCAAAAAAAATAATAAGCGCGGAAACAGCAAAATAGACCGTGGTATATGCTGTAATATCCCCTCCAAAAACAGGAGAAAAAAGCGCATGTAAAAATTCCCCTCCCAAAATAATATAAGCGAGTATCGCCCCCATCATTCCCAAAATTCCCGAAACGTAGGCGACCTTTTGTGCCTTTTTCCCGAGATGGTATTTTGCAAATCCCGGCAAGCGCAGATAATCAGGCGTTTTTAGGCTTATTTCCCCCAGAAAGTAATGAACGAGAACTGAAACTATTCCCAACACAAAAAGATATCCCAATATTACCTGTATGCCCACCACCGAAGTGATGTATGGGAGAGAAAAAAGTCCTGCACCGATTATAGTTCCCGCAAGAATAGCAATACCATATAAGGTTTTCATTTGTGCTATAGCTTATCACTTATAATTCGGATAATAAAATTGTGACCCCAACGGGATTTGAACCCGTGTTACCGGACTGAGAACCCGGCGTCCTAAGCCGCTAGACGATGGGGCCTTTCTTCTATCCTCGGTAGATTAGCAAAAATTTACCCGTTGGTAAAGGATTTGAGTTTTTCTTTTACTCTAAAAGAGACCTCTGCTAAATTAAGGCTAAGAGTTTCTGCTACACAAAGAGCGGGAAGTATACTGTACACTTCCTTCTTTTTTAATTTTTCGCTTATCCAAAAAGGGATGATATTGGATTTATAGTTGACCTTAAAATTGGTCTCACTTTCTTTTTGATTTATATCGGTGATAAAGAAATCCGCTTTTTTCTTGTTTATGCCGAAAGTAAGCATTTTTCTCGTTTTCTTGCCTCTTAGTTTCCCCGCAATAGAAAAATCAACGACAAGAAGCCATCTCTCCGGAAAATGAAGAAGTAATCTTTTTATTCTCGATTTTTTTTCAGCCTGCGTAATAATAAAAACCGCTTTGGGGAGAGCATTCAAGAAATTTCTTATTTCTCCCGTACTGATATTTTCGTTATCTTCGAAAATTATAATTTCATTTTTCAAGATTTTAGGAATATCAAAGACACCCGGTATACTACCAATATGTAGAACGGAAAAATTGTGCTTGCAGACAAAATCAACAACAGAAGAGGTTTCTCCTTTTCTGTCTCCCGTAATAAATATTACTTTTTTATTTCTTAAAAAATATTTCATTTATTATTTATTCCGAAACATCATAGTCGGGAGGAATCTTCTTATATTCCAGAACATACTCGGCAATCTCTTTAAATAGCGGCGCAGCAGACACTTCTGCAGAACGTGTTTGTGGTTCATCAATTTTAACTAAAATAACAAATTCCGGATCAAAAGCGGGGGCATATCCCGTAAATCCTTGAATGGTCCTGTCGGAATATCCTAACCGGGAAATTCCAAATTTTGACCACGGAATTTGAGCTGTCCCGGTTTTGCCCGCTACATAATACCCCGGGATCTTCGCCGTACTTCCAAAACCCTGTTCAACTGTACTAACTAACATTTCCGTTACCAAATTGGAAGTTTCAGGAGATATAATTCTCTCCCCGGATAAAGCGGGGATAAAGTCCTCGGCAATATACGGATCAACCATTCTTCCTCCGTTGGCAATAACGGAAAAAGCACGGAAAAGCTGCATCGGCGTAACCTCTATTCCGTGCCCGTAAGACGCCGTGGCAAAATTAGCGTCATGACCCTCCAGAAAGGGCCTGTTTCGAGAATAAACTTCTCCGTGAAGATCAATATTTGTGGGTTTGAAAAACTTAAAGGATTTTAAATACTCCAAAAAATCATGATTATCCATTTGCCTTTGTATATGAACCATTCCCGTATTAATGGAATTCTCTATTATTTCCGTCATACTCACAGATCCGTAGGCTCTCCTGGCATAATTGTATATTGTTCTCCCATGAATCTGATAACTTCCTTTATCGTAAAAAGTGTCATCCGGCTCAATAGCATTATTTTCCAATGCTATCGCCATAGTAATCGGTTTAAAAACCGAACCCGGTTCATACGTTTCTTGGATAGTGAGGTTTTTTAAAGAGCTTACATCACTTTCTCTATAATTATTAGGATCAAAAGAGGGTTGGTTTACAAGTGCTAAAATCTCCCCTGTGTTGGGATCTCCGACAATCACACTTCCTCTGGTAGCGTTAAGGTTCTCTACCGTTTCCTTAAGCGCATTTTCCGCAAAATACTGTATATTGTAATCCACGCTCAAATGGATATTTGCTCCCTGTACTGTAGAATCTTTCGTAATAAAATTCCCCCAAGGATTTTTTGATCCTTCTCTTATCCCTTCTTTCCCGCTAATAATATCCTCGTAGAACTGTTCTACTCCGTATTGTCCGATCCGTTCACCTCCCATAAAACCAATAAGATGAGAAGCAAAATCACCTTCGGGGTAGTATCTTGTAATCTCATTTTCCAAGTAAAGACCAGAAATATTCTTTACCTCTTCCACCTCTTCTTCTGAGAGATCCTTTTTCAAAATTTCGTATCTGTTATCTTTTTCCATTACTCCCAAAACGTTTTTTCCTTTGATGGAAAGCGCTTGCGAGACTTTTTCTGCAAATTCCTCCCTATTTTCTATTCCTTTTAGTCTCCGCGGAGAAATATACGCCGAGTATTTTTTTCTGTTTATTGCAACAGGGGCAGGTTCTCCGTTTATACTGCTTAAATAAATATTTCCCCTATTTCCTTCTACTTGAGTAAAAAGTCTTTGTTGTCCTTGTGCTTGCGCTTTCCACTCTCCGCTTTGTAAAACTTGCACATTAAAAAGCCGCCAACCGAGAACGCCCGAAGCAATAATTGCGAAGCAAAAAATTAGCCAAAGCCTTTGATTGCTCATTTTACCTAATTACAACCTCTGTTGCGAGTACTTCCACATAACTCACCGATTCCGAGTTCGTAAAATTCTTTTCACGCGCCATCTCTTCAACCTTACTCATAGAAATATCTCCATTGACCTGAAAAGGAGATGTCGCTTCCCTTGTAATCGTATTTATTTTTTCCTGATACCTCTGAGCAAGATAAGTTTCTTGAGTAATGCTAACAATCTGAGAAATACAGGAAAAAGTAAGTACAACTATAAGGGACGTCATTAATATGCAAATCAGTTTGAAAGTATTGTTCATTTTATTTTTTTGTTACTGCATATAATTTTGCCGACCTTGAACGCACGTTTTTATTTATCTCTTCTTCTGCCGGATTTGTTGGCGATTTTGTAATAATTTCCACATTGCTTTTTTTAAAGAAACTTTTAACTATTTCTTCTTCCCCGCCATGAAAACATATAACCACTATTCTTCCCCCCTTTTCTAAAATCTCAAGTGCTTGCGGAAGCGCCGCTTTAAGGTTTAAAAGTTCCGCGTTTACAGCAATCCTAATCGCCTGAAAGGTCTTTGTTGCACAATGTATCCTTCTTTCTTTGTATTCCTCAGGAACCGCGCTTTCAACGATTTTCACCAAATCACCCGTGTTCTTTATTGGTTTATTCTCTCTTCTGAAAACTATCTTTTTTGCAATTCTTCCCGCATATTCCTCCTCACCGTAATTCTTAAGAATGTAGAAAAGATCTTTCTCTTTTGCTTTGTTTACAATCTCCTTTGCCGTAAGGAGAATTTCCCTGTTGTACCGCATATCAAGAACCTCATCTCGCATAAAAGAAAATCCTCTCTTACTTTCATCAACATGAAAACTGGAAAACCCGAGGTCAAACAAGATACCGTTTACGGGATAAAATGCCTCCCTATCCACCACTTCTTTTAAATTCGTATAGGACTCGTTAACTACCGAAAAACGTTTGTCTTCCTTTTTTTTAAGTAATTTATAAAGATCTTTATCCCATTCGAATGCCAGAACTTTTCCCTTCGGCTCTGTTTTTCCCAAAATACTTTTGCTGTGTCCCCCGCTCCCCGCCGTACAGTCGATAAAATTTCCGTTACTTTCTGGCTTTAAAAAGTGCAATACTTCGTCCACTAAAACTGACGTGTGCATATCCTATATTCCCAATTCTTTTAATCTTTCCGCGATATTCCCTATTTCATCTTCTGTTCTCTTTTTATAATCTTCCCACATCTTCTTGTCCCAAACTTCAATTCTTTTATGTACACCGGCAAAAACAACTTCTTTTTTAAGTGAAGCGTATTCCTTTAAATAGTCGGGTATAAGAATCCTTCCCAGAGAGTCAAACTCTACCTCCATCGCCCCGGCAAACATAATTCTTGCAAAGCCTCGCGCATCTTTTTGTACAAAAGGAAGATTGTTCATTTTTTCCGCCATCTTCTCCCACTCCGTTTTCGGAAAAAGAAAAAGACTTCTTTCCAGACCCCGTGTGATAACCGCCTTCTTCTTTAAGGCGCTACGGAATTTTCCCGGAACAGCGAGTCTTTTTTTGTCATCTATTTTATATGTATACTCTCCTATGAACATAGTTTTCCCCAAATAATGGTATGTTTCCCCAGAGTTTTCCCCACTTTCCCCCACTTTTTTATATAGTGCTTCCATTTTATTCCACAAATATTAACTTGTCAACCCTTGTGCTTCCATAGCTAAGTAATAAAAAACCGGAGATAGCTCTCCGGTTAATAACTTTATTTTCTTCTTGTAAACTCAGTGCTGTTTCTCAATGGAAAAATCTTCTGGATTAATAGTAAAACTCTCTCCTCTTTTCACCTTTTCTTCCAAAATAGCGGAAGCAAGGACATCCCCTATATTATCCTGTATAGCTCTCTGCATCTCCCTTGCACCAAATACAGGGTCGTAACTTAAATCCACTATCTTTTCTCGAAGTTCATCGGTAATAATGAAATTGATATCCTTGTCCTTAAAATTACTCGCCATCTCCTCGAGTTGAAGCCCCGCTATAGAGATAAGATTTTCCTTCGTAAGCGGTTTAAACAAAACCACTTCATCGAAACGGTTCACAAATTCCGGTCTAAATACCGCTCTTTGAAAGAGGTTTTTCATTATTTTTTCTTTTACCTCTTTCCAGTCTTTTTCTTCTTTTTCAAAAGAATCCAAAATGACTTGATATCCCGCATTGCTGGTAGCAATAACTATACAGTTCTTAAAGCTAACTTTCCTTCCCGACCCATCGGTAATATGCCCTTCATCCAAAACTTGTAGAAAAAGATTGAGAATGTCCGGATGGGCTTTTTCTATTTCATCAAGTAAAATAAGCGAAAAAGGGTCTTCTCTTACCTTGGAGGTGAGTACACCTTCTTCTTTCGAAGATCCTATGAGACGATAAATATCCGATATATTTTGGAATTCGGACATATCAATGCGAATGGTTTTCTTTATGTCCCCGAAATAGACTTCGGCAAGAACCTTGCCCATTTGTGTCTTACCAACCCCCGTAGGTCCCAGAAAAAGAAAACTTCCAATAAGGCCTTTTCTCGTATCAATATCCGCTCGTGATCTTCTAAGCGCAAAAGAAACCGCTTTTACCGCTTCTTCTTGGTCAATCATTTTTTCATGTAAAAGGTTTTCCAAGTTTAATAAAGTTGCTTTCTCTTTTTCGTCGGCATCCCCCACGGGAACCTCCGTCCGCTCGGAAACTATTTTCTCAAGGTGTTCCGGAAGAAGAATTTCCCCTCCTTGTTGATTTACATGCACCACCGCTTCTTCCAGTAAATCAAGTGCTTTTTCCGGAAAAGGGGCATTTTCCATATATCGTTCCGATAAATAAATTATTTTTTTCAAAGAAACAAAAGGAATAAGTTTACGGTACTTTCTTTCCAGAAAGAGAGCGGTTTTTTGCATAAGAATAAGGGTATCCTTTTTGGTCGCACTTTTTACTTCTACTTTTTCAAGAAGTGGAGCTATTGAAGAATGTTTTTCTATATTTTGACGGAATCCGGAGAAACTTGTTACTCCGAGGAGTCGAAACTGGGGCAAGTGAAGATAGGAATTAAGCATTCCCGAAATATCAAGATACCCCGGTCTCTGCTCTCCTCCTATATAATTATGTAGTTCATCGATTATTAAAATCACGTTTCCCGCCCTTGCCGCCTCACTAAAAAGCTCGTCAAGAACTTTCTCCATTTCCTCCACTCCGTTGGCATGCGCCAAAAGGGATGACATATTAAGCTCCAAAAACCGCCGGTGATTCACTTCCGGAAGACTTTCCCCTAAAAAACTTTTGCCCACAATTTTCTGAATTATACTTCTCCTTCCGGTTCCCGGTTCACCGACCAAAACACCACTATTCGCCTCGTTCCTTGAAAGTACTCTCTCTATGGAAACTCCTTCCGCTTTGTGCCCCACCGTTTCCGGAAAACCGGATGCTTTTAACGCCCTTGTCCAGTCGATGGAGAACTTATCAAGAAAGGGAGTATATCCGGAAGCCCATTCTACTCCAATCCTTCCTCTCTTAATAAGATTTTTATAAGCAAAGAGATCTTCCTTCTTATTAATTCTCCGCTGCCAACAGGCAAGCTCAAAAACATCCTCGTCTTTTAAACCGGTCCTATATAAAAGCTCTTGTAAATACCTATTACACTTCCCCAGTGCAACAAAAAGGTCTTCTTCTGTAATTCTCTCTCCCCCTCTCTTTATAGCAACGTTAAAAGCCTCTTTTACGGTTTCCTCGAAGCAATTTGAATGTCCTTTTTCTAAAACCTCCCCCTTTCTTTCAAAAATATTATTTAGCTCACGTAACGTTTCTTCCTTATTTATAAGTGCACGATTAAAAACAAAATCCATGTCGGAAGTATCCCTTAAAAGATGAAAAAGCAGAAGATATGAATCCGCGCCCCCTCTTCTTTCGGTTTTATCAATAATAGATGCGACATCCAGGGTTAAATATTCGGCAATATTTATCTTGCTAATATTTTTTGATGCTTCTTTGATATGCAAAAGAAGTTTCGGTTTTTGGAGATAGTAATTAAAAAAAAGATCCAACTGCAAAAAGAATAAAAAGAAGAAAAAAGATGTCAGCCCTATCGCGAAGGACAAGGAAGGACTTTGAAACTCAATATAACCTCCCAGGAGAAAAAGAGAGATGAATATAAAAGAAAAAAACAGGAAGAGATCTCTAAAAACCCACGCCTTCCTCGCAAAAACTACTTTATTCAAAAGAAGCGCTCTATGAATCGACGCTTTCTTTATATCTAAATTAACCATTGTATTGATATTATTAAAGTAAGCGCTGTGATAATGGGAAGGAATATCCAGAAAATAATACTAAGGACTCCTACAAATAAAACCATCAACTGTGTTAATACTCCTACAAGAATTACCGCACAACGCATTATCATTCCCATAATGCGTGAAAAAGTATTAAATGCCAAAGCTTCGAAAAAACGAGCTGCATCAAATCCCCTACCATAAGAGAATTTATATTTCCTCCAGGGAGCAAAGAGAGTTCTTATTAAAAAAGGAATCGAGAAATAATCCAACCCGAAAGAAAAAATATTTTTCAACTTATTTAAAACTTCCCTTGGTGCTACAATATAATGCCACACCAACCACGAAACAAATATATTTTTTTCATCCGCAACTTTCCACATTGCTTTCATTATAATGAAAAAATAAAAAAATAAAAACCTTTCGAGATTTTGCTCTAATTATAGGCGAGTCCCGCACCGACTGGTGCGGGGTTGACCCCGTAATACAACATTCAGAATATTCTTTGCAAGCAAAAATTTTTGAACTTTGGAAAGTAGAGTTGTT
>SL_8KL_010_SEDDRAFT_10002104_pt1 | contig 17073 bp, 13 predicted proteins | sample SodLakKL_010_SED_4_FD_11160 | JGI IMG/M metagenome (IMG submission 11160)
AGGTGACGCAGTTACATTTTGGATGCCAATGATACCAGAAACTGCAATAGCTGCACTCGCATGTCAGAGGATTGGAGCATGGCATTCAATAGTTTTCACTGCCTTCAGCCCTAATGCGGTGAAAGAAAGGATGGAAGATGCAGGATCGGACATTCTTATCACAGCAGATGGATTGTATAGAAGAGGCAAGGTTATAGAACTCAAAAGTCGAGTTGGGGACGTCCTAGAAGAAGTGGGTGCTGAAAGCTGTATAGTAGTAAACCGGGCAGAAGCAGATGCACCTATGGAAGAAGGAAGGGATTTCTTTTATAGTGATTTGGTAGAAGATGCGGATACTTATTGTGATCCCGAACCCCTTGGATCAGATGATACAGGATTTCTTTTGTACACTTCGGGAACAACAGGAAAACCCAAAGGCATACAACATTCATGTGGAGCATATGGGGCCCAAGCTGCCACCACTATGAAATGGATATTTGATATACATGAAAATGATGTATTTTTCACAACAGCAGATATAGGTTGGATTACAGGACACAGCTATGCTCTATATGGCCCCCTCTCTCTAGGAGCTACTCAGATATGGTATGAAGGGGCTCCAGATTACCCCAATCCAGATAGATTGTGGCAGATAATTGAAGAAAATGGTGCAACGCAGTTTTATACTGCTCCAACTGGTATTCGAGCTCTAAGGAAAGAAGGAGATGAATGGATTGAACCCTATGATTTGGACTCCCTGAGAATTCTTGGATCTGTAGGGGAACCCATAGATAAAGATACATGGATGTGGTACTTTGAAAAAGTTGGAGGAGGAAGGTGTCCAATAGTAGATACCTATTGGCAAACCGAAACTGGCGGAATATTGCTTACATCTTTACCTGGAATTGGGCCATTTGTTCCTAAGGTTGCTGGACCCGCCTTACCTGGCATTGAGTATGATGTTTTAGATGCCACGGGAGAATCTGTTGAACCTGGCGATAGCGGAGAGATTGTAATAAAAGGACCAAATTTTGGCCCAGGAATGCTAAGAGGAGTTTACAACAATCCTGAGAGATATGAAAGTACGTACTTTAGCGAATTTGGTGAAGAAAACTATTTCTCAGGCGATGGTGGAGTAAAAAGAGAAATGAGCATCGGTGGCAGTAACTTTATAGAGGTTACTGGAAGGGTTGACGATGTTATGGAAGTTGCAGGCCATAGACTAGGATCTGCAGAAGTCGAAGATGCCATAAGTAAGCTCGAAGAAATTACAGAGGTTGCAGTTGTTGGAGAACCTCACGATGTAAAGGGAGAAGTACCAGCTGTTTTTGCTATACTTAGAGCCGAAGTCGAACCCACTAGAGAATTAGAGAAAAAAATAGTAAAAATAGTTAGAGAGGAAATAGGACCCGTTGCGACACCACATGTTGCATATTTTGTTTCGGACGTACCAAGGACAGAAAGTGGTAAGATAATAAGAAGGTTTCTCAAGGGACTAGTAAGAGACGGAGAACTTGGAGATATGAGTACCGCAAGCAATCCTGAGATACTAAAAGAGCTTGCAGAGAAAACTGAATATAAAGGCCCACAAGAAATATCAGGGTATTCCAAATAATCGGTTATCTTAATAGTTAGGTGAGACCTCTCCTTTCAAGGAGAGGATACGCCCAACAATTAATTAGTTTCGATACCACTTTCGAATAACGGGTCACGGCTAGCCTGAAATAATGTTTAGTTCTAGTTCAAGTCAAGTGGGAAGGCATCAGGACCACGTAAAGTGAGTTCCTCATTAGATGTGAACAGGTACAGGAGGTGCCCAGAATCGTAGAAAAGACCCAACCTCTACACGGCAAGTTGGTAAGTGGAATAGAACCGATATAAGATTACTATGAAGAGTTGATGAATCTTCACGTCTCTTCCACGGTAGCACCCCAACCTTGGACTAGAAGGGTGTGAGTGGTGGAAGCCTCTTACTATAAGAGGAGGAAACCACATCTTAAACCATCACATTTTTTTATTTTTTAAAAATTGTTATTTCGTTTTTTCGGAAACAATTAACTTCTTAGAATTCACTCTGTAAGGATAGAATGTTGAAAAATAGTTTTAGAGTTTGGAGGCCTCTTGTGACATCCTCCTCTTCCTAAAGGAAGAGGTCTTAGCCCTGAGTAGAGATAAAAGCTGCATAGGACTACTTAATTGCTGGATGCACCTCTGAGGTCTTACCAAACTGTTAAGGTAAAATAACAAAAAATAGGAAAGCAAGGAAAATGAATTTAGAAATTGATGAAACTGCATTTATATCTGATTCGGCGGAAGTAATTGGAAATGTGAAGATTGGTAAAAATTCAAGTGTGTGGCCTAATGCAACGGTAAGATCAGAATCTAAGGTTATTATAGGAGAGAATACTAACATACAAGATAATTGTGTAATACATTCAAAAGGAGAAGAAGTAACACGTATAGGTAATAGAGTAACCTTAGGACATTCTGCTGTAGTCCATGCTGCCGAAGTAAAAAATGAATGTTTGGTAGGCATGAATAGCGTTGTTTTGAATGATGCGGTTATTGGAAAAAATTCAATTATTGGTGCATCAGCACTAATTCCTCCAGGAAAGGAGATACCCCCCGAATCTGTGGTATTTGGGATCCCAGGCAAAGTAGAGAGAAAGATTACTAGCGAGGAGAAAAAAGACATAATATCTAAAGCTGAAGAATACAAAAACCTTGCAATTCAATACAAAAACCGTAGTGACCCAGGGTAAGGTTATTATAAGGTATGGAAAATTTGAGAGTCCAATGTCTTTTTACTTTTCTCTTTTTTGGATTTAGAAATCCTCCTATCATTCGGAAGATACATTTAAAGCATAATTTTAATAGTTTTTGGTTTAGAACACAAAAAATAAGAAATAACCGTAAGCTTTTTAAGCAATCATAACAATACGGTAGTGCAGAAAGATAATTAACTAGAGTTAAAAACATATCCTTTTTAAGCCTTTGTATATTTAAGCATTAAGATAGACTTCTAAGTATAAGGTTTTTAATTAAGAGGATACTTCGAACTATAAATATAAATGAAAGTATAAATTTGATGGTTTTGATATTATGTCAACTGAAAGTAGAAATAAGGATGAAGAAGAAACGAAGAAGAGAGATCATATAGGTGAGTATGAGGAGAGTGATAAGTGTCCAGAATGTCGGAGTAAAAAGCTCGTACATGATTATGAAAGAGCAGAGCTTGTATGTAGAAAATGTGGGCTTGTTATAGATGACGAATTTATAGATACTGGACCTGACTGGAGAGCTTTTGATAGCGAAGAAAGAAGCAAAAAGATGAGGATAGGAGCCCCTATGGATGTGATGACTCACGATAAAGGCCTTTCTACAAATATAGGAACTGGGTCTAGAGACAGTAATGGTAATTCTATATCTGCTAGTAAAAAGACGAAATTTTATAGGCTTAGGAAGTGGCATAGGCAGTCTAAATTCTCAGATTCAAGGGAAAGAGATCTTGCTCTTGCTTTAGGAGAACTCGATAGGATATCTTCACAACTCAATATTCCAAAGAGCGTTAGTGAAGATGCCTCGAGAATATATAGAAAAATTGCAGAAAAAGGATTAGTTAAGGGAAGAAGTATTGAGGCTATGGTAGGATCTTCCATATATATTGCGTGCCGACAGAACAAGATACCAAGAACCCTTGATGAAATATCAGATTCTGCGAGAGTATCTAGAAAAGAGATTGGAAGAGCGTATAGGTATGTTGCATCCGAACTCGGAATAATGCTAGCTCCTGCATCTCCAGAAGAATATGTTCCTAGATTTTGCTCAGAACTAGGTCTTTCAAATAAGGTTCAGTTTAAGGCAAATGAAATATTAAAGAAAGCATCTGAGAAAGAACTAACTAGTGGAAGGGATCCAACGAGCATAGCTGCTGCAGGTATTTATATAGCTAGCGTTAAGTGTGGAGAGAAAAGATCTCAAAAAGAAGTTGCACAGTCTGCGAGTACAACAGAAGTAACTGTTAGAAATAGATACCAGGAGCTTTGTAAGGAGCTAGACATAGAGTTGGATACACAGAAGTGATATCCTCTTCTTGTAGTAAGAGCCTTCTACCATTCACACCTTTTCAATCCAAGGTTGAGGTGCTACCGTAGAAGAGACTTGAAAGGGCATCGACTTTTTGCAGATATCTTTTAAGACTCTCCTCTACTTACCAATTTTTTTTGTGCAAAAAATCATCACTATAGAGTTTATAGTTTGGATACCTCTTGTACTTGTCTACGCTCATGAGAGATTTACCTAAAGGTTCTGGCCTTTTCAACTGGCTTTGAATCGGCCAAAAACTTGTTTCAGGCTTGCCGTGAAACTATTACCTTAAAGATGCATTAAAAATACTTAATTGCTGGATGCACTATCTTCCAAAGAAGAGATCCTAACAAAGTCTTGGTATAAGGAACAGCAAATTTAATATTTTTATATTAATTTTTAATTATCTAATCCCGTATAATTAGATTTTTATTATTTTTATGTAAAGGTGGTGGCCATACACGGAAGTTATATAAATAATATCTTTTTTAGTTTTTTAAGTTAGTTATTTGTCTTAGTAAATTAATATATTTAAAGAAGGTGACGTATCTTGAATAATTATTCTGTATTAACGATTGCAGGATCTGATTCTGGAGGAGGAGCAGGTATACAAGCTGATTTAAATACTTTTGCTGAGCTTGGAGTACATGGTTGTTGTGCTATAACATCAGTAACTTCTCAGAATACAGTATCTGTGAATGATGTGGTAGACATTCCATCTAAGAACGTAAGAAGTCAGATAGATGCAAACTTGGAAGATTTTGATATAGATGTTGTTAAAGTAGGTATGTTGCACACCCAAGATATCGTGGAGGAAATATACGATGCCCTTTCTGAAGAAGATTTATATATAGTTTATGATCCTGTGATGGTCGCAGAATCTGGCGATCGGTTGATGAAGAAGAAAACTATAGATTTAATCAAACAAAAAATTATACCTCTTGCTAACGTTGTAACTCCTAATAAATTTGAAGCTGAAGAAATTAGCGGGGTTGAAATCGGAAATGAAGAAGATGTTAAAAAAGCTGGGATAAAGATTAATGATTTGGGTGCTGATAATACAGTCATAACTGGAGGTCACCTTGATGGTGACGATTACTTGATTAGAAATAGAGCTATGAAAACATTTAGAGGACAAAAACTTGATGTTAACGTCCATGGCTCTGGATGCGTCTTTTCATCTGCGATAGCGGCGTTAATAGCTAAAGGTGAAGGGATAAATAAATCTGTAGGTAGAGCTAAGGTGTTTACTAGGAACGCCATTAAGTGGCACAAGAAAGTTGGTCATGGAAATAAACCACTAAATCCTAATGCAGAATCCGAAAAATCAAGGAATAGAATTAAAGTTTTATCTAATTTAAGAGAAGCACTTAATACACTTGAAGAATCCGATTTTGACCCAAGACTAATCCCTGAGGTTGGATCAAATCTGGTAGCATCTACGATATATGCTGAGACGATTAAAGATGTTGCTGGAGTACCTGGTAGAATAGTGGTTACAGGTTCTGATATCAAAATAGTAGATAGGCCAATTTTTGGAGCCTCAAGACATATGGCGGTAGCACTTTTAGCATACCAGCAATATGATGACAGCATAAAGTCTGCTATGAATATTAGGCATAACGAAGATACTGACCAGTTAGTCGAGGTATTGCCTCAAAGTGTTTCTAGATTTGGCAGAGAAGATTTGCCTAGAGGAAATCCAATAGCCAATGGTGTTAGGTATGCAATAGAGAATTCAGAAGAAATACCAGAAATTATAGTTTACGAAGGTGATTTTGGTAAGGAACCAGTAATTATGTTTTTTGGAGAGTCCCCTCAGCAGGTAGTTAGCGAAGTCTTACGTGTTTCAGAAATACTTAAACAGTAAGAATATTTAGATTTGGATTATCAGGCCCAGCAAAGAGTAAAAGAGTATGACAAAGGTAATGGATTCAGGTTGAGTAGGGAGTCCAAAGAATTTATGAAAAAGGCCTTGACGATGGAGGTTACTAAAAAGTTTGAGTTGAGTTAGTAAACCTCACTAATGTGAAAGAGGAAATACTCCATAAAGAATACGATAACCTTCAAATATACTTATAAGGTCAAAGAGGCGTTGAACTTTACTCAGTTAAAACCAGGTCGAAAAATGCTACGACGAAGTAAAGGAGAAAGCTTTCCCCCCATTAGAAAAGATTTGATAGATTTCTACAACTTTTTCGCTAAACACCGATATAAATTCTTATATAAACGATGCTAGAAATATTTCCTATTAGATATTATTAGAAGTGGATGGGTGAAGGAGAGCCCCTGAAAGGTTGGAAACACTTTTTAAAGTGCCTAGTTTAATAAGTGAGGTCCTCATTTGAGATCCTATAACAAATCTTAGGATATGTATGGAAACAGAATTTACTTTCTAGAGCTTTCTTATTTTTAATTAAAATTTTTTAGTATATTTTTGTATACTCTATATGCATCCTCTAGAAGATCGATATCTACTGATTCATTATTTGAATGGGGTTCTCCCGGCTCTCCAGGTCCTAAGATTATTGTTTCAGTACCCTCTTTGCTTAAGAACCCTGCATCAGTAGCTTGTGGTTTTATTATTTTATTCGGTTTGTATCCTGTTTCGCTTTTTATTGCATTCTCTGCTTTTTCTATCATATCTTCACTTTCTGTTATCATAGCAGGGAAATCCCTTAAGAGTTTAACTTCACCTTCTACATCAAACTCAAATTCAGATTTCGGCACAGTCCTCATATCTACAGTGGCTTCGCACTTATTAGGTACAACATTTGTGGGTCCTTCACTTTTTATCCTAGTGACACAGAGGTTTCCAGACATCTTCTTGTCCATCAGTTTAGTGGTTGGGAGATCCATTGATTCGATATTTTTGATTATTTCAGCCATGTTGTATATCGCATTTTCCCCTAAGTGTGGCTGAGAAGCATGGGACGATCTCCCTTTAGTTAAAATCTTAAGTACTTTTCTGCCCCTATGTCCGATACAAACATCTATATTTCCTTTTTCGGAATAACTTGCAGTACCTTCACCAATTATTGCGTAATCTGGTATGAATCCTTTTGAAATTGCGTGTCTAATACCACGGGCATCGGTTTCTTCACCTACCATAGATGCAAAAGTTATCTTACCTCTTTGAGGCTCCACGTCATTAAAGGCCATTGCCATGGAAATTAATGGCCCCTTCATATCGGCAGAACCTCTGCCATATATTCTACCATCTTTGGAATATACTTTATTTTCTCCCGAAGAAGGAGGCACAGTATCTAAGTGTGAAACTAGAGCGATTTCAGGTTTCCCACTTCCTTTGCTTGCAAAGACATTTCCTACCTCATCTATCTCTCCGCTTACAAGATCCTTCACATATTTAGCTGCCTTTTTTTCGTCTTCCCATGAAGGTACTTCAACGAGGTCCTTAGTTTTTTGAATTATTTTTCCACTATTTAACAATTATAACATCTCCATCGATATATTTCAAACAAAGATTAAGCCTAAGCAAAAATTAAAAAGATTTATTAGATTTTAAATAATCTTAGTATGCTCAGCTTCCTAGTATAATTAAAAATATCAGTTAAAGAACCTGGTTGCCAAACCTCTTTAGTATAAAATGTAGCATAAATTTTTAATTTTTTACGTAGGAATTATATTCTACTTTTTACACCTACATTCATCAAGATAAGGTTTAAAACTGTTTCTAACCTTTAAATTTTAGTACGTTTATATAATTTTTAAAAAGCTCAGGTTTTTGAATATTAAATATAAAAAAATTTTAGAAATTGGCAGAAATTATTTTGCCAATTTGTTACACTCGTACTATCTTAATTGCTGTTTGATTCATTTGAATCTGTCGTTTAATTTACTTGTAACTTCTGGAAGTGTTGTATATTCTAAATCATCTTCTCCTAGTAGGTGGGGTTGGAAAGGACCATGCCCTCTCATATAGTCTGCGATATCAGAGGCCCTATCCCTTGACCTATCAAATGCTGGATCATCGAATAAATCTATAGGACCTTTAATTTTTGCGTCGGTCACTTGGAATCCTAATGCAACAACACGGGGAGGACCATCAAATCTTGAAGGTGTTGCATCTTCTTCACTAACAGGCATTAATGGTCCGTTGTGTGACCCCCTCATCCATCCAGGAACTAAGTGAGGAAAGGAAAAAGCTTCTAGGGCTTCACCAACTGCCGGAAATCCGGATTGACACCTTACAAGTGACACAGGATCATCTTTACCGACATATTCTCCAGCTATAAGGTTGAGCTTCTCTGTTGAAACAACTGCAGCAGGCGAGCCATCTTTCTTCTCAACCCTCTCTATCGTATATTTTGATGAAATACCTATTAAGGCAAGAAGATCATATAATTCTTCTGGACATTCTATACTCGCAGTTTTACCTTCATAGTAATCAAGGACATCAAATGTAAAGCCATCGTGTAGAGAAGGGTCTAACACTAATCCTGCAGTATTAGAAGGATCTGCAAATATTTTGTATAAAGGTAAGTTAAAAGCACTTGGAGAGGTTTTATCACAAAGAAAAGCCACAAAAGGTTCGCTTTCCCTCTCTTCTATCTCCATCTCTGCGGAACCTGGGCCTAAACCTTTTATATTGCCAGAAAAAGCTTCTGAGAGAATATCTTGACCAGCACCATACATACCTTCTTCTTTTGCTTTATCTGTTGCCTTCATAAAGGAATTCCAGGCAACCTCATGGATTTTGCTATCATTTTTTCCTCTCCTATGCGTCATTATAAGGTCTATATCATCGCCACAACACCCTACATAATAATCTTCTAGGATTCCCTCATCTTTACCTTCTTCAAGAACGTCTTCTACTTCCTTCATTAAGACCTTAGGAGCTTTAACGTGACCTGCAATGCTACCTGTATCTGCTTTTATAATGCTTATAGTGGTTTTTTCATCCATATGAAGTATCACCCAAAAATCTACTTGTGGTTATAATACCTTCCATTAAAGTATTTATTTTTTGGCATCTATTTTGCGCCTATTTGTTAGAATATTGTTTGAGATATGTAGACTTAAGGAAACAACACGAGGAGGACCATCAAATCTTGAAGGTGTTGCATCTTTGTATAATCTTCTACACATGAGTCGAACTTGTATAAGATTGTTTTAACTTTCATCTCCAAGAATTCCTTTTCCTAAATTATTTTAATAAGTGATTAATTGAGAAAGTTCATATAATTAGCCTAGAATAAAAATATCGATGAGATGTAAAAATATTTCGAGTTCTCCAATTTGGGAGAGGACTCAGGATAGGATGAATAATTCTATGAATGAGAAAAGATCTGGTATAATGGATATCGTGACCATTTCCTCGCCAACACTCTTGGTCTGCATGCGTAAGTGAGGTAGGTAATAACCTAAAAGGTGAACGTTACCCCTTGCTGGAGTTCCTATAGGCCTCTACCCAGTTCAAATTCAGATGATATATATGGACAGAGGCACCCTTCAAATGTTAGGTAGATGGATATGCCATATATATCAAGGAAAAGAATAAAGATATATAGCTTTTATTTTATTATGAAGATTACGAATAAATACATAGAGTATGAAAAACAGATAATCAATTCAGTATAAATGTTGAAATTTTTGGACCATTCTTAGATTAGCTGAAGTCTAGAGGTTAAAAAAGGCTACATAGAATTAATTTGTGAGGGAAAATAGATGGGCATCAAACTTATGGATAATGAAGAAATTATAAAAAAACTACGCCCCCACCCACTCTCGTTTGTAGGGACGTATTTTATATTCATTTATATTCTGCTTGTAGGAATCTTTTTCATATTTACACATGAAGGGATTGCTTCAGCATTTTCTAGGGTTCCATATGTAGGAGGATTTGACATAGGTATGACTTTGTTGTCTTGGTGGGTTTTATTAATATTGCCGGGTTTCATAGTTGCACTTATGAAAGTTACATGGAAGTGGCTAGCTGTGTTTATTGGTATAGCAGCCATTACAACATTTTTACATTTTCACTTTGAATTAACTATTTCACAGATGAATATGGTTTTGATTGGTTTTGGGATCCTTGGGATAGTTTCATCTGATATTTATAGGATTTCACACTCTTTTTATATAACTAACTATAGGATAATCACCGAAACAGGATTTATAAAAAATAAAAAAAGGGCTATACTCTACAGCAAGATAAATGATCTTGTGGTTAAGAAGCCATTACTTGGAAAGATCTTAAATTTTGGATCTGTTATTCCAGTTACAGCATCTGGTTTTGGGCTTGCTGAAGATTTTTCATTTGCAGGTGCAGGAGTAGGAGCAGGTGCAGGAGTAGGGGGTGCAGGAGTAGGAGCAGGCGGTGGAAAAACAATGCAAGATCCAAGAGCGAGATCCTCATATGTTTTATTTGGCATATCAAACCCTAATGAGGTTTATGATCTTATTATGGAGTATATGCATAAAATGGAAGAAGGACACTATCTTAAAGACATATCTAAGGGAATTGATGAGTTAGTGGAGGGGGACAGAAATACAAGACATCAAAACTCTTAGAATATTAAGGCCTATTAATTGTATTATGGGGGCAATTGCCGTAATAATTGGGGGTTTTGTTGCTAGCTTGCAACCTGGGCTTGTCCCTAATGTAGTAATGGCTTCATTTGCTGCTGCATTTATTACAGGAGCCGGAAATATTGTTAATGATATCTATGATATAAAAATAGACAAAATAAATGCACCAAAAAGACCCTTACCCTCTGGCGAGATCACAAAAAAAGAAGCCATATTTCTATCTTTTGCATTATTTTTGTCCGGTTTGATAATTTCATACTATATCAATTTGTTGTGTTTTATTCTGGCATTTTTTAACTCCCTGATTTTAATTTTTTATGCCAGAAATCTTAAAGGAACGCCATTGGTTGGAAATATCTCAATAGGATATCTTGTTGGATCAACTTTTTTGTTCGGAGGATTTGCAGTTGGAGTAGGAGAAGGTATTGAAGCAGTTTCATTCTTGTTTTTACTCGCAGCTTTTTCTACGATGGGAAGAGAAGTCTCTAAGGATATTGAAGATTTGTTAGGGGATCGGGATAAAGTGTCTACAGTTGCAACCAAATACGGTATAGATATATCTGTCAACTTTTCCTTAATTTTTACTTTAATAGCTGTTGTATTGAGTCCTATACCGTACTTTATCGGTTTATTTGGTGTAGGTTATTTAGGATTAGTGATTGTTGCTGATCTAATCTTTCTATCCTCCTCTTACCGCTTAGCTAAAGAAAAAAATATTTCTGAAGCATCCAGATTCCAAAAAAATTCAAAATTGGCGATGTTGATTGCTTTGCTCGCCTTTATTTTTGGTACGATCTTATAATGCAGTTATCTCTTCCATATTAATTGAATTGTATGTAGTGTCATCTTCTTCTTGTAGTAAGAGCCTTCTACCATTCACACCCCTTCAATCCAAGGTTGAGGTGCTACCGTAGAAGAGACTTGAAAGGGCATCGACTTTTTGCAGATATCTTTTAAGACTCTCCTCTACTTCCCAATTTTTTTTGTGCAAAAAATCATCACTATAGAGTTTAGAGTCTGAGCACCTCTTGTACTTGTCTACGCTCATGAGAGATTTACCTAAAGGTTCTGGCCTTTTCAACTGGCTTGAACTCGAAAAAAATTCCTTTCTCAGGCTTGCCGTGAAACTATTACCTTAAAGATGCATTAAAAATACTTAATTGTTGGTTGCATACTCTTTGATTGAAGAAGTCTTACCAAACTGTTAAGATAAAAAATAAATATACAACTACCTATATTTACAATTAGCTACAAGTTATGTGCAGTAGTGACATCTTCATGTTTTCCAGTCTTTTGACATTTACAAATATATGTAGATGCCCCTGCATGTTTTCCAAAAAATCAATGGGAACGATCCAAAGAGAATGTCCTGCTTTTGGTAATGATTAGTAATTGAGCTTATAAATAGAAAATCGTAGAAGGTTTGGAAACACTATCCAAAGAGTGCTCCAAGACCTTCTGCTGCTTCTTCTTCCTCTTCTTCTTTAGTTTTCTCTTCTTCCTCTTCTGCTTCTTCTTCCTCTTCTGCTTCTTCTTCCTCTTCTGCTTCTTCTTCGGGTGCACTAACTTGTGTAGCTGGAGCAACTTCACCCTCTTTAATAGCCTCTTCGATATCAACTCCATCGAGAGCTGCAATAAGAGCTTTTACTCGAGATTCTTCTACATCTACTCCAGCGGAATCAAGAACTTCTGTTACTGATTCTTCATTTATCTCTTTTTCTGCAGAATGAAGCAACATAGCCGCATATATATATTCCATTTTTTTTACACCTCTATTTTTTAGCTTTCGTTAAGCATAAATTCTTTACTAGTTTGTGAAGATAGAGACTCTGCTTGTAATTTTGCTTTAGATAAAAGTCTGTCTATCGTATCAGAGTTTGCTATATTGGTCTCTACTCCAAGTGATTTGGCTTTATTGTATCCATCCCATACAAGCTTTTTTATTGTATGCTTGTTTGGATATGAGATACCAATAGCCATTGAGATTGAATTTGATTTGGCTTTAGCCAAATCTTGGATATATTCGTCTATATCAATATCCAAGTCATCAGCATCAAATATTACACCATCTTCTAAAATAGCTTTAAGAGACATACCTACCTCAATCGGCTTTATACCTAGCTTGCCCAACATGTCTGCTAGGATGCTACTTATCTCTTCTCCTTCTTCTTTAACTACTTCTGTCTCTTGTATTACAACATCTCCTCCCTCGATACCAGCTGGAATACCTGCTCTTTGTAAGTCACTTAATACAGGACCTGGTTCAAGTGATGTCGGTCCTTTTTCTACGGTGATATCCTGAGGCGCAATATCACCTGAAGACGCAGGTGCCTTAGTTCTACTTTCTTCTATAATCTTTGCTAGTTTAAACGGATTCTCGTTAGAAAGGAGGAAAGCAACTTGCCCATCAGTGTAATTTTTTAATTCATTAGAACCGTCTTTTTTAGAACTATCTAGTGAATGCCTCATTAAAGTATTACGACTAACTTTAATATTGGCTGTATTTCTGAGGTTGGCCCTCATCTCTTGGAATTGTTTTGCTGGTATCCCCTCTATATTTACTATGCCTACAACATCGTACTTCTCTAATTTAGAGCTTAAGTCTGAAACTACTTGTTTCTTCCATTCAGCGACATCGCCACTCATTTTTTTAACCTCGTTATTTTTTTATTTCTGTTTTAGATTAATTTGACAGGTGGACCCATTGTTGTTTTTACATATATGGAATCGATATTATTTCGACCCATTGGAAGCTCTCTTTCAATTCTCCGAAGAATGGTTCTTGCGTTTTCTGATAGGTTTTCAATACCTATGTTGATTGCACCAATAGTCGTATGGAATGTAGTACTCTCTTTTGACCGAACACGTACAGTGTTCCTTAGCTTTTTTATTTTAGGTACAATATCCTCATCTGGTCTGACCGGATTTGGCATCTTCCCTCTTGGTCCAAGTATGGGACCGAGGATTTTACCAATCTTTGGCATCAAACTTGCTTCAGCTAGGAAGAAATCATGTCCTTTTGCAATAGATCTTGCTTCTGTTTTATTATCTTCTAAATTTTCTAGTTCATTAGACGAAATGACGAGATCTGCAACATCTTTAGCCTCTACTGCGAGATTTCCGCCACCTATGAAGCATACCTTAACACCTCTCCCTAGGTTGTTGGGTAAAATTACTTCTTCATCTATCCTATTATTTGGGTCTGAAAGATCTATGTTTTTTAAATTTATTGAGAGATCTATATTTTCTTCGAAATTTCTCTCTTGAGCCTTTTCAATACATTTATCTATTTTTTCTGAAATCTCTTCCTTTGATAGCAACAATTACACCCTCATAAATTTTCAATTTCTTTTACGAAGTTTTTAGGATCTTTTCCATTTATTTTTATTCCCATTGACCTACATGTTCCGGCTACTTCCTTCATCCGATTCTCCTCGTTTTTACCAAGCATATCGTTTTTCTTCATTTTAGCAATTTTTTTAATACTATCCATAGAGATATTTCCTTTGAATTCTTCCCCAGGTAATCCACTCCCTTTTTCTATGTCTGCCTCCTGTTTTACCAGTGCAGCAGTAGGAGGGGTTCCAACCTCTATATCATATTCGTTAGTATCTGGATCAATTTTAAGTGTTATCGGGACTTCCATACCCTCGAAATCTTTAGTTTCTTCGTTAATGTCATCTACTATCTTTTTAATGTTAACTCCGAGTGGACCAAGTTTGGGGCCTAGTGGGGGGCCTGCGCTTGCTTCTCCTCCCTCTACCATAGCTTCAATTTCTTCCATTTTTAATCCTCATTTTCTTCTTTATGATCTAAAACTCTCACATGGTCTCCTTGGACAGTAACTGGTATAGGAACCATGGCCTCAAAAAGCTCAAGAACTATTTCTTCTTTAGTTTCTTCTATCCTCTTAACTCTTGCTTTTTCACCTTTGAATGGTCCAGCTATAAGTTCAACGATGTCACCCTCAGAAATTCCCGAAACTGCTGGTTTTGGTGTAAGAAAATGTTCTACTTCTTCTAAAGATGTTTCTCCCTTGACTAGCTTCTTGGAATGGGGTATCTCATCAGCTGCCCTCATTATAAGATCGCGTCTTGGTGTCTCCACTAAAACGTAACCTCGTAAAGGGTCTGGAGCTATAACTGATCTAATATCCATTTTTTCTCTTTTAGCAGTTTGGTACAACATGTCTGCAACTGCATTTTCTTGGTTTGCAGTAGTTTTGAGAGCGAATATTTTAGAATCCGATTCCTCCTCTCCCAAGTCTCTGTCCTCCATATTTATCTCACTCAATATTAATATTGATAGTTATTTTTGTTGGATTTATTTTAATTTGGTACATTATATTAGGGTAAATATTAATGAATGATGTTTTCAGTTTCCTTTACTGAAGTATTTTTTATATTTATAATCTTGTAACGGTTTATACAGCGTCTTTGTTTATTGTATTATACTTTTTTTAATTAAAAATGCAAAATCCTATTAAATTCTTAAAAGATAAGTGCTAAGCTATAGATTAAACAATACATCTAAAAAGATGTTTACACTTTTTCCGATTACAATATAAAACTTATTACTTGGTTTACATCATTAATTTATTTTCTTTTATTTATTATCCATATATTTATATTTTCTTCTAGATAGGTATCTTTAGATAGTAAAATACTTTCTAAACTTAAATTTAGTTTTTTTGGTCACAACGGGAAATTTAAATTGTTTTTTATTTTTAATAATTGCCTTATTGCATCATAGTGCCTTATTGCATCATAGCAGATGGCATACCACCATATTCGCCGTTTCTTGCGTTAATCTCCAAGGCACTTCCCTCGCTTTCATACCTGTAGAGATTTTCACCCCATATTCTTACAAAGACATTTGAAGCCTCGTCTACATCCTCTACCTCAATCTCTACTGATGTCGATTCTCCTCCATCGAGCCCTTCGTGCTCAATTTTTTCATCCGAAATCAAATTACATTCTATTGTGTCAACTACTATGTTTAATTTCCCAGTAGGAGAATTTTCATCAATGTTTTTTATGGTAAGTTCGAGGGTTTGTTCTGCCTCATTTATATCAATATTCTCTATAAATTCTGCTTGAATTTCACCTTTATCTCTGGCTGCTAGAGTTTCGGGCAAATCTCCCATACCAATATAGGTTACAAATCCTATTGCTCCCACAAGTAGAACTCCTATTGCTGTAATCTTTGCTACTTGCATGAATTCTTCCTTATCCGGCTTTCTTGCTAGCTTTAAGACTCTTATATATTCTCCGAATATATCCTCTATTTTGTCTTTAAAGTCTTCCTTCCGACCACTTGACCCCGACACTCAATCACCTACTTATATGCTATTACTAAATGTTCTGTATTATGTTAAATTGTATGGTTTAAAAATTTGAAATATAACATTTCAGCCTTATCCTACAAAGTCTATTCCATGTTTTTTGAAATCTTTTTTCTCTGCCTCTTTAGTGGTTCCAAGGATTTGTGGAGAACTTACACCCGTGACAACTAACATTACCCTAACAGTATTATCAAGGGACTCTTCAACTTGAGCTCCCCAAATTATTCTAGCATCTTCACTTATACGGCTGTAAACTTCTTTAACTACGTTCTCTGATTCAGATATACTTATATCAGGTCCACCAGTTACATTTACGAGAGCGGAATCAGCTCCACTGATATCAACATCCAACAATGGACTATTTAAGCCTTTGTGTACTGCTTCCTTAGCTCTTTCTTCTCCATCAGCTTCACCTACACCAATCATTGCGACTCCTCCGCCTTCCATTATTGTCCTTACATCTGCAAAATCTAGATTTACAAGTCCGGGTTTCGTTATCAATTCTGTTATCCCTTTTACTGCACGCATAAGAACCTCATCTGCAACCTTGAATGCTTTTTGAAGTGGAAGTCTTGGTACTGTATCTAGCAATCTGTCATTTGGTATAACTATAACAGTATCGGCAACATTTCTTAGACGCTCTAATCCGGCCTCCGCATTTTCCATTCTAACCCTTCCCTCGACCTCAAATGGAAGAGTTACAACAGCTATAGTTAAAGCACCGTTATCTTTGGCTATCTGTGAAATTATGGGAGCCGAACCGGTACCGGTACCTCCGCCTAATCCACAAGTTACAAAAACCATATCCGATCCACTGAGAGTTTCTTCTATATCTCCGGCACTTTCCTCAGCAGCTTCTTGTCCAATTTTAGGAAGGCTACCTGCTCCAAGACCTTTGGTCCTATTTTTTCCTATTAAGATTTTTTTGTGAGCATCTGTATTTACTAGGTGCTGGGCATCTGTATTAAGGGCTATAAGTTCAGCCCCCCTGATTCCTGTTTCCATCATACGGGATATAGTGTTAGATCCACCACCCCCACAACCTACTACTCTTATGGTTGTTCCTAGATTTTTCATTACTTCACGTATTGCATCATCTTCCTCCACTTTTT
>SL_8KL_010_SEDDRAFT_10002105_pt1 | contig 17067 bp, 15 predicted proteins | sample SodLakKL_010_SED_4_FD_11160 | JGI IMG/M metagenome (IMG submission 11160)
AAAACACAAACAGGGGCGTTAGCTCAGTTGGTTCAGAGCGCATGCTTGACAGGCATGAGGTCGCTGGTTCGATTCCAGCACGTCCCACATCCAAAGCCACAGCGCCAAATTGCTGTGGCTTTTTGCTTAAATCATCCATCATGAAAAAAGTACTGCTTTTTCTTCCGGGAGGGTTTGAAGAACTCGAAGCCACTGCATTCACTGACGTTATGGGCTGGAGCCGTGCCCATGGAACCTACCCGGTTGCCCTGCACACCACCGGCCTGCGTGATACAGTCAGCAGCGCCTGGGGCTCAGGTATGATCCCATCAATCCCGTTCAAAGATGCAGATGCCTTCGGGTATGATGCGATGGCCATTCCGGGGGGATTTGAAAATGCCGGGTATTATGAGGATGCCTTTGATGAAAAAGTGCTGGAAATCATCAGAGAATTTAATGATCAGCAAAAACCCATTGCATCTGTGTGTGTGGGAGCATTGCCATTGGCAAAGGCAGGGGTGTTGTTAAACCGCCCGGCCACCACCTATGCCCTGCCACGTGGGGAAAGAAGAAAGCAACTGACAGATTTGGGCGCAATTCTCAAAGACCAACCCCTGGTCACCGACCGGAACATCATCACCTCAGATGGTCCGGCCACAGCACTGGATGTGGCATTCACCCTGCTTGAAATGCTTACCGATGCAGGCAATGTGCAGAAAGTAAAAAAGTATATGCGGTTTGGTCGTGGCTAACTGTTCGGAGGCTTCGCCTCCTCCGGTTGACGGTTCTCATGGGATGTGTGATGGGAAAGCTGCCTATGGATTCGGAAACGGCACAGGTGGTTGTCGGTTCTCACGGGTAAAGAGCTTTGGAAGTAGCCCGTAGACCGTGGCCGGAGCTACGCGGTTGTTGGTTGTTGGTTCTCATGGGATGGGAACGGTGGGGCTAGCCCGTGGCCATGAGACGAGGCTGGAAGGTTGTTGGTTGTTGGTTCTCACGGGATGTGTGATGGGAAAGCTGCCTATGGATTCGGAAACGGCACAGGTGGTTGTTGGTTGTTGGTTCTCACGGGATGTGTGATGGGAAAGCTGCCTATGGATTCGGAAACGGCACAGGTGGTTGTTGGTTGTTGGTTAGACTCCGGTGGGGCCTCGTGGTGGCACCTTGGATAAGTTAAACCTTGGATAAGTTGAGTAAATCCCTTCATTCTTTTTGAACAAAATATCCAGAAGTAGTGTTTATTTTATATTAAGCATTAAAGTACCTTTTTTCTTATAATTAAAATAACCATACAATGAGCCAGTTTTCACACAGCACAAAAATCAACTTCAGCAAAAATATTGACTACGCAGAAAACGGGATTGTCAGTAAGCGTGTCCTGGAAAAATCCACCGGCAACATTACCCTGTTTGCATTTGATCAGGGGCAGAAACTGAGTGAGCATTCCGCCCCTTTTGATGCCCTGATACAGGTAACAGAAGGCAAGGCAACAATCACCATCGACAGGAAGCCATTTTTACTAGATGCCGGTGAAAGCATCATTATGCCAGCCAATATCCCTCATGCAGTTGATGCTACTGAAAAATTCAAGATGTTACTGACGATGATCAAAGGGTAATTTGCCGCACGATCTTTGCCGGTCACTGGCGATTGTCAGGATTTTCTTAAATTCGGGGTTGTGTTAAACCCAGTTGAAACATAGCCCCATGTCAATTTTGATCGTCAGTCCCGGAAAAAACCTGGACAGGTGGGTCGAAGCCCTGAAAGAAGCTGATCCATCGGTTCCGGTTTACCTTCCTGAACAGGTGAAAGATCCTGCCGACATAACATTTGCCCTGGCCTGGAATCATCCACCCGGTTTTTTTCGCCCCTTTACAAACCTTGGTGGAATTTCATCATTCGGGGCCGGCGTCGACCACCTGGTGCAGGATTCACAAATTCCTTCACAGGTTACCATAACCAGGATCATAGACCCGCTGCTTTCGGGCGACATGGCTGAATTTGCGCTTGCCGTTGTGATGAAGCACATGCGCGGACTAACACGCTATTGCCGCTACCAGTCGGAAAACCGGTGGAAAAAACACAGCTACCTCCGTATAAAAAATGTTGGTGTTGGGGTAATGGGCACCGGTATGATTGGTCATCAGGTGGCCAGCTTTCTGCTCAGGGCAGGGTTCAGTGTATCCGGATGGGGAAGAACACCGGGCAGGGATACTGTTTACAGAAAATACCACGGGAAAACCCAGCTCGGGGATTTCCTGAAAAGATGTAATATCCTGATCTGCTTGCTGCCACTCACCTCTGCCACTCAAGGCATTATCAATAAACATTTGTTGAGAAAGCTTCCCCAGGGAGCCCACCTGATTAACCTCGGCCGTGGGGCCCATGTTCAGGAAAAAGACCTGATCCAATGCATTGATGAAGGGCATATAAGTGGCGCCCACCTGGATGTGTTTGACCCTGAACCACTACCTGAAGATCACCCTTTCTGGGAACATCCTGAAATTGATATTACACCGCATGTGGCCAGCCTGACCGACCCCCGGTCAGTGGCCGGCCAGGTGATTGAGAATTACCATCGCCTGCAGAACGGAGAACCGCTGATCAACGCCGTGTCTAAAGAACTGGGCTACTAACAGGAAGGCATGTCGGTACCGGTCACCGCGCCCGAAAAAGCCACAATACGAAAGCCCAAAACCCTTATATTTGCAGGTCAAACCAACAACCGGAGGCGCGCAGCGCCGTTAACCAACAACCAACATGATCTCTTTACAAGGCATATTCCCTCCGCTTCCCACCTCTTTTGATGAATCGGAGAACCTCTCCCCGGAAAAAATCAAAACCAACATAAGCGCACTGAGCCGCTATCCGCTGGCTGGCTTCCTGGTACTCGGATCCAATGGCGAATTGGTGATGCTGTCAGAAAAAGAAAAGGAGGAAATCTATCATGCATCCAGGGAGGCCATCCCTGAAGACAAACTTATGCTGGCCGGGACAGGCGGACAATCCACACGTGAAACCATCCGCCTTACCAGAGAGGCAGCCCGTGCCGGGGCTGACGCCGCATTGGTTCTTCATCCGTTCTACTATAAAGGACTGATGGATAAGGAAGCTTTGGTGACCCATTACCATGCTGTGGCTGAATCAGCGGAAATTCCTGTGTTGATCTACAATATGCCCGCCAACAGCGGCATGGATCTGGGAGCGGATGTTATTCTGGAAATTGCCACCCATCCAAACATCATCGGTCTGAAAGACTCAGGTGGCAATCTGGCGAAAATGGGACAGGTAATCGGGCAATCAGAGCCGGGATTTCAGGTAATGGCAGGATCTGCCGGCTTTCTGCTTCCGGCACTGTCGCTTGGAGCTGTCGGGGGTATTCTTGCCCTGGCAAACATTGCCCCTGAAGCATGTATTCAAATACATCTCCATTTCCGGCAGGGAGATCTGTTAAAAGCCAGAGAGCTCCAACAAAAGATGATCCCGCTCAACGCAGCAGTTACAAGACAATGGGGGGTTCCCGCCCTGAAAGCCGCCATGGATCACCTCGGACTTTACGGCGGCCCCGCACGGCAGCCCATCCGCCCCATTGATCCGGCAATAAAAACCAAACTTTTAGCAATCATTCAAAACGCTGATATACAACCCATTAACCAACTAAAAACCAATTAACTAACAAACCAACAACCGGAGGGGGCTTTAGCCCCCGACCAACCGGAGGCGCGACAGCGCCGACTAACCGGAGGGGGCTTTAGCCCCCGACCAACCGGAGGCGCGACAGCGCCGACAAACCAAGGCGCGAAGCGCCGTTAACCAAGGGTGCGAAGCACTCGTTAACCAGAGTGGCGTCAGCCACGACAAACCAATTTGCTATGAATACCGACAGAAAAACCCTGATGATCCCCGGCCCAGTTGAATGCGAACCCAATGTGCTTCATGCCATGGGCGAACCGCCGAAAAGCCATACTGCACCTGATTTTATCAAATCCTTCGGCCACTGCCTGAATATGATGAAGGAAGCATGGATGTGTCCTTCAGGACAACCTTTTCTGGTGGCTGGAACAGGAACCCTGGCCATGGAGATGGCCGCAGCCAACATCATTGAAGAAGGCGACAGGGCTTTGGTTATCTCCACGGGATATTTCGGCAAAAGGTTTGCCGGCATCCTTGAACGGCACGGCGCTGAGGTTACCGTCCTGGAAGCCCCCGTGGGTGATGTGGTCGGCACAGCCGACATAGAGGTCGAATTAAAACAAAGGAATTACAAACTGATGACTTTTACCCATGTGGATACATCAACGGCTGTTATGGTCGATGCAGCCTCCATGGGCGAGCTGGGACGGAAGCACAATGTGATTACCGTACTGGATGGTGTATGCTCCGTAGCCGGAGAGGAGATCCGCCAGGAAGAGTGGGGAATCGACATCGTATTGACGGCTTCGCAAAAGGCCATTGGGGTACCTCCGGGGCTGGCCCTGCTGGTAGCCTCTCCAAAAGCCATGGAAGCCCGGGAAATACGCAAAACGCCGGTGCGCAGTTATTATGCCGATTGGAATAACTGGCTGCCCATCATGGAAGCTTATGCCGCTGGGAATCCTGCCTATTTCGGCACTCCTGCGGTCAACCTGGTGATGGCTCTTGAAGCCGGACTGAAACACATCCTTGAAGAAGGGCTCTCAACCCGCTTTGACCGTCATAAAAAAACGGGTAAAGCTTTCAGGGAAGCCATGAAAGCGCTGGGCTTAAAACTCATCCCCAAAAATGAATCAATAGCTGCCAATACACTTTCGGCGCCTTTTCTTCCTGGAGACGTCTCTCTGCCTGAGTTCATGCAGGCCATGGGAGATGCGGAAGTAATCATTGCCGGTGGGTTGCTGCCTGAAATAAAAACCCGCTATTTCAGGGTCGGACATATGGGGTCAGTGGCACATACCGACCTGATGAATACTGTCAGAGGCATTGCCCGCGCATTGAATCAATGCGCCCACAAAGCCAATGAAGATGACGGAGTTTTAGCCATTGACCAGATCATGAAATAGTAAACCAATTTCTATAACCAAACCACAACAGTTATGAAAAAGACGCTGATGGCATTCAAGGTTTTGTTAGCTATGTTATTGTTCACCGGTTGCGGCCCCGCACCTGACCGGGAATACCAGGAAATGCTGCTTGAAAGAATCAACCAGTATGAAGAAGTCACCCTTACCACCGACCTGTCGTGGCTAAGTGAAAGTGAACGCAGGATGATTCCCATCCTCATTGAGGCCGCCGGGGTCATGGACGACATTTTCTGGTTGCAGTCGTACGGAGACAAGGATGAACTCATGGAGTTCATTACAGATGAGTATGCCCGTGAATATGCCAGGATCAACTATGGCCCCTGGGGAAGACTGGAAGGACACACTGCCTTTTACCAGGGGTTTGAGGATAAACCGCTTGGTGCAAATTTCTACCCGCACGATATGGACAGACAGGAGTTTGATGACTGGGACAATCCGGATAAAGACAGTCCGCACACCATCATCCGTAGGGGCCCGGATGGAACCCTCATTGCTGTTCCTTACGCGGAGGCCTATGCAGACCTGAATCGGGAAGCAGCCGAATTACTGCGCGAGGCAGCCACTTTTGCTGAATATGAGCCGCTTGCTGAATTCCTGAAAAAGCGGGCGGAAGCACTGGTGTCCGACAACTATCATGAAAGTGACAGGGCCTGGATGCAGATGCGCGACAACAATATAGACTTTGTGGTCGGGCCCGTCAACACAGGTGAAGACCGTAAATTCGGATACAAGGAGGCACACAGTGCCTATGTGCTGATCAAAGACCATGAATGGAGCGAGCATTTGAAACGATTTGAGGCCATGATACCCGAAATGCAGGCAGGGCTCCCCGTTCCGGATGAGTATAAACAGGAAGCACCCGGCGATGACTCAAACCTTTTCGTGTATGATGCATTGTTTTATGGAGGCCACTGCAATGCCGGGCCAAAAATGATCGCACTGAACTTGCCAAATGACCCGGTGGTTCAGCGGGAAGCGGGAACAAGGAGCATGCAGATCAGGAATGTAATGGAGGCCAAGTTTGATGAAATTCTTCTACCCATCGGGGAAATGATCATCCACGACGACCTGAAAGAATATGTGACCTTTGATGCCTTCTTTCACCTGACTGCGTTCTATGAAATAGCCGAAGCACTGGGGATCTCACAAACCATCAACGGGCAAGGCTCTGTGAGAAGTGCCTTACGCGAATACTACGGGATTATGGATGCAAACAGTTCTGACATGATCGCCCTGTACCTCCTCTCCATGTTGCATGAAAAAGGTGAGATTTCAGAAAAAGAATTGCATCAGGCCTATGTTACCTCATTTGCCAGCATACTTCGTTCAAGCAGGTTTGGCACCGCGGGAGCCCATGGAGTTGCTGCAATGATCCGTTTCAATCATTTTGAAAGAGCACAGGCTTTTACCCGATGTGAAGACACCAATACCTATATGGTTGATTTTGAAAAAATGCAACAGGCCGTTGAAGAAGGGGTTGCCCGGATCATCAAATTAATGGGAGATGGCGATTATGACGCTGCCCGCGAAATGATTGCAAGAGACGGAGAAATGTCAGAAACACTGCAAAGAGACATTGACCGGATCAACGAGAGTGACATTCCTGTTGACGTGGTTTTCAGACAAGGGGTTGATTATCTGGATCTTTAAATAAAAAAGTCAGAACCGGGCTGAAACATCAGAAAAATCAGGGGAAACCTTTGATCACGCCCGGGAAAAAATGTATATTTGCCCCCGAATGTGTATGGCGTTCATTGCAGGGGGAGTTCCAGAGCGGTCAAATGGGGCAGACTGTAAATCTGTTGGCTTTCGCCTTCGGAGGTTCGAATCCTTCCTCCCCCACATCTATTCAAAGGTGGTCCTGATTTCGGACCACCTTTTTTTGATCATCCCACCCACTTTCTGATCAATCGGAAGGGTAAAGACCTCCTCCGAAACATCATTTGCATGAACCCATCTTGAAGAGAACGCTCCCTCTTTCGTTTCTTTAAAGTCAAATGCTTCCCGGCTTACCGGGAGGGTATCCGGTTCTTTCAGCTTCATGAGGTAATAAATACTGATCAGTTGCTTCCCCGGAATAAAGCGAGTGGGCTGGAAAATATCCGTTGTGTAAAAATGAGACAAAACCTCCGCCTCACGGCCCAGTTCCTCCATTGATTCACGCTTCAGGCAATCAATCGTTCCTTCTCCATATTCAAGTCCCCCGCCCGGAAATTTGGTCATATGGGTTTCAAACCAGTATTCATCACACACAAGCAAATGATCCTGGTGGATACAAATTCCATATACGCGAATTACAAAGGGATGTTTGGTAAAAGACATGATGATAAATTTTTTTTCAACAGGTATGCATCAAGCAAGCCAGCTTAGCTCTAAGGTTTGACTCCACGGGTCATCTCTCGCTTTCCTTTGGGGCCGGGAGGATGCTCCAGGCGAAAACCGCAGGCCTTCAGCGCCCGTTTTACCGAGCCTTTGGCACTGTATGTTGCAATTACGCCCCCGGGCTTCATGGAAGCAAAAACCCCGGCAAATACCTTTTCAGTCCAAAGCTCCGGCTGCACCTGTGGCCCGAAAGCGTCGAAATAGACCAGATCAAAGGATTCAGCAGGCAAAGAAGCCTCGTGCACCTTATGGCGCCACTTTTCAAATTCAAACCCCGTTATAATCCTTTCTTTTTCAAAAAAAGGAAGCTCATGCATCCGCCTGAAAGCTTTCTCAGGCATCTCCTCCCCTGTCAGATCAATATAGTTCAGCGCAGCAACCTCTTCCCTGTTCAGCGGATAAGGCTCCAGGGCAAGATAGTTAACACTGCAGCCGGCTCCGGCAGAACGCATCAGGGTAAGCAATGCATTCAACCCCGTTCCCAGCCCCACTTCCAGGATATTTATCTTTGTTGCCCCGGTTTGGATGATTTTGTCGAGTCCCTCCCTGATGAACACATGCATGGACTCATGTAAAGCACCATGGATCGAATGATAATGCTCGTTCATTTCGGGCAGATAAAGGGTGTATGAACCGTCTGCGGTCTGAATGAGCCTTCTGTTGTAAAAGTTGGTCAAAACAAAATATTTCGTCCAAAAGTAAACAAAAACACAGGGTTTTTCATTGTATATATTGTAATATTGTAATACCAATAAAAAAGAAATAATGACCCGGACAAATAAAATAGGAACCATTCAGGCCTGGCTGGCTCAAACGCGGGCTAACTTTCTGCTTCTGGCCGTTTTCCTGGTGGCCATCGGACTGGCTTATGCAGCCAAATACAACCCTGAAGTATCTTTCAACTGGCTTCATGCCATCCTGATTACAGCCGGAACCATTTCCGCCCACATTGCCGTCAACCTGTTCAATGAGCTTTCTGACTATTACACAGGGATTGATTTCAATACCAAACGCACTCCTTTCAGCGGAGGAAGCGGCATGATGACCGGTGGGCATATCAAACCCCGGCAGGTAAAGATTGCTGCAGCGACCACCCTGATTTTTTCGGCCGGCATCGGCCTTTATTTCAGCCTGGTTTCCCATTGGTCAATCGCACTTATTTCGATCATCGGTGCTTTCACCATTGTTTTCTACACAATACTGCTGTCACGCATAAGCCTGGGCGAATTATTTGCAGGACTTGTGCTGGGTTCCCTCGTTGTACTGGGAGCTTTTATTGCACAAAGCGGATCCCCGGGTATGTCCCTTTCAGCTCTTGTTCCCCGCGAGGTATGGCTCGTATCAGTGCCTCCGGGCATTCTTACCGCAATGCTATTGTTGCTGAATGAGTTTCCCGACGCTGAAGCAGATAAAGCCGGGGGGAGAAAACATCTGGTGATCAAAATGGGCAAAAGATGGTCGGCAAGGCTTTATGCCGCCTCCATGGCGTTCGTTTTTCTGTTTATTTTACTTCTTCCGGTTTTTGGAATAGCCTCTGCCTGGTTATACCTGGCGCTCCTTCCTTTCCCGCTGGCCATCAAAGCGGCAATCACTGCGATTCATTATGGCGAAGAAACCCATAAGCTTTTACCGGCCATGGGAATGAATGTGATGGTGGTGCTGGGGACAGATCTGCTGATTGCCGTTGCAGTGATCCTGCAGATTTAGGCCACCTTTTGTTTGCACAGGGCTGCCACATAATGATTGTCCGTACCGCGGTAAATGATTTTCGTTTTCAGTCCGCAGCTTCGGGCAATGTCACTCAGGTTATCCGCATCCACAAACAGCCAGGGAAAAGGACTGCCTGTGTGGTTTTTATAGCTTAGCTGATAGCGAACTTCCCCGTAATAGTTTTCCCCCATTGGAAGCAAAACCGAACCGTCCTCCTCCTCAAACATATAGGCCAGATCGGCAGATTCCACGAAAATGGTTCCTTCAGGCGTCAGCAGGCCAGCAGTATGGCTCAGCAAGGCAGAGAGCCTGTCAAGCCTGCCGGCAATGCCAATGCCGTTCATAAGGAACAATATGGTGTCAAACCCCTTCCGGTCGAACTGCCAGATGTCTGCACAGATAGCCTGCTTTACACCCCTGGCATTCATCACTTCTGCAGCACCGGGGGAGATGTCGATGGCAACCACGCTTTTCCCCGCTTCCTGCAAAGCAAGCGCGTGACTTCCTGCACCCGCACCAACGTCAAGGATTTGGCCGGTACTCTTTTCCAGTACGAGGCGTTCCCATGGAGGCATTTCCGCATAGCTTCTGAAAAAGTAACTTACCGGCAATGGCTCAGGACCGGAAAGGCTGGTATCCACCATGATCACCTCATCCGTTTTGCCATCAAGAAAATCCATGAAAGCCTCACCAAATATATCCATCATGTACGGGGATTAAATAACAGGCAGCTGTCGCCATAGCTTAGAAAACGGTATCCCTGTTCCAGTGCGTGGCCGTATATCCGGCGCCAGTCTCCTCCGGTAAAGGCTGCTACCAGCAACAACAATGTGCTTCCGGGTTGATGAAAATTGGTCAGCAGGATATCTGTCATCCGGAACTGGTAACCCGGCGTAATCAGCAGGGCAGTTTCACCACGAATCTGCTGAAGGGATCTCTCCCCGGCCCACTTCTGCAAAGCCTCCATGGCCTGCCGGACCTCCGGCATCTCCCCTTCCCATTCATAAGGGGTCCATTGCGGCAGAAACAAGACTTCACCTTCAGGTATAAATCCTTTGTGTATTAACGCTCCCAGCCAGTAAAGGCTTTCCAGGGTCCGCATACTGGTTGTGCCAACGCAGGCAACCTGTCCCTGATGATCAATGAGTCGTTGCAAAAAATCTGTTTCAACCACAAATTGTTCTTCATGCATTGCGTGCCCGCCAATGGTTTTCGATGTAACCGGTTTGAAGGTTCCGGCACCCACATGCAATGTGACACAAGCTGTGGTTATCCCCTTTTTCTGCAACCGCTCAAAGACCCCGGGCGTAAAATGAAGTCCGGCGGTGGGAGCAGCCACTGACCCGTCATCACTTGCAAATACCGTCTGATAAGTCTGCTTATCACTATTTTCTGCCTTTCTGGTGATGTATGGAGGCAGGGGAGTCGATCCTGCCTTCTCAAGCACCTCCCCGAAACTCATGCCGGCCGGATCCCAGTGAAAGCAAATCTGCCGGCCTTCACTTCCGGTACCCTCCAGGCTGGCCCGAAGGCTAAACCCGGTTTGCGAATTCCTGATTTCCAGTTCTCCTTCCTTCCATTTTTTCAGGTTTCCCACCATGCATTCCCACCGAACAGGAGACACCTGAGCCAAAGCCCTTTGTACATCCTTTTCAGGTGAAAGCGGGTTCAGACAGAAAACCTCAATCCTGGCACCGGTGGGCTTAAAAAACTCCAGCCGTGCCTGCACAACCCGGGTATTGTTAAGAATCAGCAAAGTTCCGGGATCCAGCATCTCGTCCAGCTGGTGAAAACCGGCATCTGTGATTCGCTTGTCATGATAAACAAGCATGCGCGAAGCATCCCTTTCCCTGACAGGATAAGGAGCTATTTGTGTTTCAGGCAGCCTGTAAGTATAGGCTGCCATGGAAAGATCCTTCACATTCTCGGGTTTTATACCACTCATGACTGAAGGGATGATATCACTGATTTGTTACGGGAATTAAACAGATCCTTCCCCCCGGGGGAGTAAAGAAATTGAATGGTGTCTTCGTAGTAACTGTGAATGGCCGGTCGGACAATTTTCATGGTGCTGTTCATTAAACCATTGGCCTCGGAAAACGGATCTGACAAAAAAGCCACAGCAGCCGGCAACCACCGGGGCGGGAAACGACCCGCCATTTCTCCTCCGGGCATAAAACGATCCAGTTCGGTTTTAAGACGTTCAAGCGCTGCCGTTTGGCCCTCGTCTGTGCCCGGGTCCAGTCCGCGTCCCGACAAGTACTGCAGAACCGCACTCCGGTTAATCACAATCAGGGCGGAAGTATAACCTTGCTGGTTGTTGTAAAGCATCACCTGATCAAAGAACGCAGATTGCTCCATCATGGCTTCTTCGATCCCTTCCGGGCTGTACTTTTCGCCGTCACTGCCTATCAGCAGGCTTTTGCTCCGGCCCAATACAAAAAGATAACCCTCATGATCCAGGTAGCCAAGGTCACCCGTATGGAGCCAGCCGTCACGGATGGTATCAGCTGTGGCTTCTTCATTTTCCCAGTAACCGGCCATCACATTGTCACCGCGAATGACGATTTCTCCCTGCTCTCCAATTGGTTTTTCCCGGCCTTTTTCATCGCAAATTTTCAGATCCATCCACGGAACCACTTTGCCGGATGACCCCAACTTATGAAAGTCCGGGGTGTTTGATGAAATAACCGGGGAGGCTTCTGTCAATCCATATCCCTGGTACATGGGAATGCCAAGGGCATAAAAAAACCGTTGCAAATCAAGGTCGAGCAAAGCACCTCCTCCCACAAAAAACCGAAGGCGACCCCCAAAACCTGAACGCACCTTTTTGAACAGGATCTTATCAAAAAAACGATAGAGGGGACTGAGTAACTTCCTGAAACCGTCACCCTTATTATGCCCTTCACGGTTATAGGCAACGGCAATCTTCATCCCAACACCGAAGAGCCACCAGGCAATCCTTCCTTTATCCCTAACACCCCGCTCAATGTTGTTGCGAAAATTTTTTGCAAGCGCAGGCACGCTTAACAAAAAATGGGGGCGGATCTCCTGAATGCATACAGGAATATTTTTTAATGTTTCATTGACCGTTTTTCCCGTTTTCAATGAAGCCAGGCTGGCTCCGTTGCGGATAAGGGCATAGATCCCCACGGTGTGGGCAAAAGAGTGATCCCAGGGCAGGATATGCAGAGAAGTGTAGTCGGGTGGAACTTCAAAAATGGCAGAAGCCTGCTCAACGTTGTGGAGGTAATTCCTGTGTGTAAGAATAATTCCCTTGGGGTCAGCCGTGGTCCCTGAAGTATAGCAAATATTGGCATGATTGTCGGGAAGCAGACCACTCTTTCGTTTTTCCAAAACGGGAGCTACAGCAACCCTTTGTGCGCTCCCCTGCTCCCTGACAGACTCCATTTCCAGAACCTGGCACCCCGGCTCACCGTGCTCTTCCACAAGCTGATCTGAAATGGGATCCAGCACAACCACAAAAGAGAGTCCGGGCAGTTTTTCAATCAATCCAGGAATTTTGTGGAAATGGTTGCCGGACACAATGATTCCCTTGCAGCCTGAATGATGCAGCCTGAAGTGCAGGTCGTTTTCTTCTTCGATCTTAACAGAAAGCGGAACACATACTCCGCCACAGAAAAGGATGGCCAGTTCACTGATTACCCAGTCATTTCTGCCTTCAGATATCAGGGCGACCCGGTCGCCTTTTTCCACCCCCAGGGTCAGCAATCCCAGCGCTGTGTCACTTACCCTTTGATAAGCCTGATCATAAGTCATTCCTTCATACTGCCTGTCCTTCTTTTCCCAAAGAAGAATACGCTCCGGGAATGAATGCACGCTACGCTCAAACAACTGGACCAAACTTTGATTTTCCATCATGCTAACCGAATGTTGGTGATAATTCGTTGAACAAACCACCCCTGGCGACCAAAAAAACCAGCAGTTTCCGTAAATAAATTAATTTTGCAGTGTCTGTGCAACTGTTATTCCGCACAAAGATAACTTCCATAATGGTACAAATTAAAAAATGTTGAATCCGGTATTTTTTTCTACCATAAAAAATTACAGGCAGAAAACGCTGTTTTCTGACCTTACTGCCGGCCTCATAGTGGGCATCGTGGCGCTTCCGCTGGCCATCGCTTTTGCCATCGCCTCAGGCGTACCTCCCCAGATGGGACTGATTACAGCAGTGGTTGTGGGTTTTTTTGTTTCTTTTCTTGGAGGCAGCCGGGTGCAGATCGGCGGCCCTTCAGGTGCCTTTATCGTAGTGATATACGGAATCATGCAGCAGTTCGGGCTCCAGGGAGTGGTGGTAGCCTCCATCATGGCCGGTGTCATCCTGTTTATCATGGGGATGATCCGGGCAGGCACCATCATTCAGTTTATGCCCTATCCAATTGTAGTAGGCTTCACCAGCGGCATCGCACTGATCATTTTTACCACGCAAATGCAGGATTTTTTCGGCATCCCGGGTAACGGGGTTCCCGGCGATCCGGTGGGCAAGTGGGCCTATTATTTTAACCATGCCCCATCAATTAACCCCATGGCCGCTGCCATGGGGCTGCTTACTGTGCTTATAACCATATTGTCGCCGAAAATATACCGCAGGATACCGGGGTCACTGGTGGCAATCATTGTGGTCACCCTGTTGGTAAACACCCTGAACCTGGAACTTGAAACCATTGGAAGCAAGTTCGGCGAATTTTCCGCATCTTTTCGGCTGGCAGATTTCTCCGGGGTAAACCTGGAGCTGATCAATCAGTTGCTTGTACCTGCTTTTACCCTGGCCATGCTCGGAGCCATTGAATCCCTTCTTTCAGCCATTGTAGCGGACGGGGCAACCGGTTACCGGCATCGTCCCAATACAGAACTCATGGCCCAGGGAGTGGCCAACATGCTCTCACCCCTTGTAGGAGGGATGGGCGGATCGGGTGCCCTGGCCAAGACCATGACCAATTTGCGCAACGGGGGTAAAACACCCCTTGCGGGCATGTTCCACGCAGTCATCCTCCTGCTGTTCATGCTCCTCCTGGGCAAACTCGCCATGATGATTCCGCTTACTGCACTGGCAGGCATTCTGGTGGTGGTTTCCTACAATATGAGTGAATGGCGCTCCTTCCGCAGCATTCTGAAAAGCTCACGCGGTGAGGCCTCGGTACTGCTCGTCACCTTTTTGCTGACCATTCTTGTGGGGCTCAACATCGCATTGCCCTTTGGCATCATACTGGCCCTGATCCTCTTTGTAAACAGGGTCATGGAAACCTCTGAAATCGAGGTATTAAAACATGAAGTAGAGGATGAGAAATCCTTTATTTCCGAAGATTTTGAAACCCTCGACATCCCTAAAGGAGTTGAAGTATTCCAGATCAGGGGTCCCTTCTTTTTTGGCATTGCCAACAAGTTTGAAGAGGCAGAAAAAGAAATCGGAGAAGCACCCAAGGTGCGTATCCTCAGGATGAGGAGGGTTCCGTTCATTGATTCAACCGGAATGAAAAACCTCCGCAGTTTCTGTAACCGTTCCTGGAAACACGGCACAAAAATCCTCCTTTCGGGAGTTACCCCAAAAGCCATGCGGGCGCTGATTAAAGACGGCCTCTATGACGAGATCGGAAAGGAGAATGTTTGTGAAAATATTGAACGCGCACTTGAACGTGCCCGGGAAATCACGAATTGATTGTTTTCTCAACGCTGGCCACAATTTCTTTTTCCTTTTCAAGCGCCGCTGCCTCAATCTTTTCAGCTTCACTGATCAAATTTTCCAGGAACTTTTTGTCTTCCAGGCCTTCCGCATTGATTTTAACATTCAGGAATGCACCCCGGACAGCGGTAGCTGCACACATCGCACCCACACCGGCATCAGACACGGAACTTGGACTACCGGTTTTAGCCATCTGCTCCATAACTTCCATTGATTCCCAGGCCTTTTTCATCACCCTGAAGGGGATCTCAATGGCATATTTCGTGGCATCCTGAATGGCCTGGTTGCGAAGTTTTTTATCTTCCTCTGATTTTTTCGGCATCCCGAATGCCTCCATGATGCGGTTAAAGGAACGGGTGTCTTCATCAACCAGGAAAAGCAATTCATCCTTGATGGCCTGCCCTTTCTCAGCCCATACACTGAATTCCTCCCAGCGCTCGTCCCAGCCTCGTTTGTGCGACGACAAATTGGCCACCATGGTTCCAAGGGAAACGCCCAGAGCTCCCACATAGGCCGATACAGAGCCGCCACCCGGGGCAGGCGATTCGCTGGCAGTTTCATCGGCAAATCCGCGAACCGTCATGTCAACCAGCTTCTTCTCGCTCTCATCCTCAAGCATATACTCAATGATCTTTTCCTTTGGGTTGAAAGGCTTGAGTTCATCCAGCCCCATCGACTTCACGGCGATCTTGATCAGCTCCGATTCCGATACCCCAAGGCTTCTCTGCTGCTTCCGCAGAAAATATCTGCCGGCGTCCAGCATGGCATCAAGCGGCACCAGCCCCACGAGCTCTGATCCGGTAACCCTCAAACCACGATCATTGGCCTTTTTGCAAACCTCATCAAATGCCACATGCACCGGAGTTACCTTAATATTGGTCAGATTCATAGATATCTGCGCCACTCCGTATTCCTCAATAAACCATCCGATACCCTTGACCTCTTTAAGGGTGCCCGGTATATACACAGGATCTCCATTCTGATCTTTAACAATTTTCCCTGTAAGCGGATGACCTTCCCGCTTCACACGGCCTTTTTCACGCACATCAAATGCCACTGCATTGGCACGGCGGGTGGAGGTGGTATTCAGGTTGATGTTATAAGCCACCAGGAAATCACGGGCACCCACTGCAGTAACACCGCTGCGGAGATTGAGCTCTGCCGGGCCAAAATCCGGGGCCCAGTCAGGCTGTCGAACTTTCTCTGCCATTCCTTCATATTCGCCCTTACGGCAATTGGCCAGGTTTTTCCGTTCGGGTTTCTGAGCCGCATTTTCATAACAATACACAGATATGCCCAACTCCTCTCCGATTCGCTTCGCCAGCTTATGGGCGTACTCAACGGTTTCCTCCATGGTGATGTTCGACACCGGCACCAGTGGACAAACATCGGTTGCTCCCATACGTGGGTGGGCACCCTTGTGTTTGCGCATATCAATCAGTTCCGAAGCTTTTTTAACAGCCAGGAAGGCAGCTTCAACAACCTCATCCGGTGTTCCCACAAAGGTAACCACTGTCCTGTTCGTATCCTGCCCCGGATCCACATCCAGCAATTTTACACCTTCAACTGACTCAATTTCCCGGGTGATCTTTTCAATCACCCCCATATCTTTCCCTTCGCTGAAATTGGGGACACATTCAATGATTCTCTTCATAAGTACAGCATTTAAAATGGTTACTAAAATGATCCGGATTGCAAACCGGGCAATTACAGGCATCTGCCTGCAGCATTTAAAAAAACTTGCGGTGACTGTGCTTTCACGCGAAAATAAAAAAAAAGCCCTTAATAATAAAGGGCTTTCTGAAAATGCGATATGGCATAACGCCTGATTAGCGTCTTGCTTCCCTGATACGGGCTTTCTTACCACGCAATTTACGCAGGTAAAAAATCCTGGCACGCCGAACCAGCCCGCGGCGATTCAGGGCAATCTTTTCAATAAAAGGAGAATGCACGGGGAATATACGCTCCACCCCGATACTTCCTGATATTTTCCGTACGGTAAAGGTTTCAGTGACACCATTTCCCCTGCGCTGCAATACTACGCCCTGAAATGGCTGGACACGCTCTTTGTTTCCTTCGCGGATCTTATAATAAACGGTGACGTTGTCACCAGCTTTGAATGCAGGCCACTCCTTCTTTTCTACCAGGTTATCCTGCACAAAACGCATTGTTTCCGTCTGGTTCATCGGTATTGTATTTTTGTGTGTGCTATTTCGCTGAAATGGAGTGCAAATT
>SL_8KL_010_SEDDRAFT_10002107_pt1 | contig 17042 bp, 12 predicted proteins | sample SodLakKL_010_SED_4_FD_11160 | JGI IMG/M metagenome (IMG submission 11160)
AGGACGGTGCGCTTATGGTGGAAACTAGAAAAGTTGGAATAACAGATACTTCATTACGTGACGCACACCAATCGCTTCTGGCAACAAGAATGCGCCTAATTGAGATGTTGCCCATTGTCGAGGTGATGGATCAGGTCGGTTACCATTCCCTTGAGGTTTGGGGAGGAGCCACCTTTGATGCCTGCATGCGTTTTTTAGATGAAGACCCCTGGGATCGCCTGCGTCAATTGCGGAAAGGTTTTAAAAATACTAAATTACAAATGCTACTTCGTGGGCAGAATATCGTCGGTTACCGTCATTATCCTGATGATGTGCTGGTTGAATTTATAAAACGGGCAGCATCAAACGGGATAGATATCTTTCGTATTTTCGATGCTTTAAATGATTTGCGTAACATGGAACAGGCCATCAGAACTGTTAAAGAAGAAGGTGCCCATGCCCAGGGCACAATTTGCTATACAATCAGTCCGCTGCATGACAATGATTATTTTGTTAGCTTTGGTGAAGATTTAAAAGGCATTGGCGCGGATTCGATTTGTATAAAAGACATGGCTGGACTGATTTCGCCTTATGATGCCTATGAACTGGTGGCACGACTGAAAGAAGAAGTGGGCCTCCCTATCCAGCTGCACTGTCACTATACCAGCGGGATGGCTTCTATGTCATATCTGAAAGCAGCAGAAGCCGGTGTGGATGTTATCGATACTGCCAGTGCGCCACTCGCTATGGGGACCAGTCAACCTGCTACAGATAGCATGGTCGCTGCCTTCCAGGGCACGCCATATGATACCGGGCTTGATTTAAAACTGCTTTCACAAGTCAGTGAGCATTTCAAAGAAGTTAGCTGTGGTTACGAAATACCCAGGAACGTGATGGGTGTGGATACAAATGTGCTCAGTTACCAGATTCCGGGAGGGATGATTTCAAATCTCTCTTCACAGCTGGCTGAGCAGAAGTCCAGCCACCTGCTGAACGATGTCCTGGGAGAAGTTCCTAGAGTGCGCTCTGATCTGGGTTATCCGCCCCTGGTGACCCCGAGCAGTCAAATTGTTGGTGCTCAGGCAGTGGTCAATGTATTGACTGGGGAGCGTTATAAAATGATATCAACAGAGGTAAAAAATTATTTGCGTGGTCTTTATGGTAAACCACCGGGAGAAGTTAACCCTGAATTGCTAAAAAAAGTACTTAAAGAAGATAAGCCGATCACCGGCCGTCCGGCAGATCTTTTAGAGCCTCAGCTTGAGCAGGCCAGGGAAGACATTGTTGATTATATTGAACAGGAAGAAGACGTCCTTTCCTACATTATATTTCCTAATGTGGCTGTTGATTTTTTCAAAAGGCGTAAGGGAGAACTCCCTCCTTTGCAGTTAAACAGCAGCTGTAATAACGGCAAAGTTGTTAATACCGTAGCAGAAATAAGTGAAAAACCCGGCCCGGTTCAAGATTTGCAGCTTGATGCCCTTTTTAATGTTGATGAAGCCCTGATTTGGGCAGATGATTACAACAAAGTCTACCCGGCAGGATAAAAATCAAAAATCGGTATTGACACCCCCTGCTCATGGGGCTATAATTAAAAACAATCTTTTTCTTTAACAGGCTGAGAAAGACAGGAGTAAGCATTATGCTTTTGCAGAGAGCCGGTGGGGGCTGAAAACCGGTAAAGGATACTGCTGAATGTCGGTCTGGAGCTGTCCGGTTAAAATATCAGTAAGCCGGTCCGGGTTGGTCCCGTTATCAACACTATTGAGCTGCTAACACCTTTAATAATTAAGGTTTAGCAATTTAAAAGGGTGGTACCGTGGAGGATATCCCTTCGCCCCTTTGGGTGGAGGGTTTTTTTATATTCTTTTTAATTAACAAACTATTTTAAGGGGCGATGATTATGGGTCGGAAAATCTTTATGAATGGACGGATTGTCGACGAAAAAGAAGCTGTTATTTCTGTATTTGATCATGGATATCTTTATGGAGATGGAGTTTTTGAGGGAATTAGGGTTTATAACGGTAGGGTTTTTAAACTGGAAGAGCATATCAAGCGAATGTTTGAATCAGCTCATTCAATAATGATGTCTATTCCATATGAACCGCAAACCCTGGTAAAAGCAGTGATAGATACCGTGAATGCCAATAATTTGCGAGATGCCTATATTCGGGTGATTGTTTCCCGCGGGGTGGGTGACCTGGGTTTAGACCCATTTAAGTGTAAAAATACCCAGGTAGTAATTATAGCTGATAAAATTGCGCTCTTTCCGGAAGGGTTGTATGACCAGGGTTTGAGTGTCGTAACCGTGGCCACACGGAGAAATGCTGCCGATGCCCTCGATCCGAAGATAAAGTCACTTAACTACCTGAACAATGTTCTGGTAAAAATTGAAGCAAACCGGGCCGGAGTTCTCGAAGCAATAATGATGACTTCCCAGGGTTATGTTTGCGAAGGTTCCGGGGATAACATTTTTATTTATCGGAAAGGCAAACTAATCACCCCGCCTCCTTACCTGGGTATACTGGAAGGCATTACCCGGGAAGCAATTATCGATCTGGCCGCTGAGGAGGGTATTCAGGTTGAAGAAGTACCTTTTACTCGCCATGATCTTTACGTGGCAGATGAATGCTTCCTGACTGGAACTGCAGCAGAAGTTATTCCTGTCACCGAAGCAGACAATCGCGTAATAGGAGATGGCAAGCCTGGAGTGGTTACCCGTCTCCTGATGGAACGTTTCAGGGAACTTACCCGGAAAGAGGGCATTTCGCTTCTTGGTGCATCCTGAACCCAAACTAATGGAAAGGAAAGGAGATCTATCATGCGCAGCCACAAAGTAACCAAAGGGCCAGACAGGGCCCCACACCGTTCATTATTCCGGGCAGCTGGTTTCCACCCAGAAGAGCTCAACCGCCCGTTAATCGGTATTGTAAATTCAGCTAACGAAATAGTTGCAGGGCATATGCATCTGGATTCTATAGCAGAAGCGGTAAAGACAGGGGTAAGACTTAACGGAGGGACACCCATTGAATTTCCAACTATCGGAGTTTGTGATGGCATTGCCATGAATCATGCCGGTATGCATTATTCGCTTCCCAGTCGTGAAATCATCGCTGATAGCATTGAATTAATGGTTGAAGCACACAGTTTTGATGCACTGGTTCTGATTACTAATTGTGACAAAATTACTCCGGGCATGATGATGGCAGCAGCCAGGCTTAATCTACCTTCCATCATGATCAGCGGTGGCCCGATGCTGGCCGGCGAGTATAAAAGTCAAAAAATGGATTTAAGCGATTTGTTTGAAGGTGTCGGCGCTTTTCGGGCTGGACGGATTACTGAAGATGAACTGGAAGAAATGTCACGCCAGGCTTGTCCTGGCTGCGGTTCTTGTGCCGGGATGTTTACCGCTAACTCAATGAATTGTATGTCCGAAGCCCTGGGTCTTGCTCTGCCTGGTAATGGGACTATCCTTGCTGTCAGTGCTGACCGGTTGCAGTTGGCCAAAGAAGCAGGCATGCAGGTAATGGACTTATTACAAAAAGAAATCTCTGTCGATAAAATATTAGTCCGTGAAGCATTTGAGAATGCCCTGGCGGTGGATATGGCTCTGGGCTGTTCGACCAATACTCTACTTCATCTGACTGCGCTTGCTAATGAATGCGGTATTAAGCTTGATCTGAATTTAGTTAATGAGGTTAGTGATCGGACTCCACAACTTTGTCTGCTCAGCCCGGCCGGATCTGATTTTATAGAAGATCTTGGTCGAGCCGGTGGTGTTCCCGCCGTAATGAAGGAACTGGCCAGTGCAAATTTAATAAATCCTGACCTGCTTACAGTGACCGGTAAAAGCATTGCCGACAACCTAAAGATGGCCGAAGTAACAGATCCAACTGTGATTCGCAGGGTGGATGAGCCGTACCGGCCGCAGGGCGGGCTGGCTGTCCTTTTTGGCAGCCTGGCTCCAGATGGAGCGGTAGTCAAGCAGGGTGCTGTTGCTTCATCAATGCAGCGCTTTGAAGGTCCGGCGCAAGTTTTTAACAGCGAAGAAGACGCTGTCGAAGCAATCAACAAAGGAGCTATCAGTGAAGGCAGCATTGTGGTTATTCGTTACGAAGGGCCGCGTGGGGGCCCAGGTATGCGGGAGATGCTTGGTCCTACTTCTGTCCTGGCCGGGATGGGTCTTGATGAAAAAGTCGCCCTGATAACTGATGGCCGGTTTTCCGGAGCAACCAGGGGGGCTTCTATTGGTCATGTATCTCCAGAGGCTGCATCAAGTGGTCCGATAGCCTATATTGAGGATGGAGATCGGATATCTATTGATCTTCCGGCCCATAGGTTAGATTTAAAAGTATCTGATCAGGAGCTAGATAAGCGCCGGGCTGCCTGGCAGCATCCGGAGCCAAAAATAAAGAAGGGTTACTTAAATCGTTATGCCCGCCTGGTTTCTTCGGCCGGAAGTGGTGCTGTCCTGGATGATACAGCGACTAAAGGAAATGGGGATTATTGATGAAGAAAAAAATGACCAAAGGCGCTGCAATGATTTTATCAGCCCTGCAAAAAGAGGGAGTCGAAATAATATTTGGTTACCCTGGTGGAGCAGTTTTGCCTCTTTATAACCAGCTTTACGATTCTTCTATCAAACACCTCCTGGTTCGCCATGAACAGGCTGCCGTGCATGCTGCTGATGGTTATGCACGGGTGACTGGACGGCCGGGTGTGGTGTTTGCCACATCCGGGCCGGGGGCAACCAACCTGGTAACAGGTATTGCCAATGCCTATATGGATTCGGTGCCTATGGTTTTGATTACAGGCCAGGTGCCAAGCAGCTTTATAGGGACCGATGCCTTCCAGGAAGCAGATATCACCGGGATTACTTTGCCGGTGACCAAGCATAACTACCTGGTTAAAGACGTTAATGATCTCCCCTCTATTCTTTCAGAGGCATTTTATCTGGCATCGACGGGACGCCGGGGGCCAGTTCTGATCGATGTTCCAAAGGATGTTTTTGACCAGGAAGCTCACTTTGCTTACCAGGTAGAATGTGAGATTCCTGGTTACAAACCGACTTATGAGGGGCATGTCGGTCAGATTAACCGCGCGATAAAAGCAATCAGGGATGCTAAATGTCCGGTTATATTCGGTGGTGGAGGCCTGATCCGTTCCGGGGCTTCGCAGGCCCTGCGCGATTTTGCCGACAAGGCTGAGATTCCGGTTATTTTATCCCTGATGGGCCTGGGTTCTTATCCAGGAGATCGGGATCTTTTTCTGGGTATGCCCGGAATGCATGGCAGCATCACGGCTAACTATGCGCTGACCGAAGCTGACTTGATTATAGCAGCCGGGGTGCGTTTTGACGATCGCGTAACAGGCAAATTAGAAAGTTTTGCCAATAAGGCCAAGATTATTCACATTGATATTGATCCTGCCGAAATCGGCAAAAATGTGCAGATCGATATCCCGATTGTCGGCGATGTGAAGCAGGTTTTAGAAGCTTTGCTGAAAAAGCTGCAGCCAGGTTCTACTTCTGCGTGGCTCAAACAGATCGAAAACTGGCAGAAAGAGTTTCCCATGACCGGTGGATTATGCGGGACAGGTGATTCATTAAAACCTCAGTTTGTAATCAGAGAGTTGAGCAGATTGAGCGTTGACAATACCATTGTTGCAACCGATGTAGGCCAGCACCAGATGTGGACAGCCCAACATTTTATTTTCCGCGAACCTTGTTCATTTCTCACATCCGGCGGTTTGGGGACAATGGGTTACGGTTTTCCGGCTGCGATCGGAGCAAAATTAGCCGATCCAGACAGCAGCGTGATTTGTATTACCGGTGACGGAAGCTTTCAGATGAACATACAGGAGCTAGCAACCGCAGTCCATAATCAACTTGATATAATAATTGCTGTCATCAATAACGGTTATCTGGGGATGGTCCGTCAATGGCAGGATGTTTTTTACGACAAGCGGTATGCCCAGACAGCTTTGCCTGGCAATCCTGACTTTGTCCGGATTGCTGAAGCGTATGGTGCTAAAGGTTTATGCGCTTCAAATGTCAAGGAGGCAACTGCTGCGATTGAACAGGCTTTGAGTGAAAAAGGACCGGTTCTAATCAATTTTTTAGTCGAACCAGAAGAAAATGTTTATCCGATGGTAGCGCCAAATTGTCCTATAAATGATATTATTGTCGGGGGTGAGCAAACTTGAAACACGTTCTGGCAGTGCTTGTAGAAGATAAACCCGGTGTTCTGACCCGGGTAGCCGGTTTGTTCAGCCGCCGGGGTTTTAACATTGACAATATTGCTGTGGGTGAAACTGTTACCCCCGGCATTTCAAGAATGACCATTACAGTAGAAGGCAGTGAGACAATTGTTGAGCAGGTAGCCAAGCAGCTCCACAAACTGGTGAATGTGCTCAAAGTTAGCAATTTGTCCAAAGAGCCATCTGTAAGCCGGGAATTGATGTTGATTAAGGTTAAAGCAGAAATGGGAAGTCGCAGCGATATTCAGCAAATTGTAGAAACTTTTCGGGGCAAGGTGGTCGATGTATCTCCGGATTCAATGGTTATTGAAGTTACCGGAAACGAAGAAAAGATGGAAGCGATTAAGCTTCTCCTGCAGGATTTTGGCATCAGAGAAATTGTCAGAACCGGGAAGATAGCCGTGCTGCGCGGATCAAAAGTAACCGGGGAATCTTAAAATATTGAGTCAGGAGGCAGGTACACAATGAGTAATAGCAATGAATCTACAATGATTGAAAAAATTTTGGCTGCTCATGCGGATAAAGATAAAGTTGCCCCCGGAGATCTGGTTAATGCCAGGGTTGATTTGGCTCTCGGTAATGATATAACGGCTCCGGTGGCAATCAGAGAATTTATGCGTTTTGGGCTGGACAAGGTATTTGATCCTGATAAAATTGTTTTGGTGCCGGATCATTTCACGCCAAACAAAGACATCGCATCAGCTGAGCAGGCCGTGGCACTGCGCAGCTTTGCAAAGCAGTATGCTATTAAAAATTATTTTGAAGTAGGCAGAATGGGAATTGAGCATGCCCTTTTGCCGGAACAGGGTTTGGTTTGGCCGGAGATGTTAATAATTGGGGCTGACTCACATACCTGTACTTATGGAGCGCTCGGTGCTTTTTCCACCGGAGTGGGCAGCACTGATCTGGCAGCTGCTATGGCAATTGGTGAAGCATGGTTTAAGGTGCCCCCAACAATGCGTTTTGAATATGAAGGCAAGCTTCCACCTTATGTGGGAGGAAAAGATCTTATCTTATATACAATTGGCCATATCGGAGTAGATGGGGCACGCTACCGTGCCATGGAGTTTGTAGGGTCTGCAGTGGACAATCTATCTATGGATGGCCGTCTGACCATGGCCAATATGGCTGTTGAAGCTGGTGGAAAGTGCGGCTATATCCAGCCTGACGAAATTACCTTTGAATACCTTAAAGGCCGGCTAGCTGGTGATTACACTGCAGTATATAGTGATCGGGATGCCAGTTATGAAAAAATATATAAATTTGATGTCTCTGATCTGGAGCCGCAGATAGCGTTTCCTTCATCGCCTGACAATGTCCGGCCTGTTTCTGAAGCATCCGGGATCGATATACAGCAGGTCGTGATTGGCTCTTGCACCAACGGGCGGATTGAGGATTTGCGTCTTGCGGCTTCAGTTATTAAGAATAAGCGGGTCCACCCCGAAGTCAGACTGCTGATTATTCCTGCCACCCAGGATATTTACCTCCAGGCTATGGAAGAAGGACTTCTAAAAACCTTTATTGAAGCAGAAGCGGTTGTAAGCACTCCCACCTGCGGCCCCTGCCTGGGAGGTCATATGGGCATTCTGGCCCGTGGAGAAAAGGCACTGGCTACAACAAACCGTAATTTCGTAGGCCGTATGGGTCACCCCGAAAGTGAAGTATACCTCTGCAACCCTGCAGTAGCCGCTGCATCAGCTGTAACCGGGACAATAGTAGATCCGAAGGAGGTAATATAATGATATTTGAAGGTAAGGTCTGGCTTTTTGGTGACAATATCGACACTGATGCAATTATAGCAGCCCGCTATTTGAGCACTTATGATCCTGCAGAACTGGCAGAACATCTGATGGAAGATATCAAGCCTGATTTTGCCGGGCTTGTTTCATCGGGTGATATCATTGTGGCCGGTAATAACTTTGGTTGTGGCAGCTCACGTGAACATGCGCCCCTGGCTATAAAGGGGGCCGGAGTTTCCTGTGTGATTGCTCGCAGTTTTGCCCGTATTTTTTTCCGTAATGCGATAAATATCGGCTTACCCATTTTGGAATGCCCGGATGATTTGTCGCACCTTCAATCGGGAGAAGACCGTTTGCAGGTTAACCTGGATGAGGGGTTAATAACTCATCTCCAGACCGGGGATTTTTATAAATCTGCCCCCTTTCCTCCTTTTATGCAGGAAATAATCAGCCGGGGTGGCCTGGTGGAATATGTAATGTTACGTATTGAAAATGAAAGATAGATTTCAGGGCCAGGGAGGACCCAGGAATTTCGCAAGCAAATCTTTGAAAAAAGAAAGAGGTTTTCATTGAAAATCAGGCTTTTCAATTTGTAAAATACATTAGCAAGGTCTATTTTTAGGCAATCCTTAGCAGTTTAAATGGGTTCTTACGCGGCTTATCATAGAAAACTGCTTTTAAAGATTCTATTTGTGGAATTCCTGGAGCAAGACCTTATTTTATTTGCATTTTTTTTGTGATAATGGTAGTGTGTATTTAAAATAAATCCGTTAAATACTAGTTTGCCTGGTCAGGCAATTGTCCGGGTGACATCGAGGAGGAGTAGGCATGAAGAATTATCCCAGCGAAAATATTCGCAACGTAGCTTTGATCTCCCATGGCAGTGCCGGCAAGACATCACTTACCGAAGCGCTGCTTTTTACGTCCGGTACGATTAACCGCCAGGGGAAAATTGAATCCGGTAACACCACCACAGATTATGACCAGGATGAAGTTAAAAAGCAGGTTACCATCAATGTCGGTTTAGCTCCCCTGGAGTGGGATGATGTTAAAATCAATCTGCTTGATACTCCCGGGTATTTTGACTTTATCGGTGATGTGCTCGGAGCGCTAAGAGTCGCCGACAGTGTGGTGCCTGTTGTGTGCGCCGTTTCCGGGGTCGAAGTCGGTACTGAAAAAGTATGGAGTTATGCTGATGATTTTGAGCTGCCCCGTCTGGTGGTGATCAACAAGCTGGACCGGGAAAATGCAGATTATGAAGGGACCCTGGAACAGCTTAGGTCGAACTTTGGGCCCAGTGTGGCTCCCCTGCAAATGCCAATTGGTCAAGAGGCTGATTTTAAAGGTGTAGTTGATCTAATCAGCCAGAAAGCGCTTAAGTTTTCTGAAGATGGCATGAAAACAATCGAAGAAGAAGTCCCCGATGAGCTGCAATCGCAGGCGCAGGAGTTAAGAGAAAAGTTAGTTGAAGCTATTGCCGAGGCTGATGACGAGTTGTTGGAAAAATATCTTGAAGGTGAAGAGCTGACTGACGAGGAAATTAACCAGAGCTTGCGCCAGGGCGTGCTTAAAGGAAAAATAATTCCGGTGCTTTGTGCTGCTGCGACAAGCAATTACGGTACCCAGCCCCTGCTTGATTTGATTAAGCGTTACCTGCCTACCCCCCTGGATCACAAGGAAATAAAAGGGCTTAAGCCAGGCAGCGATGAAGAGGTTGTTCGTAAGTTAAGTGGGGATGAGCCCCTTTCCGCTTTTGTGTTTAAAACTCTTGCGGATCCCTATGTAGGGCGAATCAATTACTTTCGGCTCTATTCCGGCACACTAAAGCCCGATAGTCAGATTTATAACTCCAGTCAGGATCTGACAGAACGTATCGGCCAGGTTTTTACGATGCGCGGAAAAAATCAGATTCAGATGGAGGAAGTTGTTGCCGGCGATATTGCCTGCGTGGCTAAACTTCAAAACACAATTACCGGGGATACCATTTGTGATCGCAGCGATTCAATAGTCTTCCCCGATCTGCAATTTCCCGAACCGGTCATTTCTTATGCAGTTGAACCTAAAACCAAGGGTGATGAGGATAAAGTTAGCAGCGGACTAGCCCGCTTTTTAGAAGAAGACCCGACCTTTAAGCTGGAAAGAAGAGCTGAAACTAAAGAAACTGTCATGTCCGGATTGGGTGAACTTCACTTAGATATTATCGTTAATCGTTTAGCCCAGAAATTTGGTGTTGATGTTGGTTTATCCACTCCGAAGGTTCCATACAAGGAAACTATTAAAGGGCAGGCAAGGGTAGAAGGGAAACATAAGAAACAGTCCGGTGGCCGAGGTCAGTTCGGACACGTCTATATAGAAATGGAACCTGCTGAAACTGGAGAAGGACTGGTTTTTGAAAATAAGATTTTCGGGGGGTCTGTTCCCCGTCAGTATGTGCCGGCTGTCGAAAAAGGAATTAGTGAAGCGATGGAAGAAGGTGTTGTGGCCGGGTATCCCGTTGTCGATATTACGGTCAGGTTGGTAGATGGATCATACCATACAGTGGATTCTTCTGAAATGGCTTTTAAGGTTGCCGGTGCTCAGGCGTTACGTAAAGGAATGGAAGAGGCCGGCGCAGTTTTGCTGGAACCGATTATGGATGTCGAAGTGGTTGTGCCCGAAAGTTTTATGGGCGATATCATGGGTGACTTAAACAGCAAAAGAGGAAAAATTCTGGGCATGGAACCCGAAGGCGATCAGCAGAAAATCCGAGCCCAGGTGCCGATGTCTGAAATGTTCAGGTACTCGATTGACTTGCGTTCGATGACTCAGGGCCGTGGAGCCTTTAACACTAAATTTTCTCATTATGAAGAGGTGCCTAACCAGGTTGCCGAAAAGGTTATAGAACAGGCCCAGGAAGAAAAGGAAGAAGAATTGTAGGAAGCAAACAACTAGAACAGTAATTGAGGAGGCAGCCTGATTAACAGGGCTGTCTCCATTTTATGACTTGCTGCCGGTCACCCGACGTAATTTACTGAACAATTTACCGGTGATTAATTTGGCAAATGAAAATAGCGGTCTGATGTCGTCATGAGCCCAAATCGCATGCGCTTTGCGATGAGTGAACCAGGGTTTTATGATTTGCCCGAAACCAAGCTGCTTCTTTTTTAAGTATCCCAAAGTGCTGAGCATGTCTTCGTAGGCATGCCAGAATGCCCATGGTTGATCTTGATCAAGATGAAACTCGGGAAGCGGATCACCGATTAAATCTCTATACATAATATAAGTGAATTCTACACCGCATTTATCAAAGAGCACATTTAAAGTGCTAAGCCGGGCATTAATTTCAATCAGGTAATATAGTCCGGTATCAGGATGTTTTTTGAACTCAATTTCACCGTAACCTCTGTAGTCCAGACGCTTTATATAATCTAAACCTAAATCAATCAATTCCTGATTATGAGAGTGATGAGTCAGGGTTGATGAACCAAAATTAATTGGAAACTGACGCAGTTTCTGGGCGGTCATAGTATGGGTGGCATGACCCTGCCGGTCAACATAGACATCAAAAACATACATTTGATCGTCAAAGCCGGGAATAATTTCCTGGACCATAACTTCCAACCCACTCAAAAGGGAGGTCTCCAGGGTTGATAAAAGATCGTTTTTGTTCTTTACAAACAGGCATTTTTGACGAAAAATCCTGACAAACTCATGAGAAAGAGCGGGCTTTATAATACAGGGGAAATTTATTTCCCGGGAAATAGTAACCGGGTCACTGCTTTGATCTACGACAAAGGTTTTTGGAATGCGCAGCTTCTGTTGTTCAGCCAGTTGAGCGAGCCCCTTTTTATCAATGATATTTTGGAGCAGCTGAGGTTTGTTTTCCGGGAAACGATAATAGCGTCTGAGTTCCTCGGCATAGCGAGATATGAGCAGGGCGTAACTGTCTGCGGTGGCCATTAAGACCGGTCTCTCTGTAAATGTTTTGCCAAGTTCAAGTAAAAAATCAGCCAGGGAGCCTTCATCTTCATTAATGTCCGGGCCTAAAATTTTACGGGTTACATACCGCGAAGAGAGTGCGTAAGCCGTGGGAAAGTAGTAATCAAGAGCATACACCGGCACCCCCCTGCGGCCAAGAGTGCGAATTGCACCGAGGGCTGTATAAAAATTAGCGCCTAGCATGACTACGGGTATTTGCATATTTATAGCGTCCTCACTTTCTAAGCTATTCTCGATCCGCTGCTTACTTAACTTTATATTGAATGCTCGGTTTTTGCAATAAATAATGTTAGCGCTAAGAATTTGCTATTTATGATATAATTTAATCAATAATAAGTAGCCAAAAATTGGATTTTATTAGTGGAGATGAAGTTGCATGTACCAAAAAAAAGTGGCCGTTATTTTTGGGGGGCGTTCCGGAGAACATGTTGTATCTCTCCGTTCTGCAGCCTCTATTATGGAGGCTATTGACCGGGATCAGTATCAGGTGGTCCCATTAGGTATAACAAGAGAAGGCGCCTGGCTGACCGGTCCTGATGCCTGGTTATCACTCTGGGAAAACCGTCCGCCCCGCGAAGCGTACCGAACTGTTCTGCTGACTGATCCGGCGCGGCCCGGATTGCTCGTGCAATCTGACAGCGCTCCCTCAGAATGGATATACCAGTCGATAGATATTGCTTTTCCAGTTTTACATGGCACTTATGGGGAAGACGGCACTATCCAGGGGTTGTTTGAAATGGCCGGCATCCCGTATGTTGGTTCCGGGGTGCTCGCTTCAAGCGTAGCGATGGACAAGGTTGTCATGAAAATGCTTTTTAAAGAGCATGGTTTGCCGGTAGCCCCTCATATTTATTTCTATCGCTGGCAGTGGCATGTCAATGCGGATTCCTGGGAAGCTAAAGTTTTTAAGGAACTGGGCTATCCATGCTTTGTTAAACCTGCTAATCTCGGTTCAAGTGTTGGTATCAACAAGGTTGTTTCGGCAGCAGCACTGCATGCGGCTGTTGAAGAAGCTTTGCTTTATGATGATAAAGTGATTATTGAAAAATATATTGAAGGCCGGGAGATTGAATGCAGTGTTTTGGGTGATTTTGAACCACAGGCCTCCCGTCCTGGTGAAGTAGTCCCCTGTAATGAATTTTATGACTACCGAGCCAAGTATATCGATGATCGCTCTGAACTTGTAATTCCTGTTGAACTGGGCTCCGAGTTGGAAGAAACCGTGCAAGAGTATTCACGGAAAGCTTTTCGGGCTGTAGAAGCCAGTGGTCTGGCCAGGGTGGATTTCTTTGTAAATCCCATTAACAATTCGGTGACCTTGATCGAGATAAACACGATTCCCGGTTTTACCAGCATCAGTATGTATCCTAAACTTTGGGAGGCGAGCGGAGTCGCCTATGACAATCTGGTTCGGCGACTTTTAGAGCTTGCAGAAAACCGTTTTAACCGCCGCAGATCCTTGATGTTTGCTCCTCCGGAATAAAATATTAAACAATGACCGCTGCAATTAAGCAGGAAAAACCGTTTCCCATGTTGAACTTTTTAATCTTAGGAAGCAAAGATCAATTGGTGGCTTGCCATGATCAATTGATGGCTTACCAGCACTTGTTAAATGGGGTGACAGCGATTGACGAGCTTCAGCAATCACTTTTAGAACTGATGTCTGATAAAAAAACTACCCCACCAGAAGAGCAGGATTTTGCCCAGAAGCTTGACCTGATAAAAAAAATATGCTTGGATTGTAAGCGTTGTGGATTGCGTAAAGCATGTCAACAGGTTGTTTTTGGGCGGGGCAATCCTGGTGCCCGCCTGATGTTAGTCGGCGAAGGCCCGGGTGGTGAAGAAGATCGGCAGGGCCTCCCGTTTGTCGGCAGGGCCGGTCAACTTCTGGATCGAATCCTGGATGCAGCCCAAATAAAGCAAGAAGAAGTTTATATAACAAATGTTGTTAAATGCCGGCCACCTGCAAACCGCCAGCCTTTTCACGAAGAAGTCAATGCTTGTTTGCCTCATCTTCAAAAGCAAATTGAACTGCTTAATCCTGAAATCATAGTCTGCCTCGGGGTCCTGGCTTCACGTTCATTAATCAATAAATCTATTGCAATTACCCGCTGTCGGGGGCAATGGTATAAAAAGGAAGGACGCTCTTACATGGCGACTTTTCACCCGGCTGCCTTACTCCGGGACCCTGGTAAAAAGAAATTTGTATGGGAAGATTTTAAGCAGATTGCTGAAGTTTACAACTACGTTGATAACGGAGGTTGCAATTAATGAGCAATGAATTAGTGTTAGTCGTAGACGATGAAAAAACACTGGTAAAGGCGCTAACCTTTAATCTTCAAAAAGAAGGGTTCCAGGTTGAAGCAGCTTATGATGGTGAAGAAGCTCTGCAGAAAGTTTTTTCTTTGAAACCCGATATCGTTGTTCTTGATTTAATGCTGCCCGAGATTGATGGGTTTGAAGTTTGCCGGAGCATCCGCAAGAAATTAGAAGTGCCGATTATCATGCTAACTGCAAGAAGCGAAGATATTGACAAAGTGCTTGGACTGGAACTCGGAGCCGATGATTATTTGACCAAACCTTTTAACTCAAGAGAACTTGTAGCGAGAATCAAGGCCATTTTAAGACGTAGTGCTGCTTATGAAGAAGAATCGAAAAAACAAATCCAGATTGGTGAACTGCATATTGATCTCCTCCAGCACCGGATTCGTCTGGACGGGAAAGAGGTCAACCTTACTTCAAAAGAATTTGCCCTGCTTAGTTTCCTGGCAATTAATGCTGGAAATGTTTATTCACGCGAGCAACTCTTAGAACAAGTCTGGGGGTATGACTATTATGGCGATGTGCGCACTGTAGATGTGCATATCAGGCACCTCAGAGAAAAGATTGAGGCAGATCCGGGCAATCCTAACCTGATTATCACTGTTTGGGGCACGGGCTATAAAATCAGGGAGGAGCTTTAATGCCAGGGTTTTACAGTTTACGCTTTCGCCTTACTGCCACCTTTTTGGCAATCATCCTGACGGTAATGTTAATCATCAGCCTTTTTCTTTATAATACTCTTGAACGCTACCACATGAACAACTTGATGGAACATCTGGAACGCTCTGGGCAATTGGCTTCAGAGTTTTTAGTCGGTCATATGCGCGGCCAAATCGATACGGTACGGTTGAGTTCGCTTGCTGAAAATATAGGCCGCCAGGCTGGCTCACGCGTTGTTTTTGTTGACGGTGAAGGAGTAGTGGTTGGTGATTCGGTGCGGGTCGGGGGCCTTCTCAATCAGTCCCTGGAGCAAAGCGATGTATATGCAGCCTTAGATGGTGAGGTTAGCAGCAGCACCGCATATAGTGAACGGCTAGATAATAAGATTATACAGATGACTATTCCGGTCCGGGATGAGGATGGGTCAGTTATCGGGGCAATCTTTTTATCTACTTCTTTGGAAGATGTAGAGCAAACGCTTGCCGACATCCGGGTATTCCTTTTCCTGGCTACGGTTTTAACTATGGCCGTAGTAGGTGGCGGTTCTATAGCCCTGGCCCGTCGCTTTACTAATCCGCTTGAAGAACTTACAGTGGCAGCAAGAAAAATGTCAGAGGGCAAGCTTGATCAGCATATTGAATTTAGGTCGCATGATGAAATAGGTCGCCTGGCGGAGCAGTTTAACATTATGGCCAAGCGATTAAATTACTACACGAATAATTTGAAGAAGTTTGCTGCTGATGTTGCNCATGAAGTAAGGACTCCACTTACCACCATGAGCTTGTTGATTAAGTCTCTAAAAGAATATGATATGGAACCGGAAGAGCAAAAAGAATTTGTTGATGATATTGACAGTGAACTGGATCGCCTGGTTGCTCTTGTTAATGATTTGCTCGAACTCTCGAAGCTGGAAAAATATCAAATAGAATATGAAGCGGTTAACATGAATGCTTTGATCAGTGACATGAGCAAAGAAAATCAGCTGCGTTTTGCCAGGTCCGGACTGGATCTAATCGCGGATGTTCCGGATTATAGTTTAAAAGTAAAAGCAGTGCCCATGCAGCTGCGCCAGGTCATTGCTAACCTGCTGGATAATGCTTTGAACTATACTGCTTCAGGCGGGAAGGTTATTGTGCACCTGTACCAGGAAGGCACAGAAGCGATTGTAAAAGTTGAAGATACAGGCCGAGGTATTCCTGGAGAAGATATGGAATATATATTCGAGAGGTTTTACCGGGTTGACAAGGACCGTTCCAGGGAATGTGGCGGAACCGGACTTGGCCTGGCTATTGTAAGTGAAATCATTACAAAGCATGCCGGCAGGGTATGGGTGGAAAGTGAAGAGGGCAAGGGAAGCTGTTTTTATTTTGCGCTGCCTGTTTTTGAAGAAGAATAACATTTTTAGTTTAGATTATGTTAGAATAATTGTGTTCTTGTTTAATTCTTCGGGGGTGTTTTTTTGAAACGGATGGAACCTTTTTACTATATAATTGCCCTGGCCGGACTGTTTATCTTGGCCGGAGTATTTCTATTTGCTATCCAATTATTGCCGCAGACTGAACAGGCCGGTGTAACTATTGAGCCGCAGGAAGCAGAAGAGGGTGGCACATTATACGACCTCTGGTTTACCAGCGCGGAGATATATGATTTAAGCATTGATCACGGCCTGAGTGGGATACTTTTCAGTTCTGCTGAAGATAAAGTAACTCTATTGGATAAGGATCGAAGACTGCGCTGGGATTTAAGTTTTTCAGCTGCTCCAGAGCAGGCTAAAATATCGTCCTGTGGTAATTATATGGCTACAGGGACCAGGGACGGCGAGCTTTTGTTTATGTCTACCGATCAAGAATATTACTGGGAAGATAAAGGCTTGCCAGTAGACAAACTGGCTGTTTCACCAAATGCCAATTGGGTTACTGCTGCTCGCTCAGACTCTGAACAGGGTGCATACAAGATTGAACTTTTTGACCGGGCCGGTGATTTAAAATGGAGTATAGACAGCGGTCCGGTTGAGAATCTTTATTTATTAAGTGAATATCTTGAACAGGCTAATATTTTTTATACCTACCTGGATGGAGATCAACCGGTTATTTCTGCTTTAAATCT
>SL_8KL_010_SEDDRAFT_10002109_pt1 | contig 17016 bp, 7 predicted proteins | sample SodLakKL_010_SED_4_FD_11160 | JGI IMG/M metagenome (IMG submission 11160)
TTGCGGGCATTGAAAAGGCCGACATGATCTTCAATGTGGTGTTTTTCGTATCCGTCACCTCCGTGATCATCCAGGGTACAACCCTGCCCTTGCTGGCGCAATGGCTCCACGTGGCGCTTCCTGAGCGCGTAAAACGCCGCGAACCGTCTGACATGCTGTTGTCGGAACGGATAAAGTCCTCCATGATGGAAGTGGCCATTCCGCCCAATGCATGCGCTGACGGTAAAAGAATCTTTGAACTGCACTTCCCGCCACATGCCATCATCGCCATGATCAAGCGCGGCGACAAATACATCACACCAAACGGAAACACGCAGCTGAACGCCGGCGACAGACTGGTCATCCTCTCTGAAACAGAAGAAGGCCTCGAAGAGGTATATGACTGCCTGGGTGTGTCAGAGCAAAACCCGCCCTCATGAAAACTAAAACTGAAATGTCATTTCGCTTTTTCGCGATGTTTGTGTGCTTTCCTAAAGTTCAAGACGCTATCGGGGTGTGGGGTTAATGGGTTGTGGGGTTACCTGCCGGTTACGATCAATGGCATGCTGAACATCCGGCCATTCAGATGGCAGCGAATGACATAAAAGCCCGGATGAATGCCAGCCAGGTCAATATGGATATCATTCCTACCGGTAACGAACATCTCCTGATGTTGAGTTTGCAACACCCGCCCGGTGACATCCATCATTTCAACCGACAGCTTTCCGGGTTCCGGTATCTGCACCGTAAGATTTACCTCTGCCTTTGCAGGGTTTGGATACAGCGAACCAAAGAAGGACTGCTCGTCACCGGCCAGATCTTCAATATCAGTTATGATTACGTCAGGGGCCTGGAACATGCCTCCTCCGGGCATCGGTGGCAAAAGCAGGAAATGTGGGTAGATCTCTTCTATGTCCGCATCAGGATGATAGTCAAGGATAACCACGACCATGCCAGGAGAACCCCAACCGTAATGTAAGCCAAAGTCCAAATGATTTTCATAATATTTGCTCTCGTCGCCGATATGCACCTGTATATCAACAACAAACTCCGAATCTTCATGTTGGAGTCCCGAAGTAAAATTACCAAAGGTCAGCTCTGAAAGATCGGAGCCGTACCACCAATCATACTCTCCCATATAGAGCACCTCATAAGCAGTTTCTGCTTCCGGGTTGGCGAAAGCATCAAAAAACTGCGAGATGTATCCGGCAGTATCCGTTGGTTCATTAAACAATTTCCGGGTAAAGAAATCCAATGCGTATTCCTCATGTCCATCGGGATCAACCAAGCCTGCCATAATGATCAGCATGCCGACTTCCTCATCATAATAATCATAGGGAGGATCATTTTCCAGAATAAACTCATGCGAGGCCAGCACATCGCCGTTTGCAGCAGAAATTACCTCCAGGTTATGCACTTCATTCATTTCCACAAACAATGTATCTGAGGTCATCCCTGTGGGAAAGTCGCTCAGAAGCACCTTCCCGTTCAGATAGATCTGTACATCATGAAGGTCATTGGAGGCATTCACCAGGCGGATGAATGTCCAGTCCGGCTCATCATCAACCACTTCGACATGGATGGAAGTGGTCAGCTCATCGGGGTTTTCAATATTTCCGGGAAGGACCAGGTGTCCGATAAACGGGTAAACACCTTCGGTATCCCCGTCGTATTCAGGTTCTCCTGCTTCCCAGTTGACCTGCAGCATCATGGTGTGCTCCGGATCATTGTCCAGCACCACTTCCGCCATTTCCGGCAGGTCAAGCTCTTCCATGGGTGTACCCAGGGAAACTTCTATATTGAAAAAATGCTCTACGTCCGTGATGATATGCGTTTCCGGCTCTTCATAGGGAGTTACCAGTCCGGTGCGGGTGTTTGACCCTTTGTAAGTGCCAAAATGAATCTGGGCATCCGCGATGGGAATTCCTGTATCATAGACGTTGATCAGCGTAGAGTCGGTAACGCTGAAGGTTTGTTCATACGACAGTGCTACAAGGTTGAGGATACCGTCGCCGGTAACGTCGCCCAGGTTGGCGCCGTTCATGAAAGTAAAGCCCTCCGGGCGCAGTGGAAAACCGGGGATTTCGCCGCTGCCGTCTGTTTTGTAAGCATGGATGAAGCCCTGCCCTTGCACCATCATGTTGCTTCCGAAAAGCAAGTCAGGCTGCCCATCTCCGTCTATGTCGGCCACGGAAAGAAAGCCTTCGAGTCCGCCGGCTTTTTCTATGGGAAAGTCGTCAAGCATCTCCCCTGCCGGGTCGAAGCCAAACAGCATGGGGGCCGGCGTATCGCCCACCGGCTTTGCGCTGAATATTTCGAAGCTTCCGTCATCGTTGATATCCACGACCGTTGGGGGGTGATAGGTCCAGCCACCTCCGGGCACCGGCACCGGCCATCCGTCGCGGTAAGCGCCATCGTATTCGCGTACATAATACTGGGGTGCATCGCCGTGTGTGGCACCGACAATATCCAGGGTACCATCCCCATCAAAATCAACCAGCAGGGGCGACTGATAGGAAAAACCGGTGGAGGCTGCCTGTTGAGGAAATCCTGTCTTGAGCTGGCCGTTTACATCGAAGGCATATAAGGTCCCATTGGAAGCGGATGCGATGATGTCTGGCGTTCCGTTTCCATCCAGGTCTCCGATCGATGGGGTAAACGCAGGGGTGCCGGAGAGGGTCACCGGCCAGTTTTCGTTTATGGGATTGCCATCTGCCTTGATCACATGCAGCTCATTGACCGTGCGAACGCCAAACACGATCTCAAGCTGACCATCACCGTCCAGGTCGGCCAGGGCCGGAGCACTCAGGATCCATTGATTGCCATAGCTGATAGGGAAGCCCGGCATCACCTCTCCCTGGTTATTGAAAATATAAACACGTCCGTTGTTTGGAATTCCTCCTGTAAGTTGTACCACTTCGAGGTTGCCGTCGCCGGTTACATCGGCCACGGAAGGAGGATAGGTAGCCGTTCCGGTGAGGGTAAACGACCAGATAACGTCCCCGTTACCTTTGAAAGCATGGATTTTGTTAGACGCAGCGACAAGGATATCTTCCGCGCCATCACCATCAATATCCGCCAGGGTAACTCCGCGGAAACTCTTGAAGTTCGGGTGGGCAGGCACACGAATTGGCCAGGGCTCCGGCTGGCCGAAACCCTCATCGCGGAAAGCGGCAAGAGGGTTAGATTCCTCAAGGAGCACCTCTTTTGTTAATACACGGCCGTCTTCATCAAGGTAGGCCTGGCTAGCAGGAAGCTGTCCAAATGATGGCAGGGAAAAAGCGATCACCAAAAAGGCGAAGGGTATGAGATTTTTCATGGCTGCTGGTTTTTGGTTACTGAAAAAACACCGTAAGTTAAAAAAAATATCTCAAATCCCAGAACAAAAAGCCAACAGCCAAAAGCCATTACCATCCTTACTCCGCATACAGAAAATCATGCATAAACTCCATGGGAAGGATCAGCATGGGTTTACCCTGATTTCTGGCGCGCCACATGATATGTTTCACGGCAGGGTCTTCTTCAATACTTGATTTACTTTCTATTCCCAGGAGGCGCGATGCCAGTCCGCTGAAGCCAAACAGCCCCGGCTCGGGGTATTCCACGATCTCGTAATCGCCATCCACCCCGATCCCTGAGGCTTCCAATGCCATGTCGATGGTGTGCTGCAGGCCGCCGATGGCATCCACCAGGCCGATCTCCTTGGCATCTGTGCCCGACCAGACCCTTCCGCGGGAAATCGCATCCGTTTCCTCGTAAGTCATGCCCCGGGATTCCGCCACCTCTTGCACAAAAGTTTCATACGTGCCGCCGATCATGTTTCGGATCAACGCCTCTTCCTTCTCATCAAAAGGCTTGTCCATGATGGGCAGGCCAATAAGCGGCACAGGAACACCAAATCCCATCGCAGCCATATCTCCCTGTTTGACAAAATCGGTCTCATACCCTACGCGCTCCTTGACCCCTTCATCATAAAAGAAACCGGCAATCACACCAATCGAACCGGTGATGGTATTGGGTGCGGCCACAATGGTATCTCCGTACATCGAAAGCCAATAGCCGCCGCTAGCAGCAAGTGCACCCTGGCTGATCAGCACCGGCTTGTCTTCTTTGGCAAGCAGAAGTTGTTCGGCAAGCACATCCGAAGCCAATGGAGACCCACCAGGCGATTCGACACGGAAAACGATCGCTTTCACATTGTCGTCCTTACGGGCCTTTTTCACATCCTCAGCCAGTGACCTGGCGCGCATGCCGGCATCCATATCTACCGGACCCACTGCATAAATCACGGCTACCTCCGGCTTACGACCCCAGTAATCATCACGCGGGAGCTGATAGCGCCGCAACATGTTCATGGCCATCATGTCAGCCTCCTGCCCGGTAAGCTCTTCAATGATGTCATCTTTTCCGTTCCAGCGCCCCAAAGTATCCACCAGGCCATGTTCCAGGGCATCAGCACCGGCGAAAAACACCACTTCGTTTACCAGCCTCTCGTACTCCTCATCTGAGATGCCCCTGCTGGCAGTAATGTCCTGTTTGGCGAGCTTATACATGTTATCCACCAGCAATTGTCTTTGTTCGCGGTCCTCGTCGCTCATTCTATTGCTTGCCAGGGATTCAAAAGCGGACTTGTACTCGTGGTAACGCCACTCATCCACGCCAATGCCAAACTTTTGCAGCAGGTCGTTAAGATATACGCTTCCCATCATGTAACCTGGCAGCATGACGCTTCCCTGCGGGTCGAGAACGATGTGATCGGCCACGGAAATCAGGTGGTACTGGTTCATGGAGGCATTATCCGTGAAGACGATCACTTGTTTTCCGGAAGCACGGAAGGTTTCGAGCTGCTGTCTGACCTCCCACAGCATGGCCAGGTTGAGCGACATGCCGGAAGCATTGATCACCAGACCGGAAACACGGGGGTCTTCTGCCGCAGCATCGATGGCATCCAGGGTCTTGCGCAGGGAATTTGCATTGTCGAATAGCCGGTAGCGCTGGTAGCGCATGGGTTTTGACAGATCCAGCTCCACAAAGTATGCCGGATCGCGCAGACGATCATCGATCACATTCCGGTCATAAGCACCCACACGCACCGCATAGGTGTTGTGCGAATGGCTAAAGGAGTCGTCAAAGCCGCTTTGGGCTGAAAAACCAATGCGCCCCAGGCTCAGCTGAACACCAAAGGTAAAGGCCTCGTGGTCGAAATATCGTCCGGTAAAACGCACGCCGGGAAGGGCTTCCACAGCCACCCCGGCACTCCACATCCCATCGCCCACATCCATGTCTTTGCGAAGCGCATAATCCCCAAAAACAGCCAGGCGCTCATTGCCAAACGGACGCACCGCCAGGTCGAGAACCCCTTCGTAGTCATCAAAGTCAGTCAGGAACGTACCCATTAATCCAATGGACAAATAATTGGAAGGCCGGAACAAGTTACCAAACGTCAGGGTTGTTTCACGGCCGAAGAAATCCGTATCACCGCCCGACCAGTTCACACTTAACCCGGAGGCAAAACGATCATTGCCAAAAGCGGTGGAAAGCCGGTAATCCGTTACCGTATTCCCCTCCAGGCTGAACCGGTGGACCGCAAAACCAGTGTTCGGAAGACCAACAAATACGCCCCATCGGCTGAAGTCCGAAAACCCCATGTCGTTATCCGACCAGGCAAAGGTGATGTCGGGGTGGGTGACATAGTTCAGGATAGCCGGGTTAGCGTAACCGTAAAGCCCAAACCCCATGGCCCCGGGCGAGGTCATCAGGAACTCATTGCGGAAATGATAATTATCAAAGCCGGAAAACGGGGTGACATCATTATCCTGAGCATAGGTTGTTGCCGTGACAATGCAAAGGGTGAGCAGCAAAGCAGAGGTTTTCATAGTCATTTTTTTATTGTGTTTATTTTTAGCGGAAAGGTTGAAAGTCAAAGACCGGCAAAACCGGACCATAAAAATAATGCTTTTCTTCATAAAATGGTTCTCAATATAAGGAATACCTGTCTTGAGAAAGCATTTCCTGCATCTGGAAAATATGAAGCTGTCAGTATAACAATTATATTTGCAAGAATAATTTAAGCTTCATGACAACAAGAGCGAAGATTTCAACACTCGTTACTCTGCTATTCATCCTTTCCTTGCTCGTGGTGGGATATTTTATCAGACACTCCCGTCAGCAGCAGGAGGCCTACCTTGAGCACAGCAGAAAACAGATACATGAAGCTTCAGATGCAATAGCTGAGATCTGGGAGGTTCACCTTTACTGGGTCATTTATGATTTCAGCACGTGGGATGATATGGTACATTTTGTGTCGGATCCGGCTGCGCTCCAATACGATATAGCAGAGGAGTACCTGGAAGACCTGCTTCCCTGGTATGAAGTGGATGGTGTCTGGATTTTCAGTGCAGCTGATGATTTAATATACCAGGACACACAGGGATGTGCTGATCAACTTCCTGACACATTCCCCTTCCTGGCACATCCTTTTCAGAAGATCACCTCAGGCAGCTTCACGAAGAAAATTTAATGCAATATTACCAGGTTGTCAATGACACGCTGATGCTTATTCAGGGGGCTACCATTCACAAAACGGAAGATACGGAAAGGGAAGGCGAGCCGCAGGGATATATGTTTATGTCCAAATGCTGGAGCGGAGAGCTGCTTCACCTTCTTGAAGCCATGACAGGAAGCGATGTGAAAGCAATAGCACCTCAGGACACCATAAACCCGGCAAGCTTATACCCTGATTCATTTATGCGGGTTCCTTACAAGGGAAAGGATGGTGAACATGCTGCTTATCTTGAATTCAGTAAAAGGATAGATTTTTCAGTCCTGTTGCAGGACAATGCTGTCAGAATGTTTCTGATCATCCTGATTTTTTCAATTTTCGCATTTGTATCTTTATCGCTAGCTATTCATTATTGGGTAACCAGGCCATTAAAGCAAACAGGGGACATCATCAGGCATAGTAAAACAGAACAGATCCCTCAGTTGAAAAAAGCAAGCCGTGATTTTGAGATGATAGGCGGGCTCATAGAGACATTTATCAAACAAAAGGATGATCTCGAAGTCCAAAAAGAGAAAGCCGAAGAGGCTAATCGTTTGAAAACAGCCTTTCTGGCCAATGTCAGCCATGAGATACGTACCCCCATGACAGGTGTCATGGGTTTTTCGGAGCTGCTGAAGACCGAAAAGGATCTGACTCCGGAAGAACAACAGCAATACCTTGATCTGATCTATTCAAACGGGCAGCACCTGTTGCGATTAATTGATGACCTGATCGACCTGGCAAAAATCGATTCAGGAAATGTGACCATTAAAAATGAAACCTTCGATGTGGCAGACTTGATGCTCGAATTGTATGCCACCTATCGGGTAAACCCTTTGCTTCGTCAAAAAGGACTGGAACTTATATTCGAGGAAGCTCAACGTACTAAGAAAACAAAAATCACCACAGACCGTTTTCGGCTATACCAGGTACTCTCCAATCTGTTGTCCAATGCGATAAAGTTTACTGAGAAAGGCAGTATCAAACTGGGGCACATGCTATCTGATGATAACAAAGTATGTTTTTTTGTGGAAGATACTGGCCCAGGCATTTCACCCGACAGCCAGGAAAAGATCTTTGAACGCTTTGTTCAGCTTAATCCAGGAAAAGGCCAAAGCAAGCAGAAAGGCACCGGCCTGGGCTTGTCCATCTGCGCCGGGATTATGAAGATTCTGGGGGGATCCATAACCATGGAATCCAGCCCGGGAAAGGGATCTACTTTTCATGTTTTTCTGCCACTACACCCATAATGGATATTCGTATACAGGGCAAACAAACCATGCCAATGGTATTGATATAAATGGCGATGATTCTTTTGAAGCTGGGGAGATAGTGCATCAGAAAAAAAATTTAAAAAAATCTGACGGACAGAAAATTGCTTCTATAGAGTTAGCGGCATATCTCGACGAATATATGTATGAAACCCGCATCAAAAACACATGAACACGATACGCGATTATCTATGAATTTTATATTTTAGCTGCCGAAAACAATGTCTGTCCTTAATGTTGCCTGAAAAACCTGATTGCACTTACCATACTGCCATTCTGCCAGCTTCCTGACACCTCAGCAAATACTTTGCATTGCGGATCGTCAGGACGCAAAAGGCTGATATTAAGGAAAAATAGTACTTTTTGTATTAATTATGTTCATGTCAATTTCATTTATCGACGATTTTCTACCATACTCAACTATTTACTAACAATGACGAAACAAATCTCAATCTTCGTATTGTGCCTGCTCATTCTGCCACTTTGTGGTCTGGCACAAAACTCCGAAAGCCCGGAGAGCATTTCTGAAATTACTGACTGGACCTTTTATGATGACACGGGGATCAGTCCTTTAGTTGCATCAGGGGCACCCACAGGAGCCCGGCCGCTCAACACCAACGATCTGCCCCTGATGGGGGCTTTATTGATCCCAAACTCAAACAATGAAACGGTGATGGCCTTTGACCCGGTGACAGGTGATCTGATAGACCATTATTTTTTTCCAGAAAACAGCGATCATCTGTCTACACCGCTGTATGTGATATGGAATCACGACGGGACGAGCCTATTGATCTCGGATCAAGTGGAAAGTCTTNTTCAACAGTTTGACCCGGGGGGAAGCTTTGAAGGTACTTTCGCACCCTCGGGTGGTCATGACACGGACATCCTCGCGAACATCCGGGCGATTCTGCACAGAGATAACGGGAACCTCCTGGTTTGTGTGGGTGGTGGAGGAAATGCCCACGCAATTGCCGAGTTTGACACCAACGGCAACTACCTTGGGAACTTCGTAGACAATGAAGTCGGCGGGCTAGACAGGCCTTTTGGCATGATTTACCGGCCGGAATTCAATGACTATCTTGTGGCAGCCAATGGCTCGGCCGGGATTCACCGCTACGACGAAGATGGCAACTTTATTGGCATGTTTGGCCATGGCCACGGTTTTCCACAGCAGATCAACATGGCATCAAACGGAAATATCCTTGTGGCCAACCACACGATCCCCTCTGGCGTGACAGAATATGACAGCCAGGGTGAGGTGATCGAGCAGTACGATATCATCGGTGGATTACGGGGAGTTCATGAACTGAATAACGGAAACCTGCTCGTAACCGGACCAAGCGGCGTATATGAAATCAGCCGCGACAACCAGATGATCGGGCTGAAAGCGGAAGGGAACGCACGCCATATCACCTATATCCGGCCATCCGATATTGACTACTACGCGTTTAACCTGGAAATGAATCCGGCTGATGCAGGAGTTATCGTGAACGAGTCCGGAAACTTCAGCGAGTACCCGGAAGGATATGACATCACCCTGACGGCTGAACCAGATATCTTTCACGAATTTGAGAGTTGGACCGACCACCAGGGAAATACGCTCAGCACAGAGCCTACATTTACCTATACCATGCCGTCAGAAGAGGTGACAATAACCGCAAACTTTTCAGCACTCGATATCTTTACGGTTACATTCCTGGTTCTTGAAGACTCCGGAGAAGAGATCCCCGTCGATAACGCAAGCGTGCTGGTCGAAGGGTTTGATGTGATCTATACCGATCATGCCGGAGAAGCAGAGTTAGATCTGCCGGTTGGCACATTCTCGGTGCACGTAAACAAGCAGGGATATATCGGAGCTACCCTCCCCTTTTCTGTCTCCAACATGGATCTTACCGTAGAAGTAAGGCTGATGGACAACATCATCGCACCACCGTTTTTCGAGGTCACACAAGAGGGATATGAACTGGACGAAGCCTTGCTCACCTGGCTGAATCCGGCCCTGTTCGATGAGTTCCGTTATGATGACGGCCAAAAGGAAAGCACCCTGGGCTTTCAGGCAGGGGACATCAACAGTGTGATGGGTGCAGCACACCACTACGATGCACTGATTAAGGAGGTGACATGGTATACTCCGGAAGAGAGCGTTCCTTCAGCAGTGAAGCTGTGGGTGCTGGGACTGGACGAGAATGGTATCCCAGACGATGACAACGAACTGTATACTGCTGAAGGGGTGATCGTAAACCACGGAGAATGGAACAGATATACATTTGATACCACCATAGAAGCACCAAACGGGTTTTACATCGGGCTGAGTGCAAGCTCCCCGCTGTTGCTGGCTATAGATGACGGTGAAGGTGAACCCTGGGACTTCATCCCAAACACCCATTATGGGAACTTCAACATATCTGAACCGGCAACACCATTTACACCTATTGAAGACTGGGGGTTCACAACAAACTTTCTCATACGTGCATACGGAGAAAACCATGGGGAACTGAACTATGACCCTGAACCGGTGGCTGAAAACTCCGTGAAAACCATTCCGGCACTGATCACCAACCATGGAGAGTTCCCTGTTACCCCGCCAATGGAAAGAAAAACAGGGAAAAACAGGGCCTATCTTGGAACCAATGTCTTCCTAAACGATATGGAAACTCCCATTGCCTACGAAATCACAGATACAGAATATCTGTTAACAGGACTGCCTCCCGGCGAGCATATCGCAGGTGTGCAATCCGTATACACAACAGGCGTGTCAGAAATCGCAAATGTGTCTTTTGAGATCGAATCGGGCGATCCTGTATATTACCCGCTGCCATTCTATGATGACTTTGAGGCATACCTGGACCATTCCGACTTTATAAACAATAGTGAATGGACCATACTGGATGCCACTGAAGACGGATCAAGCTGGCTTCATCATTACGATTCATGGGACGATATACATGTGATGGCTTCCGCATCAAAAGACCCGGACACAGGTGATGAGATTGTGCCTTATAACTTCCTTGTCATGCCAGGCCTGCAGATACCAGCTGCCAGAACAGAAGAGGATTTGATACAGCTTCAGTACTATGTGGCGGCAGCAGGACACGAAGACTATGCAGAACATTATAAGATCGTGGTCTCCACCACAGGAAACTCCCTGGAGGATTTTCAGGAGGCCGAGCCCATTTTCGAGGAAACCCTGACAGAAGAGGAGGCAGCCTGGAACTTCGCCTTCAGGAATGTCGACCTGCATGCCTTTGAAAACCAGGAAGTCCATATAGCCTTTGTCCACTATGATTCTATGGGCATGGACAGGCTGCTCATCAGAGAAGTGGGTGTGGGTACTGACATTTACCAGGAGCCAGTGACATACGATGTGGTTTTTAACCTGGATATGTCACATGCAGAAGGCTTCGATCCGGACGCACATCATGTATATATCTCAGGCGGCTTCGGAGATGACTGGCACTGGGCTGAACCCGGCACTGTGCCTGAAATGATGCTTGAACAGGTGGAGGAAACCATGCAGTATGCCGTCACCCTGCCGCTGGAACGAGGAGAATACAGCTACAAATATTTCAGCGATGCCTTTGGCGATGGATTTGACGGTGGTGAATGGGATGCAGGAGAGCCCGACAGGGAAATCGGCATCTATGGCGACAAGGTGTTGAACGACATCTGGGGAGTCCCACCTGGTGAGGTTCCCGTGAAGCCGGAGCCAATGCACGAGACCGGCATATCTGTGCATCCGAACCCGGCAACCACATATATCCATATACATGCCACGGGGAACATGAAAAAGATTCAGCTGGTCGGTGTAGCTGGCAATATCATTGTTGCAGAAACTATGGATGACCGGCACCACCAGATCCATGTGGGAAACCTGAATAATGGGTTGTACTTCCTGAAGATCACTACCTCATCAGGTACCGCAACAAAGAAAATCATGATTTCCAAATAACCATTTAACAGCAAATTGTAAACAATAAACTCCTTTCAATAATGCACAAGAATATTCTCATATTGGTTAGCTGTATTTTGATGTTCACATCAGTGATCAGTGCACAGGCAATACAGGATACGGGAAAAGCCCAACCTGAGTTTAACAAGGTTTTCTATGAACAATCGGGGATTCAGCCGGAGAATGTCCCCACAGCTGACGCCGGCCCCCGTAAACTGATCCTGGACGAGATCCCACCCCTGGGATTGCTTCTGGTGCCCAACAGCACAAATAAAACCGTGATGGCCTTTGACCCCTATGATGGAGCCCTGATCGACGAGTATTTCTTCCCCATCAGCCCCGGAAGCCTGTCAACACCAATACATATGCTCTGGAACCACGAGCAGACAAGCCTGCTGGTTTCCGACCAGCTGAAAAGCGTCGTACAACAGTTTACAGAACAAGGTGTCTTTGAAGAAACGTTTGCCCCTGCCCATGGTGAAGATCCATCCATCCTGGCCAATATCAGAGGGATGTATATGCACGACGACGGACAGCTGCTGGTCACCGTGGCAGGTGGCGGAAATGCCAATGCAGTTGCTGCCTTTGACACTGAAGGAAACTTTACCGGAAACTTCATCGACAATCACACAGGCGGACTGGAAGGACCCTGGAGCATCGTTTACCGCCAGAGCCACAATGACTACCTCGTAAGTGCAGACGGTTCAAATGGCGTGCTGAGGTTTAACACAGACGGTGAGTTCCTTGATATGTTCGCGACAGAACTCGGCTTCCCACAGCAAATACAGGTACTCCTGAATGGCAACGTGCTGATCGCAAACTTCGGTGTTGAGCCTCCTTCCGGCATTCTGGAGTATTGCAGCGAAGGAAGCCTCCTGAATCATTACGATGCCATGGAAGGCACAAGAGGCGTGTTTGAGCTTGGAAACGGTAACCTGCTTGTCACCACCGCAGGCGGCGTTCACGAGATCAGCAGAAACAACCAGCTGCTCGAAACAAAAATATCCGGAAATGCAAGGCATATCACCCACATTACTCCGCCGGGTGTGGACTTTTATGCATTAACAGCTGATATGACGCCCGAAAATGCCGGTCACGTTCATGGGTCCGGCTACTACCCGGAAGGCCATACAATCAACCTGTCTGCCAATCCGGACATCTATCACGATTTTCTCTACTGGACAGATGCCGATGAGAACATCATCAGCGATCAGGCCAGCTTCGGATATGAGATGATCGCCGAAGACCATAGCCTAACCGCACATTTTGATCCAAAAGATACGTTTCTGATGAATTTTCTTGTGATGGAAGATTCAGACGAAGAAGATCCGGTGCAGGGAGCGGAGATTAGCATAGCAGAGCTTACATCACTCACCAGCGACCAACATGGCGAAGCTGCCATTGACATGCCGGTGGATGTTTTTGATACCGTGTTTGTGAAAGTCAGCAAAGAAGGCTACCTGGATCAACACATCTCTATCGAACCTGGCAACCAGGACATGACAATGGAGATCCGTCTGAGAGATCATATCCTGCCGCCACCCTTCGTACAGATTTACACTGAAGGCATGATGTCCGGCACTGCTTTGATGACATGGAATGACCCAACCATGCTGCAAGAATTCCGCTATGACGACGGCCATGCCCATAGCCAGCTGGGCTTTAACGGGGGATCACTGAACAGTATCCTTGGTGCGGCACACCGCAATGAATCCATCCTCCATGAAATGACCTGGTACCTTTCAGGTAACCCCAACCATGAAACGGTAAAATTGTGGGTGATGGCACTGGACGAAAACGGAAATCCGGACCGGGAAAATGTCCTGTATACCGCTGAGAACATCCCTACAGAATATAACAGATGGAACCTGTATGAGTTTTCACAAGTTATCGAGGCCCCCGATGGCTTCTTCCTTGGGATAAGCGCAGATGGCTTTCTCGGCCTGGCAACCGACAACGGCGTAGGTGAGCCCTGGCAGTTTCAGCCAGAAACACAATATGGAATCTTTGACATCACAGACCCTACATTGGATTTTACACCCATCGAAGAATGGAATTTTGATGGAAGCTACCTGCTACGTGCCTATGGCATCGATTTTGGCGAAATATCACACCGCAGGACAATATCCGGGCTAAATGTCACTGAAAATCATGCATTGCATGGGGTTGATATCGACAAGCCATACTTTACAGGTGAACCAGAGAGCCTTTCCGGCAACGCAAAAGTATTTGCCGGGTTCAATGTGTATCTGAATGACAGGATAACCCCTGTAGCTGCAAATTATACGGACACGGAATACCTGTTTACCGACCTTCCCCCAGGTGAACATAGAGCCGGCGTTCAGTCGGTCTACACAACAGGACTGTCGGAAATCGCAGCACAGAAGTTTCATGTGGCCCAGGCAGCCGAATACCATACAGTCACTTTGTATGTGCACATGCATGACGCAGAATTCGTGCCGGAAGAGGATGTGATCCTTGTCACAGGAGATATGCTAGGCTGGCTGGAGCCAGGCTTTGCCGCGGAAAAGCAAATCATGACTCCCACAGATGACCCCATGATCTACACCACAAGCTTTGACCTGATGCCCGGCGAATATTCCTACAAGTACTTCTTAAACGAAGGCTTTGGCGGTGCAGAATGGAGCGGTGAGCCAAACCGCATCATTGAAGTGGGAAATGAAGACAAAGAAGTCCACAATGTTTTTGGCAGTCCGTCTGACGAGGCACTCTCCGCAACAGAAACCGGCATAATCAACATCCGGGTATATCCAAACCCGGCCAGTGACGTGCTGCATTTCCACTCCGACACAAACATATCGGAAATATCTGTGCACAGCATGCTTGGCAGAAATGTGTACCATACATCCGTTAACGACAAAATCCATACCCTCAGCACAGAACAATTCGAGAGCGGTTTGTATATGATACGCATTCTCACACCTTACGAAACAGTGATCAGAAAAGTCCTTATTCACAAAAATTAACAGCATTACAGCCTGATAAAAATTTTACACAGACTCCCATAGGGGATTAGACAGAAATTACCCTGCCTTAATCTGTCGAATAGAGTATAACAGATCGGTTATTTTCATGAAAGGTTGTTATTTTCTCTTAAATATGACTATATTTCGCCTTTGATTGCGCGTTGTTTTTGTTTTTTCTGTTATGATATTTTTTTGATCAGATCTATTCATTTGGCTTGGGAGCAAAGTCTCCTGGGTCATTTATTTTATTAACCAAAAATCAGTTACTATGAAGAAAATTTTTACTTTCATTTGTGTATTTTTACTCTCAATGGGATTCATGCATGCACAGCAACATGAATTCGACTGGGCATTCTCAGGAGGAGGAGAAATGTATGACGCAGGGGCCGGTATCTCTGTTGATGACCTGGGCAATACCTACATAACAGGTCATTTCCGGGATACCATGGATTTACTCGGCACCACATTTGAATATGTGGGAAACACCATGTATCTGGCAAAAGTTTCACCGGACCAGAACCTGCTGTGGAGTGTGGTTTGCGATGCAGACGGCGCCACAGGAGCCATTGGATACAAAACAGTTTACAAGAATGGATATGTTTACGTCTTTGGAGAGTTCAGGGGAGAAGCAACTTTCACATCAGGTGACTTCTCCACTATTACCATGAACTCTGATAACAGGGCTGGTTACATTGCAAAATATTCAGATACGGGTGTTTTACAATGGGTTACCAAAATGCAGTCAAGCCACACATCCGGTATCATCCTGACAGGCAGTGCCAATAACCTGTTAGTAGATGACAATGGTAATGTATATGTATCGACACATTTCCGGCATGATGTAGAAATCGGCAGCACCCTTATTGATATGGTTGACGATCCGGATGATCCGGTAAACACTTATTATTCATTAATGGTCAAGCTGGATGATCTCGGAGAGTATCAATGGCACTGGAACTCTACCCACGAAGGCAACGACCGTGGAGAGGGTATCGCCATAACACCGTCTGAAAATATTGTGTTTGCTGTAAGATTTGACAATCAGCTTACAGTAGATAATGTAGATTATCAAAACGACGACGGAGGTATTGCACTTATCGAAGTTGAAAATGACGGCACTTATGTCTGGAGCCATATAACTTATACCTCCACTATTAACCGTGCCAACTTCAACGATATCGTTGTGGATGAAGATAACAATATATACGTGGCCGGGGCATCACGTACAACCCTTGAATGGGACGATAACAATATTTTCGATCCTGAAAACACGTTGAGAACCAACGCTTTGCTACTGAAAGTTGACAGTGACCGTGATCTGGAATATGCTCAGTTCTTTGGCGACCCAGATCAAAATACCAACGCACAGTCAATAAGCCTTACCCCGGATGGTGTTATTTACGCAGCTGGTCAGCATATTGGTACCACACAGTTTAATGATGACCTGAGTATTTCCAGTTCAGGCAACCTGTTTGATACCTATTTTGTCTCGGTAGATCCTGAAACAGGAAACTACATTGATGCAATATCTATCGGCAGCTCAAGCATTGAACTGTTTGGAGACATGACAACATGTGCCGATGGCAATCCGCATATGATCGCTAATTTCATGAATGACATTGAAATCGGGGATGAGACATTCGACTCGGCCGGCAGCTTTGATTTCTTCGTAGCCAAGTATGCAGAAACCGATGTAGTACCCATGGAAGAAATCACCATGTTCTTCCGCGGACCCGACTGGATGGATAACGATCCGCACGATCCCGAAGTTTGGGGACCTTTCAACAACTGGGCCGAAGCCGTGACCTTCAGCTTCGACGAAGACCTCGACTGGTGGCACGCCACCATAGAAGTTCCAGATGCTGAAGCCGAGCTGGAATACCAAACAAGATTCGCAGAAGGTGGCACTACCAAATATCAAAAAGCTTTTGAAGACTTTGGCGCCAACCCAACCTTTACAACCACAACAGGTGAGATCTACGTGGATGCCAGCGATAATGATGCATTCACCTGGCAAGACAACGACTTCTACCTGGATGAAGACAAAATTACCGAAACACCTCCCATGGACGTGGTTACAGACTTTCCGTGGACCGAAGGTTTTGAAGAACCATGGGTAGATCAACCCGGCTACGAAGAAAGCCCGCAGGGTTGGTTCGTGGTCAATGGTGTTGACGGCAGCTATTGGGAGCAACATAGCTTTGCCTACTCTGGCGACTACTCCGCACGTTCATACAATGGATGGGCCAGCAGCAATCTTGCTGACGAATGGCTGATCACTCCGCCACT
>SL_8KL_010_SEDDRAFT_10002110_pt1 | contig 17007 bp, 15 predicted proteins | sample SodLakKL_010_SED_4_FD_11160 | JGI IMG/M metagenome (IMG submission 11160)
CTTTGAGTGGGTTCAAGATCGCTACGATGGTGATTACTACTATAGGAGTCCAAAAGAAGACCCCAGCGGTCCATCGGATGGTTCTCGTCGTGTCAGTCGGGGTGGGAGCTGGTGTCGCCACGCATCTGACTGCACCTCGGCGTACCGTCGTTCCAACTCCTCGGACTTCCAGTCCTTTACATTAGGTTTTCGTCTCGTAAAAGAAATTTGATCATTTTGACTCATTCTCTCAGATAAAATTTTTGAATTTTAGTGGATGTTGAAACTTTATAAACTAAAGTTTTGAGTTCTGAAACTAGTAAAAGAACCTCCATTAGTGTAAAAAATCATTTCTTTTTCTCTAGTTGAGATCATTGAGCGAAGTAGTGATATTTTCATTTTAGAGAGTGTAGAAAGAAGAAGAGAAGAACATCTTTATATCAAAAAGTGATATGATAAAGAGATGCAGGGTTTAAATCTTCCGAGCTATTGGTGAATCTGATGGTGAGATGTAATAGCTGTGGTGTGGATAATCCTGACACGGCCACTTACTGTTTGAACTGCGGAAGGGAATTAAAAAAAGGCAGTAATGAAGTTAAATGTAAAAGCTGTGGTACCAGTAATCCGGATACAGCAACTTACTGTTTTAAATGCGGTACTGAATTGAAGAAAGACGTTGCTGAAGTAATGTGTGGGAGCTGTGGTGTCAACAATCCAGCGAAAGCTACCTACTGTTTGAACTGCGGGAAAGATTTGAAAGATAGCGGTAGTGCAAGCGGTGGAGGAAAACCTAAAGATCATGGAGGGAGTCCAGAAGCTAGCAAAGATGACTCAGGAGAAAATAGAGATGAGAGAAATTTATCTGATCTTTCGGAGGACGAGATAAAGAATCTTCCAGATAAAGAACTAAAGGAGTTGGTGAAAAAAAGAGTTAAGAAGGAAAAAGCGATAAAGGAGTTATCTCAGCTAGAAGGGGTGGGCATCTCTAGGGCCGGAACACTCTATGAAAATGGGTATGATTCAATAGAGGAAATAAAAGATGCTTCTGAGGAAGAATTACAGGGTATACCAGGCGTTGGGCCTAAACTTTCAGAGATGATCAAGGAATCGGTAGAAAAATTAGACGAAGAAGACTTGGATGGGTGTTCTAACTGTGGTAAAGATAATCCTATCACGGCTAATTACTGCATCGAGTGTGGAACACAGATTGGTACTGGAACAATATCATATCACCCAGAGGATTTTTCAGGTCCAACCAAGAAGTGTTCAAGGTGTAGTGTTGACAATCCAGAGGAGGCAAATTACTGCTTTGGTTGTGGAGGAAAGATAGATAATAAATCATAAATTAAAATATAATAGTTCTAAGAACAACTCCATACTTACTTTATCCTCCTTAATCTCCAATTAGGGTTAGACTTCTTTAAATCCTTTATTCTCTTTGAACATAAATAAAGGGATTCCTTTAATAGACCATCAAATCCCTTTCCAAATATATTTACTATGTCCTCGCCCCTCTGGAGTTTCCACTAAGTCAACCTCTTCTAACTGTTCCAATCCTTCTCTCGCGATGATCCAGAAACTGTCTTCCATATATTCATTAGAATATCTAGGATATACATTTTCCAAAAAGTCTTCACGAGTCGCTTCCTCCACTTCCTTGAGATATTTTAAACATGCTAAAGTAATTTCTCTCGTAATCTTATCGTTCCCCCAATTACCACCTTCAACCTCTTTTTCTGTGAGCTTTATGACATCCTTCGATAAATTTGATAAATCTAGATCTCCTACTCCTCCTTTAGATGATTTCAGTAACTTCATATCTGCCTTTATTACTCCCTTCTTCTTGTTACTATTTTGAAGTTCCTGCATTTTAGAGACGAGATAATCAGGCAAATCATTCTTTTGGGCCTTTATCCCCTCGATAACCAGTTCAGTCACCGCTTCCTGCATGGAACAATCCCCCTTTTCTAAGGAATAATGACCGATCAATTGGTGTAGATCCTCCGAAATATGGATCGTCTTCTTGCTCATATTCTCATTACCTTATACGGTATAACGACATAAAAGTATTATTATCTATTAGTAAGATTATCAATTGATAAGATTTACTATTCTATATATGGTTGAATGCCAACTCATGATTTCAATGAACTAATCACAGGGACTGTAACCGCAATCAACACAGATAGAGCATCCTTCTGCAGTCGGATTGAAGGCTTCCTCACCACATTCCGGACATTCTTCGAATCCCGAGCTGTTTATTGTTTCTGCGTGGATATCTTCAGAGACGGTATCTTCGTTTATATGAGAAAAATTTTCTTGATCGCTACTAGCTTCGTTAGCGCTTTCATCATTTGAAATGGAAGATGAATCACCTACCTCGACTATTTCGTCTGTGTTCTCGAGGTCGTATTCGTCCTGAAGGTATCTTTTCATTGCTTTTGCGATCCCTTCAGGGCAACTAACTTTTTCATCCTCACTTTTTGGACAACTGATTCGATCGAGGCGTTCGATTATCTCATTTGGTTGAATACCCGCTCTTAGACTTATTGAGATGGTCGTATTGAGTGCGTCGACCACCGCAGATGAACAACTACCTGTCTTACCGGAGTTTGAAAATATCTCGAATATTGGATAGTGCTCTGAGCTGTTTATCGTTACGTACATATTACCACAACCACTTTTCATTTTGATGGTTTTTCCTTCCAATTCTTCAGGTCGTTTTTCGACGTCAGGCATATTCTTATTCATAGTTTTCTCTCCTTTTAAATATGGTTAATTTTCTATCGAGTTTGAAATCTATTTTTAGGGGTTCTAATGATTCCAGAAAACTTTTTGATTTACTCTTTATTCTGCTTTCTCCCTTATTGATCAATATTTAGGTGTTTTTTAGTGTTTGCGGAGTTAGAGCAATTTACCCTATTTACAGAGATTCTAGCTTTGATATCGCCTTCTCTATATGTTCTATCTCCTTCGTGTTGACACTTTCATCCCCATATAGAGAAAAAAGCGATTTTTTCGCTTTCTCTAACTCTTTTACTACTTCTTCTATCTTCTTTTGGTCTTTATCTATTTTTCCACTCTAAAGAATGTTAATTAGGCTTTTTACTATCTAGAAATCTTCAAACCCGATTTCAAATCAGAGGGAACAAGTGGGTAACTCTTTTTTGATATAAAAAACCAAGGGGGATTAGTCCCAATGAATTAGATACAATGACTCAATAGGTAACATTCACTCCGCCACCCTCAATCATTACCGATTCTATTTCTCCAGTTTATTCTCCTCTAGTTCCCCCTCGAACACCTCTCTTATCTCATTTGTAAAGTGAAACTCTTTTAGGGCGTAATCTGGTGAACGAGGTATTCTTTTTCATTATTCCTAAATGTTCAATTAAGCCTTAACTTTTCCAATGGTAGAAGAATTTTACAATCAAAATGATGGCTTACAATACTTGGCAACAAGCGATGGGCACTTAGAGGTTTTCTAACTCAGCCCTTTTTATTAAATATATAAATGTAGAAAACAATATATCAAAAAAGGAGGTTAAAAATGGGATTGTTCTCGAAAAAAAGTGTAGGAACTGCGATAGAGAAGTCTATAAACATATGTTATGCAAAAAGCATTACAAAAAACTAAAAGCCTTAGATAAAACTAAGTTACAAGCCAATTTAGTATATCCTATCTATTTTCGATGTATCATGTTTCGTTCGCTAAAATAAGGTCAAACTCTAGGAGAATATAAATCTACAAAAACATCTCACCTCTTACAAAAGACAACTCATATAAAATCAAAAATGTTCGAAAAATCCCTCATAGTGGATAGAATCGTATTCTCGGTCCTGCGCATTTTTTCAGACTCTAGTTTATTCATTATAACTTTAATTTAAAACCTACATGGATAATATTGATTCAAAATTCCCTTTCTCAAAATCTAAGTATCATTTCACACTTGACTTGAAAGAATCCCAATTTTCTAATGCATCTTCAATCTCTTTCTTAACATCACTTCCTCCTATTACTCCTTTCATAGTCTTAAGAACATCTATTAGTGGGGAAAAAGAACGTAGTTCTAAACTTTCCCAACCTTTTAAACCCTTATTGGTATCTTTTAGAGTAGAGTTATTTAGTAATCATAGAATCCTGATCGCTAACGCTATCCCATTCAATTGTATTTGTCTTTCTCTATTTTTAATGCATTCACTTAGTGGAGAAATGATAGAAGGTAATAATTCTGCCCTTCCATGGTAAGAAGAATCGAATAATTTTTTTCGTTTTTCTCCAAAGTCATTAGAATTGTAAGGTATGTTGAAGAAGGTTAATTGTGCTCCCAACAAAGAAAATTTATTAAAATCTTTATTTGATTCTGATAAACCAGAACTTATCACTTCAACTATACTTCTATCGCAATATCCATAGTAACTCATGATTGCCGCCCCTCTAATAGCAGATTCTATAACTTATTCATTCGAGTCTTTAGCATTGATCTCTAATTTATTAGACAAACGATGAGGGGCATCTCAAAGGCAACTTCTATACCATATATAAAACTAAAAAGCATATGAGCTAAAAGCCCACTCTAACATCTTTTTTTGTCTTTTTTGAACATTACTAATCATCTTAGTAGGTACTTATTGTTCGATGACGGTTTGAATATTTATAAGCTCGTGATTGGATTTTTCTTTTGAGGAACAATTCTCTCCTTTTTCCTATCAGTTAATAATCCCAATCTTGATCTCCTTCCTCGTTATCTTCATGATTTTCTCTGCTGACAACATGTTGAGAAATACTCCCATCTCCATACTCCGTGCGTTTCACTTTTTCCACCTTCTTCTTAGCATTGTCTTTTACAGGGGATTTTAGCACCTTATAGATGATCCAAATCAGAATGACAATAGGCAATATGATGAAGAAGAAAAGCCCTAATATCGTAGCTATTGTTTCAGCCACTTTATTACCTCCAGCCCATGGATTTTTGTTTTTTAAAATCTGAATAAGCAAAATAACAAACAAGAGGGATAATAATTATGAATAAAGTCATTAAGCAGAGGGGGAAATCCCGCATGAAGTTGCCTTCTAGGATGATAATCACAAGAGCTAGAATCCAACCACCAAAAAAAAGCAATCCAATAGATAGCATTGGCCATCTATCACGGAATGATTCAGGACTCACTACTCTTTCATATTCATATGTTCTTGTTTGGCTTCCTACTCCAGCCCCACTTTCACTTCTACCTTCACTTTCACTAACACTTTCACTAACACTTCCACCGTGCCTCTCCCTTTTACATTCTTCGCAGACATGGTACTTGAGACCAGGCCATCTCGTGGATTCAATGAATTTACCACAATTAATACAGTAAATATCTTTCTTTTTACCCATATTCCAGGTAAAATTAAAGCCATATTTAATATTTATAAGTTCGGGATTAGTTTTTCTTTTTAGGAACAGTTTCTTCCTTTTTTTCTAGGTTTTTAGGATACACTGCTAAATCAAATCTTACATAAAGATGATCTTCCGAATATATGGGAATAGATGTAGTGAGTACTCAATTATTATCTTTTTTTCTAAAGAATACCTTCTCATTTTTAAAATCAGGTTTTGCCGTGTAACCGACACTAGTCCAAGCACCTGTTTGTGAGTGATCATCTCCATACCACCAGGCTTTATACGTCTTAGCTGAATCTGGGAGTGGTTCTCCCAATATTTCTTCTATCTCTTCGAAGCTCAGTTCGACGGTTTCCTCGCTAGATTTTTTAAGATAATCGCCTATTGGAGTATATTTTCCTGAATAACTTCGGCTCTTCTGCTCCCCAGTGGAAGTATTGGTACGATCTTTCGTCCTGCTCTTAGAGAATTCGCTATTACATTCCGGTTTTATTTTATGGATTAACTCTTCCTCCAATCCTTTCCGCTCATCTGTTTCACAGAAGTAAAGTTCGATCTCTTTCCCGTTTCGTGCCGCTTCAAAGATATTGTTGTTGATCCTGCAGTTCGTCCTCTGACCCCCTTTGAAGCAGTTCCTGGGAGATATATTGCCGTATCCTCTGTTCACCCGCTTTCTAAGGTCCTCAGCCTCGCCGACATATTTGGGTTTACCATCCACGAGATAAATGTAGACACCCGTCAAGCCTTCCCACTCACGCGAAATGCTGAACTTGCAGAAAGGCCCCCAACCGTGTTCATGGACATCCGATTGGTTCGCCTCAGAATAGGATTGCTGCGGCATCGATATCTTGATGTTTCCCGTTTCATCTCTCTTCGGTTCTATTTTCTCTACAAACTTGAACTCATAACCTTCGAAATCTTTTATCATGTTTTTCTACCTCTTTCACAAAAATTCTTCCCTATCCTCAGCGCCTTCTTCTTGATCGGGATCGACGACTTTATCAGGGGTTTGAGAGTTCTTTTTCCAGCTGTCTCTCCACCTCTGAGAAGTTTTCAGACTCTCTGCTCCATGTGCCGTAAGCCTTTCTCTGATCCTGCAGAGGAAGGGAGTGTTCACGCTGTCCCCTGCGATTATAGCTTGTCCCGGGGTCAGTCCTGGGAGTTCTCCTAAAAGATCCTCACCCACTCTTTCTACCGCTCTGCGGATCGCGTCCTGATCGTTCGGGTTCTGTATCTGCATTATCACCTGCGTCTTGCACTGGGAGAGAACATCGTCGTCGATCTTGCTGGGTCTCTGACTTATCACCCCAACGCCGAATCCGAACTTTCTACCTTCGCTGAGGATCGTTCTCAGGATAGGTAGCGATCTGGCATCATCGCTGGCTGGTGCGAACCTGTGTCCCTCTTCCAGGATAGCGAACACGGGGAAATCCAGTTTGCTTTCTCTGCCCTTTTCATAGTTGACTCTTTCCCTGTATATCTTCCTGAAAAGCACGTTGACCAACATCTGCTGGTCCCTCTTTCCAACTGTATCAAGCTGAAGTATGCTGCACTGTCCGGGGTTGAGCAATTCGTCCAGGGATAAATGTCTGCTGTGATGAAACAGGTCCCGCCTGAAAGCCTTCTCGATCCGCCAATCTAAAGCTTCAGCTGAGGCCATACTGTCATTTTCTTCGCCTACTCTGTGGCATTCATTGATGAGCTGTTCAGAAGTGATATATTCATCCTGTGAAAGTCTGTTCCATGCCTCTCTGAGAATGGGTTCCTGGGCGTCAGTAGGTTGGTCCAGCGACGACAATAGGTCCGGGAAAGTCAGTTCCGATATCCTGACCTTGATGTCGTCGGGCTTCCATATCTTCACCTCGGGTGAGTAGCCGTCTTTTCCATGGAATTCATCCATTGTCTCGATATCTTTCAAGGTGTGATATTCTCCATGTGGATCCAAGACCAAGAGGGCGGCTCTAGAATCAGGTCTCATCAGTTCCTCCGCAATCACCGAACAGGTGTACGACTTCCCGCTTCCGGTCGAAGCGAGGATCGAAAGATGAGTGGCAGTGAAGTTGTCCACGGGCATTTTTATGTTGACCTGGCCTGGTGCTCTGTGAAGCAGATCTCCTACGTTTGCGGAGGCAACATCCTCTCCAACGTTCGTCAGGAACCTCTCTAAATCATCGTCAGGAGCGAGTTCGATAGGGGTACCGGCCTGGGGTACTATCCTCGGGTTGGTGAAATCGTTCAGCCTCTGGTCGTAGAAACCGATGATCTTAGCCGTGATCCTGTAGCGCTCCATGTCTTCGGATGAGATCCCGAGTTTCTTCGCAACCTCTTTGGGGTTCACTTCAGGATCAGCCATGAATTCGTCCGGATAGCCTCTGCACTCCTCTCTGTCGGTCACTCTAGCGTATATCTTTTGCTCCTCGATCTTGGTTCCGCCGTCTTCCGCTTCGACCTCAACTGGAGCCGTGTAATAGACGAACTCGCCTGTCTTCAGCTTTTCATCGTCCGGAGTTAGGAACATGAACTCGTTCGCATCTCTTCCCGGTTCTGATACTATCCCTACAGTCATGATTCATACCCCCTCTATCATCTTGTTGAATTCAAGGTTCTTCTCGATAAGGCTGAGGCTTTTCTTCTCCTCCGGCCTTTCCTCCTTGAGCCTTGATACGATATAGGAAAGAAGGTCCTTTCCGAGTGGACCCGCGATCTCCAGAAGGTTCTGGTAGTATCCCAGCTCGATCCCATCCTCGAACTCGTGGAAAGAGACCATCTCTTCTTTGCTCAGTTTTTTAACGACATCATCCACTTCAAGCGTCCACGGAGGGATGCAGTGCTTTTTGGTCTCCGCTCCTTCCTCACTCGATTCTATGTATCCGAGGAAAGCTATACCCACGAGTTTCTTCTTCTCATCCACGTAGGACGGATGGAAAAGTTCCTGGTCTTCAGGACTTGATAATCTAGACCCCGCTCTTCCCTGATCCGGATCGACTATCTTGGAATCGTAGATGGTCCCGACAAACTCGACCTGTTTTTCTTCTATCTGCTTTGAAACGGCCACAAACCGTCCAAAACGGTGATCCGAAGGAGAAGGGGGCTGCTCCACATCTCTGCCCTTGTACACCTCACAGACGTAGTCTATCTGGGACTTCGAGCCCAATATCTTCCCGATCTCTTCGTGATCTTCATCTTTCATCATCTTCGCCTCCTTTTCTTGCTCCTAGCCTTATTATTCCATCTCAACTCTATATCATTATCTTCGGCAAATTCTTGATACATCTTCAAAAACCTCTCCCTGTCGTCAGCGCTTATGACCGCGTCAGCGTCGGCTTGCTGCAGGATCTCAGGATAGCCTCTACCGACGCAGCACTCTCCTCTTATCATATCCATCGTGTATTCGAGCATATCTTCCTCCAGTATCCATTTCGGCATCTCGACACGATCTAGCTGTGGTCCTTCTCCTGTTTTGAGGTAGGTGAACATGATATCGTCCGAAAAATCGTACTGTTTTGCTTCGAACCGCGCTCTCAACTTCTTAACCGTGGTGCTCTGTTTGCTTTTGAACAGTATGGTCCTGTCGCCCCAGTTTCCCATCAAAGGAGAGACGAACTGGTGGTCGTGGGCGACAAAAGTTTCGGTTTTTTGAACCAGCTCTAAATTTTGTATGGTGTTCTTTATCTCGGTCGCCTTTGATCCTCCGACATAACCCACCACGGGAACTCTGTATTTTTGACTAGCCGCCAGCAGTTTTGCCATCGCTGTGCCGTATCTATCTTTCTTAGAGGGTTCTAGATGTTTGAGGAACCAAACTAGAAGGCTCCCGTCGTAGAAAACGACCGGTGGAGGACTTCGATCTTTGTTCTCCTTTATCCTCTGCTGTATCAGATACGTCTCCTTTTCGAACCTTCTGATGTGAACTTCCTGCTCGTCCATCCTCACGTGTTCCGTGTCATCTTCCTGGGTGAGAAGGTCTCCTGTGGTCAGGATTTCTGTCTCTACATCTCTTTCGTAGGAACCGTCTTCCGTATGCCGGTTTTCTATGCAGGCGACCTGAACGAAACCTATTGGCCTGTCGAACTCAGGAGTTGGGTTTATCTGGGATCCATCGACTCCAATCGTCGGTGTTCCTTCCATCTTATCTCTAGCCCAGCGGTTAACGGACTCGTGAGAGGTCCAATCGCAGGAATCTTCGAAGGGGACAACCATGCTCCCGTGTTCGGCGTATTCAGAGGAAGGCACCGCTCCAGGATACTCGATCCCCAGAAGCTCCCCTATTATCTCATCAAGACTGAATTTTTGTTCTAATCTTTTCAGAGCGTTAGAGTACTCTTCTATCAAGGTCCTATCACCCAGGCTCTCCGAGCGGAGGTCTTCCTTCCTATCTTCGAATTCTTTAACGATCTTATCTGGATATACAGGCATTATCGACTCACCACTTTGGTCTCTCTATCCACCTTCGCCAGGTTTATCACATATTCCGTCATGCTCTCGAAAGTCTCGTCGTGGCTTATCACGAACAGCTGTGAGAAGCCTGTAAAGTTGCGGAGCTGATCGACAAGGTTCCCCTTCTTCTCTTCGTCGAGGTTTGCCGTCGGTTCGTCCAGGAAGACGATCTTCATCTTGCTGAGGATCTTCAGTATCGCTAGCCTCACCGAAAGGGCAGCACACATCTGCTCGCCGCCGCTCAGTTTCTGGAAGTTTCTCTCTTCACCAGCTTCCTTGACAACTATCTCGTAGTCCTTCGTCCAGGAGAGTTCCTCTGAAGGATTGCCTCTCAGATCCCTGTAGATACTGTCAGCCTCCTGAGATATCTCATCGACCAGTATCTCGGTGATAAGAGGTCTGGAGTCCTTGTAGGTCATTCGGATGAACTGAGTGAATTCTAAATCTTTATCTAGTTCTTTCAGCTCTTCCCTCTTGTTCTCCAGCTCTTCCTCTACTTCTTTCAGTTCGTCTATCTTTTCGTTAAGGTCGTCCAGCCGGTCCTCTTTTTCTTCTATCTTGGTCTCATGTTTGGCCAATTTTTCTCTCTCTTCTTTCAACGACTGTTTAACATCTTTCAGCTCTTTACTGTCGAACTTCGTTTCGAATTCTTCCAATTCGTCTTCTAAATCATCTATTTTGGTCTCTAGTCCTTCGATTTCCGATTTCAGTTCTTTCACTTTTTCTTTCCTTTCTTCTACTTTACCGGCGAGGTCTACATTTTTCAGATACTTTTCATGAGGTTCTTCGAGCTCTTTCATGTCATCTTCGATCTCATCCATCTCTCCTTCGATATCGCCGTACTGCTCCTTTTTCTCTTTAAGACCCTCCTTCTTTTGCTCTGTCTCGGATATCTTTTCCTTTACATCCTCAAGCTCGTCCTCGGCATCCTTGTATTCCTCGTATCTTACCTTGGCCTCATCGTATTTCTTTTTAGGATCATCCAGCTCCTCTAGTTCCTTTTTCAGGCTATCTTTGTTCTCGATTGATTCCTTTAGATCGGTTATTTTTTCCCTCAATTCATCCTCGTTTTCTTTCAGTTCTTCGATATTGGATTCGATGTCTTCAAGTCGCTCTTCAAGACCGTCTAACCTTTGGACCTGTTCTTTCGCCCGCTCTGCTTCATCTATTTTTGGCTTCAGTTCGCCCAATTCATCCTCAAGCTCCTTGATTTGCTGTTTTGATCTCTCGATCAATTCTCTTTTCTCTTCGATGATCTCTTTTCTGTGTTCCTCGGTCAGTTCCTGACCACAGGTGGGACACTGAGCTTCCTCCGTCTCTTTCAACCGTTCCACTGCTTCCCTTTCCTCACCTATTTTGCTTTCAAGTACAGATCTCTCGTTGGTAAGTTCCTCTCTCTCTTCTTTCAGATCAGGGAGCGAGTCTGCTTTGTCCTCGAGCTCTCTAATCTTATCGATCTCTTCTTCCTTTTTACGATATTCCTCCTCTTTCTTTTCGATTTGCTCCAGCAGATCTTCTAACTCAATTTTCTTATCTTCAAGCCTCTCTTCATCCCTCTCTATGCTCTCCAGTTTCTCTTCAAGTTCTTCCTGTTTCTCAACTTTCGGTTCCAGCTCTTCCATCGTAGACTTACTTTCCTTAGCAGTCTCAACATTTTTCTCTAGATTCTTTTTCTTTTCTTTCAACCCGCTCAGCTCTTTTTCAAGCTCTCCGATCTCGTCCTTTAACGCATCTTTTTCTTTTTTCAACTCTTTGAGTTCATCTAATCTTTCTTTTTTCTTCTTGTATTCCTTGTGCTCTTTTTTGTTCTCTTCGACGACCTTCTCAGCTTTCTTAGCCTCTTCAAGGTTGTCCTCTGCTCCCGATAGAGCCTCTTGCTTGCTCTCCAGCCTATCCTTTTTCGAAGAGATTTCACTTTCTACGGTGTTGATCTTATCCTCTAGCTTTTCAAGCTCTTCTTTTCTATCATCCAGCTTATCTATCTTCTCATTGGCTTCGTCTCTCTTCTTCTTGGATTCCTGTATATCTTTCTCCAAGCCTTCCTTTTTCTCTTCGAGTTCTGGAAGGTCTTCTACCCTGGTTTCCAACCTCGTTATGTCGTCTTTTACTACCTGCTTCTCTTCTTCTAGAACGTTAACCACGGGTCTCATATCATCGAAAAGATCCCTGTAGACATCGACCTCCAGCAGAGGATTGAATATGGCTTTTCTCTTAGAGGGGACCTCGGCGAAGTCGTTGGTGAACTTTCCCTGCGGGACACCGACGCTAGACTGCCAAAGTGTACTGAGGTCCATCGACTCGGGTATGCCTATGTGTTCTTTTATCCAAGCGATCACTTCACCCTTGCTATTGAGATCGAGCATTGCGTTGTCCTCTTCCCTGTAGATGTCGTACTTCGACCGGCCAGCGTACCTCTCAATAGCGTACTTCTTACCGTCCTTGTTGGAGACGAAAGTCACCTTGGCTTTTCCGGAACTCTTCCCGTCCCTGACCAGGTCGTCCTGATTGAGGGAACCCGGATAGTAATCGAACAGAGCAAAACCTACGGCTTCGCATATCGTCGACTTGCCGGAGCCGTTCTCCCCGATTATGGCGTTGACTCCTTCCTGGAACTCGATGATGGTCGGAGGATCGCCGTAGCTCTTGAAGTCGTTCAGTTTAACATCCGTTATTTTCATTCTTCGTCACCCCCTTCAGGGAAAAGATCTCTCCTTCTCTTCCTGATGTCCTGCGCTATGTTCTCGGGTGGTTCGTTAGAAAGCAACTCTCTCTTCACCGCTATCAGGGTTTTAGAGACTTCTTCCTTCTTCCCCCTGTACCTCGAATCCTCTTCGGCCTTCATCTGAAAAACAGCGTTCTCAAGCTTCTGCCTGTCCAGCTGTCCGCTCTCGTCAAATATCTCGTCCCTTCCTCCCTCTATCTCCTCGATCACCTTTTTGGTCTCGATGGACTCTGTGGCGTCGCTGGGCTGTACTTTCACAGCCTCTGTCTTTTCCTCTACGATATCCATCAGCTCGTCTATATCGAGGACAGATCTGCTGAACTGCAGCAGGCCTTTAAGCCTGAGATCCAAGACAGGTTTCCTTCTCTCTCCCCTCTTCAGATGATGTTCTTCATCCTGTATACCCCTGAGACCGTCGATCTCTTCATCGACTTTTTCTTCGAAGCCGTCCATCAGCTCTTCCTTGTCATCGTATCCCTCGACAGAGAACTCTATCCTGTAGAACGGCCTCCTTTTGGATAATCTGTGTTCGACCTCGATGTTACCATCATCCGTTGTCTCGCCGATGTAGTAACCGAGGTCCCAGGTGGCCTCTCTGGTATCGTGAGCTTCTAGGGAGCCTGGATTGAACACCCAGTCGCCGTGGCTGTAATTCTTGTGAAGGTGACCCAACGCTACATAATCAACCAAATCTTCAAGCGGGGCGATATCATTGTAGGATATCCCTCCGCTCATGCCTGGAATGTGGCCTTCGATGCCGAAGTGTCCCATCAGGATGGTGCTCTCAGGTTCTCCGAACTCTTCATTGACTCTTTCTATCTCGTCTTTGATCATACTCAACCGTTCGCTGGTCCTTTGGCCGGAGTACTGAAGCCCGAATATCCTCACGCCGTCGATGTCAACGAATCTAGATGATTTACCGGGTTCTTCGAAATCGTGTTTTTCGTATATCGGTCCATCCTCCGTGAAGTCGGCTTCGAGAAGTATGACCTTCCCCTTTGAATGTAAGTATTCCAGCCAGGTCAGGTCCTCTTTGTAGAGTTTCGAGTCGTGGTTTCCCTGTACTACGGCCACGGGAACGTCGTTCTTGCCGAAGATATCCATTCCTCTCTCAGCATCTCTCAGGGCCCGGGCGTTCACTTTTTTGTGGTGGAAGAGATCGCCGCTGAAGACGGCGAAATCTATGTCTTCATCCAAACCTTCCTTTATCGTGGTTCTGAACGACATGTACATGTCGTCCCTGCGCAGTTTCATATTGTACTGCCTGTGCCCTATATGTGCATCCGCGAAGTGCATAAAACTAGTCATATCGTCTCAACCTCCACTCTTGAACTTGATCTTTCAGTCAACATGGCATTTACCCCGTTCTTAAACCTACTTTCAGTAATTAAACATTTCATGGATATCATCCCCTCCTCTCTTCATGGTGTTTTGTAACAAATACTATCATGCTTACCCTCTTCCTAATTACGAATATTTTCGTAACTTTACCAATCAATATGGTAGCGAGTTATTTAACTTTTACGGATTTTTTCGTTATGGAACAAAAAATATTTATTTAATAACTAACTTATACGTAATGTATGAGCGAACCAGCTAAAGGCGTGCACATAGCCGCCGGTGGCTTTGAGTACGACAGGATAATGATACCGATCATGACCCAGTATCCTCTTGAGAAACTGGTGATACTGCAGTCCGATACAGAGGAAGAATACCCGGGAGCCAACAAGATAACGCAGCATTTCGTAGATAAAATAATGGATAACCCGATACCAGTAGAGATCGAGGATACCGACATATATGATTTTGACAGCGTTTTCCAGAAAACTGTAGAGCTGATCCGAGAGTACACTTCCGAGGATAAACTCGTCTACCTGAACATATCTTCCGCTCCTAAACTCGCTCTAGCAGCTATGATGGCAGCAGCTTTCTTCACACCTGACAGGAGCAACGTAAAGATTTTCTACGGATCACCGGAAGATTACGTGATACCGCAGATGGTCGCCGAACTTGGACTTCTAACTGAAAAACGGGACAAGGAAGCCAGCATAGAGAATCTGGAGGAACTCGGAGAAAAATTTATGGATAACGGCACAGGAGAAGGAGTGAAGGAATACGAGGAGATCCCTGTTTTCCCTATACAGGAAATAACTGACGTCGATAGAAAGGTCATGAGAGTGCTCAAAAATAACGAGGGAGTCGGGTCTATCAAGGAGCTCATAGAGGGTCTAGAGGAGCAAGAGGATCTGGATATGAAGAGATCTAGCCTGCAGTATCGTATGGACAAGCTTGTCAAGATGAACTTGATAGAGAGAAATCCTGAAACCCGCAAGGTCGAGGTAAGGCTCACCAGGACAGGGGAGATATACCTGAGTTCAACAGGTGATAACGTTGACTGAACTGACATTTTACGGCGGTGTCGGAGAGGTCGGCGGTAACAAGATACTGCTTGATCATGGAAAGAACAAGATATTTTTGGACTTCGGAAAGAATTTCGGAAAAGAGAAAGCTTACTACGATGAACCTTACCTTGCTGCGAGGGATCAATCACAGTTGTTGAACCTTGGGCTGCTTCCACAGATAGAAGGGATATACAAGGGTGAAGAGGAACCTGACATCGACGGTGTTCTAATAACTCATCCACATCTGGACCATTGGGGTTACACATGTTTTCTTGACAACGATATCCCTCTCTACTGCGGAGAAGGTACTAAAATGATAATAGTGAACTACGAACAGTCTTCTTCGGCGGGACCCTCTTCAGATTATTATCTCGCACATTTGACCAAAACTAAAGACAAAGAGTACAAGGATTTTAGAACTTTCAGGACCGGAGACAGGTTGGATATCGGGGATATCGATGTAGAGCCGGTCCACGTCGATCATTCTGTTCCAGCAGCTTACGGCTACATCATCCGGACGAGTTCGGAGACCATAGCCTACACAGGGGACTTCCGGCTTCACGGTCCCAAGGCAGATATGAGCGAAGAGTTCATCGAAAAAGCTTCAAGGGCGGATCCTGACCTTCTAATAACGGAAGGTACGAACATCACAGGAGGCCATATATCTTCGGAGGCTGAAGTGGAAAAAAAGATGGACTTGTTGATCGGAAAGACCCCCGGTCTTGTGGTTGTCAGCTTCTCTCAGAGGAACATAGACAGGTTGAGGTCGGTCTACAAGGTGGCAAAAAATAATGATAGAAAGCTTGCCATCTCGATGAAACAGGCGTTCCTCCTAAAAGAGTTGAAAAACGATCCGCATCTCGATATATTCGATATCAGACAGAATGATGTCATAGTCTTCGGCAGCGAAAAGTCGAGGAGGAACGAGTGGGAGAAAAGGGTGTTGGATGAAGTGGAACTCTGGAAAGGAGAAGACATCAACCCGATACAGGATGAAGTGGTACTTACGGCGACCTATTACGACATGAACGATCTCATGGATGTAGACCCGATCAGCGGGAGCGTTTTCATATCATCTCAGTCCGAAGCCTTCGATGAGGAGGGCGAGATCCAGCATGAAAAACTGCTGAACTGGTGCGAGCACTACGGTCTGCCGCAATATCAGATACACACTTCCGGACACGTTCTACCTCATCAGCTTAAAGGCGCGATCGAGCAGATAAATCCCGATGAGGTCATGCCTGTCCACACTGATAGACCTAAACTCTTCAAAAGGTATATGGATGATCTAGAAGCGGATATAGTTTTACCAAAGATGAACGATTCCTTAAAATTGTGAAAATCTTTTAGTTCTTTTTCTGATTTTTATATTATAAATAAAAACCGGGAGACCCGGTTTGGATCTCCCGGAGCACCTCCCTCCCTGGGAGTAAAGGGCGTTCCTATCATGAACGCCCCTCTATCGTAAAGGGTTTCAAGCGTACCTCCTGGAGTCGTCGCTCTTCTTTTCTCCCACGTAATAGTCCATCGCCTTTTCTCCTTCCAATTCCTTTTCACAGGCCGTCTCTAAGTCTTCTTGGGTCACCACTTCTTCTTCACACATCAGGGAGCGTCGCGCAGCATTCACAACTGCGTTCCTTATCTTGCCTCCCGGAAAGTCGTACTTCCTCGCGAGTGTCTCGATATTCACGTCTTCGGCTAAGGGAAGTTCATTAGGGATATGGTACTCCCATATCTTCTCCCTCTCCTTTGCATCAGGAACTGGGAACTTCACTTTCAGGTCCATCCTCCTTTCGAGCGCGGGGTCTATACTTTTCGCCAGGTTGCTGGTCATTATGATTATGCCCGAATGCTCTTCCAGCTCCTGCAGTATCAGGTTGACCATCCTGTTCTCCGTCGCATCTGTAGAAGAAACTGCTCCACTCCTCATATTCAACAGACCTTCGGCCTCGTCCAGGAGTATAACGCCTTCTTTTTCTTCCACCAGCTCGAACATCCTGCCGACGTTCTTTTCTGTCTCACCGTACCACACGTTGACCATATCGCTCAAAGAGACCTTATGGACCTCCTTGTCCAGTCG
>SL_8KL_010_SEDDRAFT_10002111_pt1 | contig 17005 bp, 17 predicted proteins | sample SodLakKL_010_SED_4_FD_11160 | JGI IMG/M metagenome (IMG submission 11160)
AGAATGGCGTTGGGGACGGGATTTGAACCCGCGAGGGCGTGAGCCCACAGGATTAGCAATCCTGCGCCTTGAGCCGCTCGGCCACCCCAACATCTACTATCTACCATTCTATCTTGGTTTTTAAATTTCTTTTTACATACATTTTTACATACAATAAGCTGTGAAAGAAGTTGTAGTCCGATAAAGATTTAAAAATGCCTGGATAGAATTATATACTAGCGCAAAGATAATAAAGAGGTGAATATATGCCTGTAAATATTGAAAAACTTTCAGGAATGTTCTCGAAGGACGTTTTTACAGACAGAGGTAAATACTGTGGTCAGATAAAGAACGTCAAGATAGATCTTGATAAGTTCCGAATGGGTTCCATAGTATTAAAGGCAAAGAAAGGAAGCTACCTTGCCAGGATGCTCGGAGGTAAGAAGGGTATAGTTATCCCTTATCAGTTCATCAAAGCAGTAGGCGATATAGTGATAATAAAACACATATCTTCTGATTCAGTTAAGGGACAGACAAGTAGAGAAGCAACTGTAGAGGAGCCGTCCAGTTCCAGAGGCACGGATACAGGATTTACACAAGAAGAGGACGAAGAGGAAGAAGTTACAATGCCTTTCTAACCCCCTTTTGTTTGTTAATGTCTGTAGAGAACTTAGGAGTACCCTTAATTCTTTTTCTTTTGTCGTTTAGCGTTGTCTATAATCAAGAGCCATAGAAATCATAATTAACCTGAAGATCTACCATTCTAATAAACATAAAGATTGCCCTGTATTATTTCTTCTGTTACCTTCCCTATGTTATCAAGCCAGTCAGATGTTATTTTTTCTGCTTCGTACCTGACGTCTGAAATGTTACCGGGTTTTACAACTTCTATATCTACAACCTTTGGTTCTGTTATAGGCTTTCCTATCTGTGATAAAAGTTTGACAGAAACCTCCTCGACATCTGTTTTTTTGCTTATGTCCTTTGCTATGAAGTTTGCTAGTACATTGTAGACCTTTCCTACATGTGCAAGCGGATTCTTTCCCGCAGGCGCTTCAAGACTCATCGGTCTGCATGGTGTTATAATTCCATTTGTTCTGTTTCCTCTGCCCACTGAGCCATCGTCACCTGCTTCGGCCGATGTTCCTGTTAATGTCAGATAGACTATTCCTTTCTCGTGGTCGTCTGCGGTATTCATATAGACGTCTACTTCCCTTTCTGTTTCTTTGGAGGCAAAGTCTTCCACTTCTTTAATGACATTTTCTTTTATTGATATATAGTGATCCAGATTCGGAACCTTTCTAGCAACAAGAGCGCCTGCTACGGTCAGATTTATTCTATTTCCGTGCCGATCGGCCATTATCTTTACATCTTCACCTAGCTCAGGAAACCTTTTCTTGAATCTTTCTGAATTTATGTATCTGTCGGTATTCAGAACAAGTTCTTCGGTCTCGCTGAAAGGTGCGTAGCTAACACCAAATGAGGTATCATTTGCCTTCACCACCTCTTCGTCTTCGTAAAGACTCATAAGGTCAACGGATCCATGTCCAATTCTCGAGTCCCATACGAAGTTTTTTTCCATTGATACTTCTTTGAGTTTTTCCTTTACAAATGATTTGGCTGCTTTTATAGCCGTTTCATGCACCGGTAGCTCATTACCTGATACTTCTGTTGTAGCCCTTCCAGAGAGTATTATATGTATAGGTTCTACGACCTCTCCCCCACCGAAATCCACATTTACCTTTCCACCTATGACTTCGACCTGGTCCGTGTTGTGATGGAGAATTCTACCGTATTTTTCTCTGTACATTCTAGACAGGGACTTTGATATTGATTCGGCTATCCCATCAGCAAGCGTATCGGGATGTCCATATCCCTTTCTTTCAACGAGCTCTATCTTCTGGTCTTCTATGGGACCTCTGTTTGCATCAGTAATAGTGAGACCTTTCATTTTATCGACTACTATTAAGTTTTACTAGTTTTTAAAAGTTTCAATTATTTCTTTGTTATAGATTTTTAAGACATTGTAAACAATAATTTCATGCAAAAACTCACAAATATGGGTATAACGCTGTTATATATGTCTTTTGAAAAACTGGACCCAAAGATAAGAAAACTTATAGAAGAAAAGGGTTGGGATAGACCTACGAAGCCCCAGGAAAAGACAATAGATCCTATCATCTCCGGTAAGGATGTTCTTCTTACGGCACAGACCGGTATAGGAAAGACAGAGGCAGCCATGCTCCCTCTTTTTCATAGACTTCTTAACGAGGACACGGAGCCTATAGCTCTTCTGTATATAACACCTCTCCGTGCATTGAACAGAGATATGTTTAAGAGGCTTCTTTGGTGGTGTAACCGTCTCGATATAGAGGTAACCATACGTCATGGTGATACATCGAACTACAAGCGAAGGAAACAAGCAGAATTTCCAGAACAAATTTTTGTAACTACTCCAGAAACTCTTCAGGCAATACTTCCTGGTTCGAAGATGAAAGAACATCTGAAGAATGTCAAGTACGTTGTAATAGACGAGATACATGAGCTTGTAGAGTCTAAGAGAGGTGTCCAGCTTTCACTGGGTCTTGAGAGGCTTAGAGAGCTATGTGGTGATCCACAGATGATAGGACTTTCCGCTACTGTTGGTTCACCCGAAGAGGTTGCAAGTACGCTGTCGGACGATGCTGAGGTTATAAGCGCTGTGGAGACCAAAGAGTTCAGTATAGAGGTTGAGATGCCCAAACCCGGTGATAAAGACGAGGAGCTCGGCGAAAAGCTTTTTGCAGATAAGGAATCTACATCCAGGCTGAGAAGGATACACGACCTGATAGAAGAGAGTGACTCGTCGCTTGTTTTCACCAATACAAGAGAAGCATCCGAAGTACTTTCTTCTAGACTCAACAGACTGGAAAAGGAGTATGATCACTCCATACACCATTCTTCTCTTTCCAAGGACGTTAGGATAAACAACGAGGATAGCTTCAAAGGAGGGGAGATAAAGAGTCTTATATGCACTTCTTCTCTTGAGCTTGGTATAGATATAGGGCATATAGACCGGGTTGTTCAGTATGGATCTCCTAGGCAGGTAAAAAGACTGCTCCAGAGAGTAGGTAGGAGCGGCCATCAGGTTCAGGCGGAATCCAATGGAAAAATAATAGCAAGGAACGAGGATGATGTCATAGAGTCTGCTGTTGTAGCCAGAAGAGCACTGGAAAAAAAGCTTGAACCAACGAAGTTTCACAAAGGCGCCTTGGATGTACTTGCTAATCAGATAGTTGGATACTGTATAGATGTATACGGTCTGGAGTGGGAGGATATATTTGATCTCGTTACGAGGAGTTATTTTTATAGAGATCTCTCGGAGCAGAAGTTCTACGAAGTACTTAGGTTCATGTCAAACCTATACTATTTATGGATAGACGAGAAGGTTAAGCGTTCCAAAAAGGCATGGGAGTACTACTACGAAAACCTTTCTACAATACCGGATGTGTACAACTATCAGGTCGTGGATACAGTCCAGAGTCAAGACGTTGGTCAACTGGATGAATCATTTGTTGCGGAGTACGGCGAACCAGGAACCACCTTTATCATGAAGGGAAGGAGTTGGAGGATTCTATCGGTGGATGAGGGGAAGGTTCTCGTCGAGCCTGTTAACGAGGTGGATTCAGCTGTACCTGCCTGGGAAGGAGAGCTCATACCTGTTCCGAGGAGCGTGGCAAAGGAAGTCAAAGAACTTAGAAGAAAGGTGAAAAAATGGATCCAAGATGGTGATCATGAAGAGGCAAAGAATAAGCTAATGAAGAACTATCCCGTTGATAAAGGTGCTGCCGACTGTATAGTTGAATATATCAACGAAGGCTTGGAGGAGGTGGCGGACGAAGGCGAGATGTTTTTGGAGAAAAAAGGAAAGTTTGTTGTAATTCATTCATGTAACGGAACTTTAGCCAACCAGACCCTTGGAAAGTTCCTTGCTTCAGTTCTAATGGAAGAAAAAGGAAGATCCATGGCGGTTAAGAACGATCCCTACCGCATAATGTTACAGGGTGCCGATATACAGTCGGTCAAGAATGTTCTTGAGAGGACACGTCCAGAGGACCTGGAGATGATTCTCGATAGTTCGATAGAAAAGAGCCAACTTTTCAAATGGCGTTTCATACATGCTGCAAAGCGTTTTGGTGCCGTTGAGAAACGCGCTAAGTGGGACAGAGTAAACATATCCGGAATCGTTAGATCATACCGCGATTCCCCTATACACGATGAAGCAAAACGCGAGGTTTTCCAGGAGAAACTCGATATTGAGGGAGCCAAGAACGTTCTTAGAAGTATACACGAGGATAATCTTGAGTTGAAGGTGTGTGAAGGTGGTAAGATAGGTGAGAAAGGGTTAAGCCATAAGTTCAAGGAACTGATGGGACCCGAGAAGCCCAAGGAGGAGATATTCAAAGCGTTCAAAAATAGGATAAAAAACACCAAGGTGCGCCTCATGTGTATGAGATGTGGACAGTATCGTATTACGAAGAAGGTCAGGGATCTCCCCGAGGATATCAAATGTTCTGCATGCGGTTCCGGGAGGATAACAGCCATTAAGCCATACGAAGAGGGAAAGGAGCAGATTCTAGAAAAATTATCGGAAGGAAAGGAGCTTACAGAAAGCGAGCAAACTACGAGAGATAAGATGGAGCATGTGGCAGATCTAGTTCTTACCTACGGCAGACAGTTTATAAAAGCACTTGCCGGAAGGGGTGTTGGGCCCGAAACTGCGATAAGGATCCTGGCTCAACAGACGGATGGCGATAAGTTTTATGAAGAAATTCTTGAAAAGGAGAAAGAGTATACTAGGACTAAGAAGTACTGGTCAGATTAGAGCATTGTAGTTATTTCAGGGTCTTTACCCACGATTACCGTATGTTCTGCTTGTGATATGATTCCTCCTTCGGCCTCTCTGAGAACAGGATATTTGTACAGGGCGTTTATACTTTCTAGCTGTCTGAGGGACATGTTTAATCTGAGTTTAGATATGTCATTTACAAGCCATCGCTTTGAAAAGGGCAGTTTGTTGAATTTACCTTTGGCCATTTTTAGTATCTTTCTTGCTTCCCTTGATCTAACAGGTTTCTCATCATTCCATTTGAATATCATTGTTCTGTTTGATTCTATTACCTTACCTGCTCCATCGGTTGCAAAGGGCTCCAGTGCAAATACATCACCTTCTTTTAGTTTGTAGTCAAGCTCGGTCTCAATATTTGGGAACTTCGTCTTGGCATGTAGGTCGTATTGACCAAGGCCATGTCCTGTCAAGTTTCTTATCGGGTTATATCCAAAGTCCTTTATTGTACTTTCAATCCTTGATGAAATTTCTGATATCTTTATACCGGGTTTTATCATATCCAGGGCTTTTTCTAGTGCTTTTTCAGAGGCCTCAACAAGCTCTTTGTTTTTAGTTTTTACAGGAACTGTTGTTGCAGTATCTCCTATATATCCGTCTATATGGACTCCCACATCGATTTTAATTAACCCGGGCTCTATATTCCTCTTTTCATTTATATCTGCTGTGTCATGTGCACCCACCTCGTTCATTGAAAGATTCACAGGGAATGCAAGCTTTCCACCGAGTTCTTTTATCTTTTTTTCTGTTTGATCAACTACCTTTTCGTATGAAACTCCTTCGTCTATCATCTCCTTACCGAAATCTCTGGCTTTCGCCGCTATTTTTCCGGCCTTCCTATACTTTTTCAATATCTCTTCTTCCATATTACCATACAATTTTTTCATCTATCTCTATATCGTCAAACCTTTCGCTCCTGCATTCTAATACATATTTGCATCCTTCCTGAGGCTTATAAACCTTCCAGGTCCGTGGATCCATGGTCAGTCTTTTTGCAAGCTTTTTATCCACCACGGTATTGTTTTTATCGATAAAAAATACAGCTATGTCCTGTGGAACGAAGGGCATCCAGATACTCCACCGAGCCACGTAAGGAAAGTCCATCAACAGTCCATGTCCTTCCCTGAGCTTTTTGAACATCAGACCTCTCATTGATCCGAATAAGCTTTCGGTCTTTTCTACGTTTAGAAACCTTTCGTTTTTGTGAAATATTTTGATGTTGGGCACCCCGAGTTTTTTCTGTGGTTTTGGTCTAGACTTGTATTCTGAAGCCCGGTTACACATTCATAGTAAACCTTTTAGTTTAAAAAAGATTGAACTACTAAGTTGTTGTCATGGTTTCAGAAGATGATGTGATGGAGAAACTAGGGGAGATATACGATCCTGAGACGAAGATAGATATAGTCAATATGGGTTTTATCTATGATGTTGAAGTAGAAGAGAAAGATGTAAAAGTGGAAATGACTCTTACTTCACCTGGTTGTCCTATGCATAAGGTATTTGTAAAGAAGGTCGAGGAAGGCATAGGGGATCTAGAAGGTGTTGAAAGGGTTGAAGTTGATGTTGTTTTTGATCCACCATGGTCTCCCGATAGACTGTCAGAAAAGGCTAGGAAAGAACTTGGGATGGAATGATGTCAAAGGAAACTAAACTTTTGATAGTCATCTTCCTTGTCCTGATAGCTGTAGGATTTTTTCTCAGGTACCGCTATGTAGTTTGATCCACCGGCAGAACTAATCCAAAATATTAAATACACAGAGGTGCCTATGAATCTTGTGGTAACATGGTCGAAGTAGATGAGGATGCGTGTATAGGTTGCGGGTCTTGTGTTTCCGTAGCTCCTGATATATTCGAGATGAATGAAGCCGGGAAGGCAGAAGTAATCAAGGACGAGGACACGGAAGAAGCAAAACAGGCCGAGAGTGTATGTCCTGTGGATGCCATAACAGTTTAGGAAACCTGGACTCCCAAATATCTCTTATTTTTTTATCTTTCCTTTACTTCTATGTCTCCCGATAAAAAATGTGGTGCAAGCTTTATGGGATTTCTCACAGGAATAGGGTTGGAAGAAAGAGAGGTTTCGTGTGGATTTTCGCCTTCGGGAAGCGAGAACAGCCCATGGTTGTAAAACACAGCTCCTTCCGACATCTGGTGATCTAGCATATTTTTTATTATCTGTTTTTTTACCTTTTCTCTTCCTATCTTCTCGAGGATTTTAAATAGATAGGGACAGTCTCTGGGCCATACAACGGCTTCGTGGCGCTGGTCGTCATCGAGATATATATTTTCCCTGCTGTTTTTGGTTAGTATTCCGAATGGCATGTGACCACAGTCAAAGAATACTGGTTTTCTTCCCACGAGAAGCCTTTCTTCGATTACCTTCCAGGCCTTGTGTATTTCATAACCAAAGAAGTGATCTTTAAGTAGCGCAAGGGAAACCACTGCAACTGAGCTTTCTCTTCGGTCTTCTAGGTTCTTCCCATCTTCTTTGTATACTATTTGATATAGGAAACCTTTTTTCCCATCCCAGAACGTGTTCTTGTAAGATTTCCATATCTTTGTTATGTCGATCCCTGTGCCATAAATCTTGTTGTATTTTTCTAGAACCCTTATCCAAAGGGCGTTTACCTCGGGTAGCAAAAAGCCACCGTTCTCTTCCACATCCCAGTTGTCAGGTATTCTGGTTGATCTACCATCAATTTTTGAGTCTATGCGTGAACAGTCCGGTCTGCATCTAATTAAGCCGTCATCATACTCATTTAAGCTTCCAACAACAGATTCAAATGTTTTTCTCATGCTCTTTTTGAAGTTTTTATCTCCTGTTTTTTCGTAGAACTTGGCGGCGCATAGAAGATAAAGTAATAAAGCGTCTGTCGAATTGTATGAAGGTTCTCCCTCTGTTACTTTTATAGCCATCGATCCATCTTCCAAGTATATTCTGGCCCATGTGAGTATTTTTTTCAACCATTCATCTCCCTTTACCTGTCTATAGACTTCCATGTTATGGAATATTGATTCAAAAAGATCTCTGAAATACACATCCTTTAACCACCATTCCCCGGCCCCGGGTATCTCCATGCCGCCTTCTTTGACTGAGAACCTGAAAAAACTTAATAGTCTTGCCTTCATAAATCTCCTTTCGATATCGTTGTTCGGGAAACTAAATATGTCAAGCATTTTCCTTGCTTTTTCTAAGTCCTTTTGTGTATCTGTACCTTTGAAGAACTGTATATCAGATTTATCTATATCCTTTCCGCATGCGAACCCAACCTTTATAGAATCTTTTCCTGATACCCGGTAGGTCAAAATCCCTGTCCGTATAGGTTTTCTGTTTATTTCTTTAAACCTTATGTCGTTTTTCTTCTCTCTGTACCCAAGGCCGAGTTTGTAAGTCCATCTTTCTTCTTCTGGTTTAACTTCAGTTTCATCCGAAGACCCGAAGATAATATCTTTTCCACCCCTTTGAACTCTTAAGATATGATCTTTTGCTTCTACGTTGTATTCATCGACGGGTGGACTGTCTTCTTCTATTTTTCTTATATCGACAAGGGGACAAAGGACCAGTCTCAGGTCGTCTAGTTCCGAATCAATATCGAACTTTATCCATCCGCCGTACTTGTTTTTCATGGTAGATTTCGATAGATAGTATGAAACCCTTAGAACAGTGTTCCCTGATCTATATGTGTATGTAGCTTCCCATGGTGTTAGTTCAACGTCCTCTTTTTCGAGCTTCAGGGTTTTTTTATCATGAATAAGCTTGAATGCAGGGGCATCGAGGAACTTTGTATACTTTCCGGATACTTTCACAACAACTCCCTGTTGTGGATAGTCTCTGTTTGGCATTACGAAACCATCTCTTTCAACTGAAGAAAGGGATGAACTCCAACAGGAATCCGTCCTTTTTAGAGCGAAGGACTTGTTTCTGCCGTAGTTCCAGTCAGGATTTTCTTCCTGTGGGAATGCGAATCTAAACTCTTTGTCGGTCTCAACTTTCATTGTTTATTCCCCCTTAAGTTTTCTAAGGCTTCTGATGATTTTTGAATACCACGGAGCCCTGAACCTTTTACCTGTGAGATCAGCTGCAAGTTCTCTGAAGCTATGTCCGATCTTTGAATGTTTGTCTGCTACCAGAGGTTGCATCTTATGTATGCTTTTTCTTACTTCATTGTGGTGAGGTATGGTCTGTATTACATCAAGACCTGTGATCTTTTCTATCTCATGTCTGCTAGCTTCCTCAAGTATACCTTCTACCTTGTTTAGAACAACTCCTTCTATCTTTACGTTGTGTTTTCTAGCCTCGTCGGCTATTTTTCTTACGTCCTGTATGGCCTGAAACTCCGGATTGGTTACCACAATCATTCTGTCAGATACTTTCATGCTGTTGTAGAAGCCTTCTCTGAACCCAGGCGGAGCATCTATAACGGTGTGGTCAGCGAACCCCGAGAATCTATCTACCATCTTTTTTATTTTCCCTTCTGTTATCCTTTCGTTTGTAAGGGGAAGGGAGGAAGGTATGAACATAAGTCCGGAACCATGTACATTGACAGCTTTAAGTTCGTTTATGTCTCCCCTTAGAACGTCTTCTATGGTTTTGTCTTCCGGTATATGGCCTAGCTGCATAGCTAGGTTTGGTGAGTCAAGATCTGTATCTAGACATACAACCTGATTACCAAATTTCTGGAGAGCGAGGGAAAGGTTTGCTGCGGTGAACGTTTTGCCTGTTCCACCTTTTCCGGAAACTATTGATATTACATCAGACATAGACCCCAGTTTACCTCTTTAACTCATTGTATAAAAATATACCATTCATTTATAAAACCTTTTTAAATACCCCTTAACAATATGTAAAGTGTTGGTTTAAAAACCAGGTGATTCTATATGGTTGATGAACTTAAAATAGAGAACGTTGTCGCTTCAGCCACGCTTAGTGCAAAAATCCCCCTGAATAAGGTAGTTGCACATCTTCCTGGCACAGAGTATGAACCGGAGCAGTTCCCAGGTCTTGTGTACAGGATGAACGATCCAAATGCAGCGGCCTTGATATTCAATTCAGGGAAGATAGTATGTACTGGTGCAAACTCCCCGGAGGGAGCTAGGGAAGCGATAGACAAGGTTCTTGAAGGTGTTAGAGAAACAGGGATAGACGTCGACGAAGTCAAGGACATAAAGATCCAGAACATAGTTGCATCGGCGCAGCTTGACGGAAAACTAAGGCTTAACGAAATAGCATTCACCCTCAGGAATGCCGAGTATGAACCGGAGCAGTTCCCAGGTCTTGTGTACAGGATCGAGGAACCCGCGGCGGCCTTTCTACTTTTCGGATCAGGAAAGATCGTCTGCACCGGAGGGCGCTCGATAGAGGATGTTGAAAAAGCAGTAGAGAAGGTAGAAGAAGACCTCAAAGAGATAGACGCCCTCTAAACCTCTTATTTTTATTTTATCTAGTCAGATTGTGCAACCAACTACTTCTTCGAACCATTCGTATGTTTTAACTCCGCCATATATATCTTCGCCGTGTTTCACCGATGGTACTACCTCTACGCCCTGTTCTGCACACCATTCCAGATCCTCTGTGCAGTCTATATACACTCTTTCAAGGTATTCGGGACCTCCCAGCAACTGTAGCTGAAGTTCCGTGGCCTGCCTTATCTCTTCATTTTCTGTACCCAGGGCACCGAATACGATCACATCTTCTTCTTCAAGACAGTCTATGAAGCTTAACCTATTTTCAGTGAAAGTCCTGAACTCCGTTATATTTGTTAATATCTCTGTTAGGAATTTACCGTCCTTCGTTGTGTATACAGTCTGATAGGTTCCTTCGTCCCCACCAGAGGACAGCCTAATTCTATATAAACCGCTAAACTCTTCTATGCTCATCGCCTCTATCTGGGTCCCGGGATTGGCTTTCCTGTAGGTTTCGACAACCCTTTCCAGGGTTTCTTCTCGGCTATCGGCGGCTGTAGGATCGTATTCGGGTAGTCCTAAAACCATTCCTGTAATCAAACCCAGGACAATTCCTGAAACAAGGACGAATAGAATTTTCCCGGTATTTTTATTTACCTTCAACTTATACACCTATCCTGCCTAGTTTACGAAAGACATATTATTAAAAGTTGCTGCCTGTTGATCCAGAGTTCTCAAAAGGTTTTTATACTACAGAAAGTAATTAAGCCTTAATGAGTACACGTTTTGTTTTTGGAAAGAACTGTTTTCTTGTAATTACATTGGCAGCAGTTCTATTTGTTTCTTTTTCGGGTCTTGTCGGTGCAAGTGATATTTACCAGGGCCATCCACTCGAGGAGATAGACTTGGGTTCGGGTGCACACCAGGATCTCAATATGAGCGGAAAAAATATAGAAGATATAGGAGAACTATCCGGCTTTTTTGGTGATGAGTGCAACGAAGATGAAGTGGTTGTTCGCATAGGTTCCGATGGTGAATATGTGTGTAAACACATTTCAGATGATCTTGGAGCAATAGGCGGGGAAGGACAAGAGAACTACATACCCAGGTTCGATGACAGCAATACACTCTCTACTTCAAACATTTACCAAAGCGGAGGCAACATAGGCATCGGTACGACGACTCCGGATGATAAACTGGAGGTTTCGGGAGGGCATATAACTGCTTACACGGATTCGGGGCATGGACCAAATATTATGTCTAAGGGCGAAGTAACAGGTTCACTAGCACGTATGCGTGGTGCAGTGAGTGGTGATGGTGTAGGAGCGTTATTAGAATTGACTGATGAGGATGGTAATAGAGATATTTGGCTGCGAGGAGGGCCGAGTGATAGCTATATAAATTACGGTAACTTCGGCATCGGGACGACGAGTCCTGGGGCGAAGCTTCATATTGATGGAGAAACTTACATGGATAATCATTTGACTTTCACAGGTTCTTCTACTCGTAGGATATACGGGCCCGAGGGAAACGTGTTCTGGGGATCCTCTAATATGGGAATCGATGCAAACAACCACATAAGATTCAGGCCTGGTGGTGGCGGTGATGGTGATATAGAGCATAGAATGACCAGCGACGGCGATTTCGGCATTGGGACGACGAGTCCGGAAGCTGATCTGCACGTTGACGATGGTTTTGCCATTTTTGGAAACGAATTGTCTGGATATGATGACAATTGGGGAGCTAATTCGATCCAGGGTCATTTCCAGTCAGAAGGCCCATTAGACGGCGAAGGCTATATCGAAACTCCTTGGGTATACACGAATGCTATTGAGGCAAACAATAAAGGCAGTGGAACTACGGGTCTGTATATAGGGGAACACACAGGTACAGGTACGGGGGAAAGTAATGAGCTTTCTTTGAGGACTTCGGGGACCAATGCGTTGACCGTTGATCCTGATCAAAACGTCGGCATCGGGACGACGAGTCCGGATGCTAAGCTGGACGTGGATGGGGATGTCGTGATAGCAGATGGGGAAAGAATTCATTTGGACGGGGATAGTAGTACTGGTGACTATATAAGCAATGAAGATGGAATAAGGTATAGAACAGAAGGTGGGATGAGTTTTTATACAGGAGGGTTTAATGAAAGAGTCACAATACAAAGCGGCGGCGACCTCGACGTGAACAACAATAGAATAACAGATTTGGGTGAGCCTGAAGAGGAGGATGATGCAGCAAGGTTGAAGGACACGGGCTTTGATTGGGATGAATGTACCTATGAGCAAAACTACGATGATGGCTTTAATTCAATTGATTGTGATAGTGGTATGAGGTTGATTGCAGGAGGTTGTAATACACATACTGATGATGAAGCTATCTCACGAAATGCTCCTGAACCGAGTGCTTCTAATGCTGATTATCCTGACGGTTGGAGGTGCAAAAGGACTGACGGAGGTGATATTTACGCCTACGCCTTCTGTTGTCCGAAATTATAAAAATTCGATGACGGATTAATGTCTTTGTTTGCTGTTGTGGATAATTCTTTTTATGATAATCTAGCCCGGGTTAAATTTAAGTAGAGTTGGGGATTATTTAGTACGGGGTTTGTTGGGTATGATTGAAGAGCTTGAGGAATTTTTCAGGAAGTTCTACGAAGAGGATCTTCTGGAGGCTGTGCGAGAGGACAGAAGCTTTGTTCTTATAGATTTTAAAGTGTTAGATAAGTATGCAGGCCATGAGCTGACAGAAGAGCTTTTGGAGAACCCCAAGGATTTCTTCGACGCTGCTGAAGATGCTATAGATGAGATAGATCTTGGTACAGACAAAGAGGTAAATCTTAATGTTCGTGTTGAAAACATACCCGACGACGAGAGAACAAGGATAAAGGATCTCAGGAGCAACCATCTGGGTAAGTTCTTGAAGATAGAGGGTACCGTTAACAGGGCCTCGGAGGTCAAGCCGGAACTGGAAGTCGTTATATTTGAATGCCCGGACTGTGGTGAGACCATGGAAATACCACAGCTCAAAAAGAGGATGTCGTATCCGTCTCGTTGTGACTGCGGGAGAAAACGTGGTTTCAACCAGGTCGACAGGGAGCTGAGTGATGCGAGATGGATACATGTAGAGGATCTCTTTGAAAAGGTTTCAGGTGAGAAGCCCGGTGAAGTGGCTGTTTATCTGAAGGACGGTCTTACAACTCCGAAGATGCAGAGAAGAACTGATCCTGGTACGAGACTTGAACTTACAGGTATAGTCAGGGAGATGCCCAAACGTATACAGGGTAAGAAGACAAGACAGTTGGATATCTTTATCGAGGCCAACTGGCTGAATCCCAAAGAGGTTACCTTTGAAGAGATGGAAGTAACCGAGGAGGAAGAGGAAAAGATAAAGGAACTTGCTAATGATGATAAGATATACGAGAAACTGATCAAATCGCTTGCTCCTTCCATGTACGGACTTGAGAAGGAGAAGGAGTCTATAGTTCTACAGCTATTTGGTGGTGTACCTCACAGGCTTCCGGATAGCACGAGGATACGGGGTGATATACACATACTTTTTGTCGGTGATCCAAGTGCAGGAAAGACGCAGCTTCTCAAACTGGCTGCGGATATGCTTCCCCGTGGTAAGTATGCTTCGGGTAAGGGAACTACGGCTGCAGGTCTTACTGCTACCGTTGTCAGAGACGAGGAGCTTATGGGTGGATGGGTACTGGAAGCAGGTGCTCTTGTGCTTGCAAACAAAGGTGTTCTGTGTATAGACGAGTTCGATAAGATGTCGAAGGAAGATCAGGTGAACCTACATGAGGCGATGTCTACGCAGACCGTATCTATATCAAAGGCGACAATACAGGCTACTTTACCTGCCCAGACATCTATAATAGGTGGTGCAAATCCCAAGTTCTCCCGTTTCGATCCATACAGACCCATAGCCGAGCAGATAGACATTCCTGATACACTTCTCTCCCGTTTCGATCTTAAGTTTGCCCTCAGAGACGTTCCAGATAGGGAAAGAGACGAAAATATCGTGAATCATATAATAGGCTCCAGGATAGGAGACGAAAGCGACGCAGAACCGGTTATAGAGATAGACTTTCTCAAAAAGTATATATCATATGCAAGAAGGAACTGCAGGCCTGAGATGACAAAGAAGGCTGCATCTACGCTCAAGAACTTTTATGTCGATCTTCGTAACAAGTACGTCGACGTCGATAGCGATACAGTTCCTATAACTCTCAGGCAGTACGAGGCACTCCAAAGGCTTGCCGAGGCTTCAGCAAAGGTCAGGCTTGCCGATGTAGTTCAAAAGCAGGATGCTCAGAGGGCTATAAAACTTATGAAGCATTCGATAAAGCAGCTTGGAATGGATCCGGAAACACATGAGATAGATATAGATAGAGCAGAAGGGGGTACACCTGCTTCAGAGAGATCGAAGATGAGCAAGGTTATGGATGTACTGGACCAACTGGAGGAAGACCTTGGTAACAATATACCAGAAGAGGATCTCCTTTCGGCCTTGGAGGAGGAAGGTTTAAGTAAACCAGACAAGCTAATAAAAGAGATGAAGAACAAAGGTATGATATTCGAACCACGACCCGGTCATGTTCAGAAGGTGTGATTATATGGTTAAAGAAAAGAAAAAGGAAAAGGAATCGGAAGGTTTTTTCAGTGATTCGTTTTCTGTCCTGTTCAATCCCCATAAGTTTGTGTTCGACTTTAAGCAGTCAACACCAAAGGTAAGTACTTCCCAGGATGGTAGGAAAGTTGAATCAGTTGTATGGCACAGGCCCATTGTTATGGATCCCGTCCTGGCCAAGAAGATACTCAGGATTCTTGAAAAAAATGTAGAGAAGTACGAGGATAAGTTCGGTGAGATAGAGATTATCGAAAAGGAAAAGAATGAAAAGGAAGTAGAAGCCGACGATGCAGAAGAACCAACCTATATAGGATGATACGATGAACGGAAAACAGGAGAGATTGACCGCAAAGAGGGCCCTTTTTGAAGATTTGGTTAGCGGTAGGTACTTTCGACGCGAGGGATTCAAAAGCAATTACTTGGTTACGCCACGGGGGCAGAGAATCAGCAGAGTTAAACTGGTTGCCACAGTAACTACAAAGTTTGTGAATGACGATGAAAGCTATGCATTCATAGTTCTTGACGACGGTTCTGAGACTATAAGAGCAAAATTTTTCCAGGACCTGGATGACTATAAGAAAGTTGAGGAAGGAGATCTTGTTATATGCATAGGTAAAGTACAGGAGTACGAGGGTGAGATATACATAAACTCCGAGGTCCTAAGGAAGGCTGATGATCCTAACATGATGACCCTCAATCTATCCGAGGTTGCAGAGCAGCTTAAGTCTATTAAGAAGGACAAGGAGAGGCTTGAAGAGTTGAGAGAAAAGCACCCAGATAACAGTGAAGAAGTCTTTGCTGAGGAAGTTGGTATCCAAAGGGCGGAAGCTATAATTAAGGCCGAAGACCTGGGAAAGGATAGCTTTGATGATGAAGCAGAGGAAGAGGATAAGAGCGAACTGAGGAAGGAGGTTATGGAGGCTATAGAAAATATAGACGAGGGTGAAGGGGCATCCTATCAGGATATAATAGATAATGTTGATGCAGAAGAAAACGAGATAGATAATGTGGTTAACGATCTACTTACCGAAGGTACCTGCTTTGAACCACGACCCGGTAAGATTAAGAAGCTTTAAAATACATGATAATGCAGGCGATTTTATGGATTACGATGAACTTTACGACAGGGCAAAGGAGAAGATATCAGAGTCCGTGGACCAGGATAGATTCGAAGTTCCGGATCCTGATATAATGAACGAAGGGGAGAAAACGATAGTTAAAAACTTCTCCAAGATAACCGATAAACTGAGGAGATCTCCTGATCATATAATGAACTTTCTTCGTAGAGAGCTGGGTGTGCCCGGGAAGGCGGATGGTTCCAGAGCGATTTTCCAAGGACGGATAACCGAAAGAAAGGTTTCAGAAAAGTTTAGCCAGTATATAGACGAGTTTGTGATATGTCCTGCCTGTGATAAAGCCGACACTGAACTTGTGGAGGAGGACAGGATAAAGAAAATAAAATGCGAGGCCTGTGGTACTAAACAGGCTGTAAGGCAGTTTTAGATGTTTTACCATAACTTTACGGAAACAGAGGACCATGTAGTTCTTGCAGTCTGTGACAAAAATTTACTCGGAAAACTTTTAGAAGACGAAAAGATGTCATTCAAAGTGAGCGAAAGTTTCTATGGTACCCAGTCTATACAAAAGGATGAACTTCTGAAAAAGGCCAAGAAGAGTACTATAATAAATGCAGTCGGCGGCGATGTGGTTTCATTTCTAATCGAAAATGGTTTTTTTGATCAAGAAAAAATATTAAAAATAGACGGTGTTGATCATGCTCAGATGGTCAGGATTTGATATCGGTGGTAAGGGCCAGTTCTTTGTCATATCTATAGTCATAATAGCCATATCTTTGGGAGGTCTTTTAGGATTCATCAGAGCATACGAGGATATGAGTCTTACCGGTGCTTATATGCAGCGAGAGGAGAGAATTTTTAGAAGCGTAAAGGAAGGTATCTACGATACAGTAGAAAACAGCGACTGTGAATACGGAACAGACAACAACCAGCCCAGGAAGAGAAATCTGGAGGATTTTATTTATATGGTGAGCGAAGAGGCCAGAGGAGATGGTATGTATCTAGATGTAGAGATCGACGATGATTC
>SL_8KL_010_SEDDRAFT_10002112_pt1 | contig 16973 bp, 20 predicted proteins | sample SodLakKL_010_SED_4_FD_11160 | JGI IMG/M metagenome (IMG submission 11160)
GAGGGAATATCCAATACGGGATTTATGGAATTTATCGGGCCTCTCGAGGTATCCCAGGGATCCGCACCTCTTCTCACCATGACCGCTTTGCAGTTATCTATACCTACATCGCGGTGAAGAGGATAAAGCGTTCTTAAAAGGCCTGTAGTATTACACGAGACAACTCTTAAATAGTCGGCTCCATAAGCTTCCTCATAATTAGCCATGGAATTGAAAGATAAACCAGTCAGTTCGTGATCCTCTCCTCCCTGCCATATTGCTTTAACTCCGGCCTTTTCGTACATCGGTTTATAGCCTGCTTTTTTTGGTGTCCCGTCTACTATTATATCCGCTTCCTCTAAAAGGTCTTCAAGCATACCTTCAACTGGGATGCCTTTCTTCTCAAACCCTTCCATATATTTATCGGAAGCAGCGTAAAAGGGATAACCTTTTTCGACTGCCATCTCCGCCTCATAAGTCGGGCTCCTTTTCGCTACCCCGACTATTTTCATGTCGTCCTGCTGTTCGACAGCATCTGCCACTCTTTTTCCCACTGTGCCGTATCCGTTTATACCTACATTAACTACCATCTCATCCACCAATTGAGGTAAATAGAGAAATATTTAAGTAGATTTCGGTCGAACGTAAAAAGAATTGTAACTTTCGGTAATAAACTTCACAAATTATACCGAAATACACTATAAATTCAGTAAACGACATGTCTCTGAGTATATTTTAAAACCAAAGTCGATCTTACCTATCTTTTACCACCACCACGGTACATTCAGCATTTTTCAGCACTCTTTCAGTTGTACTTCCCAGCAGAATCTCTTTGAATCCAGAGGCACCATGGCTGCTCATATATATCACGTCGTTCTCACCGGCTTCCATGACGATCCGCTCGTAGGGTTCACCCACTAGCAGATCAGTAGTGATCACCACTCCTATATCATGGGCCTTTTTCCTGACCCATCTCAAAGCGTTTTCAGCCACTTTTTTCATATTATTCTTCACGCCCTGCCGAACCTCGGTCTGATTGAACCGGCCGTAATCAGACATATCTAGAACGTAAATAGAATAAACAGGGATGTCTAAAGCTTTGGCTACTTTTAATCCTTCCAAAATTCCTCTCTGGGCTATTTTCGACCCGTCAGTCGGTACGATCACCCTTTCGTACATAGATACCAAAACTATTTTGGTTTATAAAAATCCTATTACCGAAAAAATTGTCATTCTTGCTCAAATCTCTCTTAATATTATTTATTTCACAAGATCAAACCATCTTATAAAGAGCTACCAATACCGTTATCACTCCTATACTGATCGCTATCAAACCCTGCAAGAGATATGGCCTTTTTTCTTCACTCATCTCTGAGATACTAAAACTAGCCTCCAAGCCTTCTCTACCTGCGGGTTCCGTGATAGCAGTTAGTGCTATACCTCCAAGGATCAATATCAACCCTATAACTACGATTATCGTCTTCTTGTCCATGGTCAGCCAATTTACCAAAAAGATAAAAATCTTATGATGATATTTCAACTCATTATGTCCTTTATTTCAAGTATACTGTTCAAGTTTTTTCTTGATCTCCTCTTTAGGTAGTGCTCCGACCATTTTATCGACGACCTCACCTTCTCTGAATATTATCATAGTCGGGATCGAGGATACACTAAATTCCGAACTCTTAGCTTTATTCTCATCCACGTTCAGTTTTCCAAAGGCTACATCGCCCTGCATCTGTTCGGCCAACTCTTGGATAATCGGCGTTAACCTTTTACACGGACCACACCATTCCGCCCAAAAATCGACCAAAGTCACGTCATATTTCCCTACAAATTCGTCAAAATCTTCATCTGTTATTTTTACAGGTTTTTCCGGCCAATCTTCGCTCATAACATCACCTTATCTTCTCAAAATCGAAAATTGGGAGTGAGTATAATTAATTTTGGGTTTGTGATTTTGTCTCTAGCTTATCGCTGTTTCTCACCGAGTTATATTCATTCGATTTTATATCTAAGAAGGGCTCCGACCCCCCCTAACGCCTCTAATTTCTCCCCGCCCTCATGAGTGCTGCTTATCACTATTACTTCGCCACCCAGCTCCTCAGTCTTCCTCATCAATTTCTCTCCTTCCTCATCCCTAAGCCTAGTATCTAGTATTAGAAGCGTATCCACAGCTCCTATCCTCACCGCTTCTTGAACATTTTTCATCCCGTATGAATAGGCTCCGTCGCTCTTTATCTCTCTCAATAGTTCCTCTACCATCTCGCTCTCGTAAGACATCCGCTGGCCGTCCAACGTACCTCTCTCCTTTCCCTTTTTGATCACCTCGTTCACCCCGGTCATCCCTCCCACTCCAGCAGGTACCACTTCAGTATTCTGCACCAATTCTGCATTATTGCGTTTACAGTACTCAAAAAAATCTTCCTTTGTGAAGCCCGGTCCTAAAATAACCAGGGGTTCTTCAGGGTCGATTATAGTTTCAAGCTTTTTAAGTATCTCTCCAAAAAATTCTTCCCTAGTCATCTTATCCGAATCGTACATCTTTCCGCCTCTATTCGGGGACAAAGTCGCCATCTCTTTAACACCGTACTGTCTCATTATAGCTATAGTCGCCTCGTCTTCTTCTAAGGCAACAAAAGTGATCAAAGGTTCTTCGCTCCTGTCTACGGCCTCCTTCAACCTGTCGAGTTCGTGTTGTTTCCATCCCTTGATTATAGTCAGTTCGTCACCTTCAGTCAAGTTCAAGGTGTGGTAAGATCCGTGATCTTGAGGGCCCTCGATTATCACCCCTAAGATCCTCAACCTATCCGTGAATTCATGAAATTCTACTTTCTCAACCTCGATATCGAGTCTCATCCTCTTCTTTTCTCCTCTCTCCGAGCGTATCTTATCTCGCTGTGTTTCTTCTCTCCGGTAAGTTATAGCCGAAACAACATCTTCAGGATTTATTATGTTCTTCAGATGCCAGAGATCATCGAGATTGTCTATCCGGACCTTTATCTTTCCTTCTCTTTTATCCTGGTGGAGAATTTTCATCGTATATTGTAAAAGGCATTACCTTAATAATATCTGTCATAAGGAAAAGAAAAATAATTCAATAAGATATTTTAAGATGTGTCGTATTTCCATAACGATGTCCGAAAGCGTAGAATACTTCGCTTATGGCAGTAATCTTAGTAAAGAACAGATGAAAGAGAGAGGGATCGATGTAGAAGATACTGCGACCGCAGAATTACCAGGATGGAGACTTGCCTTCACCATTTATTCCAACGCATGGAAGGGTGGCGTGGGAGATATCATCCCAGATCCTGAAAATAAAGTTGAAGGAATAGTTTACACTATACCTTACGACAATCTGAAAAATTTGGATCATTACGAAGGAAGAAAATTAGAGGATGATATAGAGGTCGGCATGTACAGGAGACAGTATCTACCTGTGAAGATGGCTGATGGATGGAAAACCGTTCTGACCTACCTGGTCAATCGCGCCATGGAATACAAATCAACAGTAGATCACAGACCATCAAAAGATTATCTTGAAATGATAATATCTGGTGCCAAAGAGCACGGCTTTAGTGAAGGATATCTTAAGTGGTTAAAAAATATAGAATGCAAAGATTGATCGTTGTGTTTAACTTCCCTCTGCTCAGTATATTTTCCAGCTTCTATTTTTTTCATCGTCATCTAATTTCTCTATGTCGGTCTTTAGGTCAGTAATACTTCATCCATTGTTTCAACTATTTCTATCCCTTACATTGGTAGTGGATACTATCTCAGCTTCGTTTTCCCAAACAAACCTTATAATCCACAAAGTAATTCCCAATATATGTCCACTCTATGCGTAGATTTGGGAGCTACCAAAACGTTGATAGGTATACTAGATAAGGATTTTGAAGAGATAAGAAAAAAAAGGACGGTGAAGTTCCTTCAAAATATAGAAGATGAACTTAAAGATCTGACAAAAAAAGTGGCTCTTAAGAGGGCACTAGTAACTGCTGCCGGACCTATAGACAAAGAAGAGGGGTTCATATATCCGCCAAATCTTCCAAAAAACAAAGTACAGATCTTGAGACCCTTCGAAAATTTTTTCGATCGTGTAGTTCTCATTAACGACTGTAATGCTGCTGCTGTTGGAGAATACACCTACGGAAAAGCTTCCGTTGAAAACCTAATCTATCTTACATTAAGCACTGGGATTGGAGCTGGGGTGATAGCGGATGGTTCGTTAATAAAGGGCGCAACTAACAATTTTGCCGAAGTGGGCCACATGAAGATCTCCGATGAAGGAAGATGTGGGTGTGGGCAGAAGGGGCATTGGGAAGCACTGTGCTCCGGGAAAAACATACCTAAACTTGCAGAAAAGGAAGTCGGTAGGAAATTTAAAGATTCTAAGGCATTTTTCAAGGAATACAGAAAGGGAAACGAAAGATTGAAGGCTGTGATGGAAAAGGTGATAAATTACAACGCCAGCGGGATATCTAATCTGATCAATCTTTACGATCCAGCACACATATCGATCGGCGGATCAATGGGTCTAAACCAGTTCGATCTTTTAGTAGAGAAAGGTAAAGAGAGGATCAAAGAAAGAACCATCTACAAAATGCCGACTATAGAAAGATCTAGGCTGGGCGAAGAATCTGTTCTTCAGGGTTTAAGAGCTATTTCAGAAAACGAGCAAATTCTCATGAGTTAATTTTTAAATAAAAATAGAGGGGAGGTTGATTATCTTGATTTTTGAAACTTTATGAATATCTTTTCAATCTTCTTACCTTTTCAAAACATTGTCTTACACTTTCGTCTTCTACATAATCCTTTGCCCTTTCCACACACTCCAAAAATCTATCTATCTTTTGACCCATTTTTGATTTCTGATCTGACTCTGACTTTTGGTCCATCTTTGTTTGATACATGGCCTTTCTTGTCACAGTCTCTTTGTCTAGCATCCTATACCCGTTAGTATACTTGCACAGGCATACAACCGTACATAAATCTTTTCCTCATACTCGAAATTCGATGTGTTTGTTTAGTACAATCGAAGATGAATATTTGTTACAATCGTCTATATTTTTTCTCATCATAAGGTTAATTAGGAAAAATAAATTTGATAATGAGGGTAAACGGTATTTATATCTACAGTTTAATCTATGATAGAAATGCCGTTAATAAGAAGATTCAAGAAGGAGGACTTAGAAGAAGTTCAAAACATCGCGGATATATCGTTAAAAGAGGTTTATGATAGAACTATATTCATTACTATAAAGGAACTATGGAAGGAGGGCTTTCTAGTTCACGAAATCAACGGAGACGTGACTGGATTCATCTGTGGTATCGTTCTAGACTCGATGAGTGTTCGAGTCTTGATGTTAGCAGTTCATCCGACTTACAGAAATCGCGGGATCGGTAGCGAACTGTTAGGAAGATTTACTGAAGTCGCTTTATCTATTGGAGCGAACAAGATAGTTTTAGAAGTCAGAATTGGTAGTAGAAAAGCTATCAAGTTTTATCAGAAAAGAGGTTTTCAGATCATTAACCTGTTGGAAGATTTTTACACAGATGGAGAAGACGGATACCAATTGGTGAGGTATCTTTAGCTAAAAGATATTAAATAACACGTTTTGTATCTGAATCAAAGGAGACGATAAAAAATGGGCGTCGACGAAGAATTTAAAGAATTCGAAGAAGAAGTTTTTGATACTTTTATCGAGAGGAATCCTATACTCGCAACGCATCTAGGGATCCATGAACATGATCACAGACTACCCGAAGTTACGGAAGAAAAACATGTAGAAGATATCAAACTGATGGAAAATTGGTTAGAAGAACTCAGAAGTTTCGAGGATGATAAACTCGATGAAGAGAATGAATTCGCTAAAAAACTAGGACTGCATATTTTCGAAATCCATCTATTCAACCTGAAAGAACTCAGGCAGTGGGAACAAGCTCCTCAATCCCCAAATATCATCGGAGCTTCTCTCCTTCTCTTATTGAAAAGAGAGTTCGCCCCTCTCGAAGAGAGATTAGAAAGTATAATTTCGAGGATAGAAGATGTTCCAAGGATGTTGGAGGAAGAAAAATCGAGATTAAAAAATCCGATAAGATTGTGGATCGATATGGCGATCGAGTCTGCAGAACAACTACCTATGCTTTTCAAACTGGTTCAGATGTTAGCAAAAGAGAGGGGTCTAGAAAAAGAAAAGTTGGAGGAGATCAGTGAAGCTACGAATAAAGCTGATCAAGCATTAGAAGACTACATAGAATGGTTGAGAGAAGAAAAGCGGGACGCTGATGAAGATTACACTATCGGTGAAGAAAAATTCGAAGAACTGCTAGAAAAGAGAGAACTGGGATACAATTCAGAAGAGATTCTTGAGATTGGAGAAGAATTACTAGGGAAGGCGAAAAGTCAGATGGAAAAATACGCCGAAAAAATCGCTCCTGAAAAGGACGTAAAAAAGGCTGTAGAAAAGGTAGAATCAGAGACTCCGGAAACATTTAAAGAAGCGCTGAGATGGTATGAGGAGGGTCTAGACGACGCAAAAGAGTTCATAGAGAAGAAAGACCTAGCGACTATACCGGATGGCGAGGAGATAGAGGTCATGGAGACGCCAGAATACATGAGAAACATAATACCTTTCGCAGCGTACATATCACCAGCAAAATTTGATGAGACGAAAAAAGGGATCTATGTAGTCACACCTCCGCAAGAGGAAAGTAATCTGAGTAATTATTCTTATTGGGATGTGAGAAACACTACAGTCCACGAGGGATATCCAGGACATCATCTACAACTAGCGGCAGCGACTACCAATGACGATGTTTTCCGAATATTTTCTCATGCTACAGAGACCGTAGAGGGATGGGCACATTACTGCGAGGAGATGATGAAAGATCACGGCTTCGATGATACGCCGGAGGCAAGGCTGATCCAATCTAAGGACATCGTTTGGAGAGCCGCTAGGATTATCGTTGATGTCAAATTGAGTACTGGGAAGATGTCCTTCGATGAAGCCTTGAATTATATGATAGAGAACGTTGGGATGGACAGGCAGGATGCAAAAAAAGAAGTCAAAAGGTACACTCAAAATCCCGCTTATCAGCTGAGCTACCTTCTCGGAAAACAGATGATTAAAGAGCTAAAAGAAGAAGTGAAAGAAGAGATGGGGGATGATTTTGAAGAGAAATTTTTCCATGACACCATCCTTTATGCGGGAAGCGTTCCGATAAAATACCTGAGGGAGATATTCGATAAGAAGCTAAAAGACAGGTAAAAAACGATATCACCCTTTATTTATCGACCAATTCATCGGCAGTTATCAGAGGAACAAGTTCAACATTTACTTCTTTCAATTTTTCTTCTGCACCTTCTTTCCTGTCTACTACCACAAGAACCCTATTCACTTCCGCTCCAGAATCTCTTAAAATTTCTACCGTCTCTAAGGCTGAACCCCCGGTGGTAGTTACGTCCTCGACGACGGTCACTACGTCACCTTTTTCCAAGGTGCCTTCAATTCTACCTTCAGTGCCGTGTCCCTTGCTCTCTTTCCTGACCATGAGAAAGGGCAGGTCTTTTTTCAAAGACACAGCAGAAGCTAGTGGAACCGCACCTAACTCCATCCCGGCTATTATCTCCCCATCGACTTCTCTCGCCATCTTTGAGGCTATTATTTTCAAAACATCAGGTCTCGTACTCGCCAGTTTTATATCCACATAATAATTACTTTTTTTACCAGAAGTCAAAGTAAATTCACCATATTTTATCGCTCCACAATCCTCTAACATGTTTTTCAACATCATTATTCACCAAGGTTCTTTTTTCAAATCTAGTTTGTATCCCAATATATTTACCGCACGGTGCAAAAAAGGAACACCGACTATTATAATTATCGTCCCTATCCATCCATAACCATGGATAAATGTATAGTAAAACCACCCTCTATTTATCAAAATTACCAATAAAAAAGATCCTACTATGAAGTCATATCTATCCATTATAGGCGAGTTCTCTCCTCTCGATATTCCCCTCCGCCTTTTTATGAAACTCGCTCCTATATCGCCTAAAAGTGAGCCGAATGATAAGGTAAATATCAACACAAGACCTTCTGGAAATGAGGGATAAAGATAGATATCAGAAGAGGATAATATATAATGGAGTGATATACCTACTAGTCCCGCAGATATACCACCTCCAAATAGTCCTCTCCATGTCTTTCCTTCTCCAAGTATCCTTTTACCCTTCCAATTCCACCCAGAGTCGATAGGTGGTCCCCCGCCGAACAGTACTGCAAGGGAATTCGCTATCATCGCGGGTATGAATGCCAATATTGCTATGAGAGGTTCTATCATCATTTCTCTTGCCCTCTTATTCGAAAGGGTAAGATAAATCAATAACGGTTTCTAATCTTTTCTTCAATCTTTCGACACCTGCTTCCCATAATTTCTCTCCTTTTTCTTTGCTGGCTTTTGTAGCATCCCCTATCACGCCTGTTTTTGTTAAATCGTGTGTGTTCCAGGTGTAATTGAACTTCGGTTCATGATCAAATTCCATCTTTGGGTCAGGAAAATCAAATTCTTTTTCCGGGATCGTCCTTTTATCCACCATGTCTCCTCTCACCGCTAAAACGAGAGAGGTCTCAAATTCCCCTGCATGAACGTCATTATCGCTCTCTACGAATTCTTCTCTTTCAGGTGCGAAGCTTTCAAAAGAATCAGTTATCACTAGCATCCCAGTCTCTTTTTTTAACTTCTGTGCGGCAGTCCTTATCGAAGATTCGTTGCCTCCATGTCCGTTATATATATACAACTTAAAAAAGCCATGCTGTAGGATGGATCGACCTATATCCACGATGATATCCTCAAGAGTATCTGTACTCAAAGTCACGGTTCCAGGGAAAGACATGTGGTGATCGCTGACACCATAGGATATTGTAGGTAAGACGGGAGGTCTAGGAGGGTCGAGCTTTTCAACAGCTTTTTTTACTATATATTCTGCGTCAAAGGAATCAGTATCCAATGGGAGGTGAGGACCGTGCTGCTCTAAACTTCCGATCGGCAATATAGCCATATCGATCATCTCTGATTTCTGGTCAAGTTCCCATCTGTTCATCTTTCCCCATTTGATTTTTTCTTTCATGTAGCGGTATCTCCTTCACGTTTTTATTTTTTTGCCATCCTTGCCTGTTTTTACTTGAATTTGGATAACTTTTTATCATGATCTCTTGTTAAGTATGGTTATGAAAACACCTCGGGACGTACTCAACGAGCTGAAGTGGAGACACGAACGTTCTCTAGATGAAACAAAAATATACTACGTTCATCGCGGAGCTCCAGGCGATTATAGAGTTATGAGTGGTTTCGAAATAGAAGAATTGAACAGATCCTTTATAAAAACTGAAGAAGCCCAAATACCTTACCATCGAGTTTTCAAAATAGAACATGAAGAGGAGATCATATTTGAGAGGGAAAGAGGATGAACCTGTATTTTTTACTCGATTTCATCCATAAGCTCGTCCATCTTTTCAGTTAACTTTTCATTCCTTACTGAGTTTGCTATATCGCCTCTAGTTTTTTCTACCAAAGTCCTAGCAGTATCTTGTTTGTTCCTTATGGGAACTATAGCGTTGGGATAATCAAAATCCATTATCATGTCCTTTATATCTTCCATCTCTTCGTGCAGTTCTTTCGCCTTTTCTATATCCCCATCAGTCAGCGCATCGAGTATCATCCTTCTGAGTTCTCCAACTACATCTGCTAGCCCTAGAACATATGAACTTGGTGTGATGTCCAAGTCCTCTGGAGTTTTTAGATCTTTACCTTCAGAAAGAGATAGTAATATATGAGCCTCGGCATACTCTTGAAAACCATTTCTCAGGAAACCGGAGTGATGCAGCTCGGGATGACCTTCGATGATACTTTTCAACTTGTTTATCTCCTCCTGGGCATCTTTAAGTGATGGCTCGGTATCTTTATCTCGATGTATCTCCTGAATCACGTTTTTTGATATCCTTCTTATCGCTCTAGAGGATTTCATAGCCAGTTCACGGACCATATCCTTGTCTTCTAACTGTTCGTCCACACCTTTTACTATCTCCCGAAGCGACTCGATCTCACTCATGTCCCATCACCTCTTATATTTTTCATGTTGTCCGATTTCTTTTTCATTATCTTCGATCTTGATATATCATGTCTCATCTGTATCTTTTCTCCTTTTGCATTATACAAGACTATCTCGCTCCACCAACGACTGTCAGTATCTTCACGATCTCAAATGTTGTAATTGACTTGTAAGATATAAGGTTTAGTTTATCGGAAGAATCAAAAAATGGCGATATATCATTTTATATATTCCTCTTTCTTTTTCTTAAGCCGGATGCAGTCTTTACCTACATCTATTATATCGTCCGCCTCTATGTAGAGGCTCTCCTTGATCATATCCATCCTTGTAGCCACCTCCCCCTCTTCTAGCGGCGTGGGTAAAGTCACACTCATATCTTCAAAAGATAACATGGGCACAGCATATGTCTCAATTTGGTGCTCCTCATCATCTTTGGTTCTTATAACTCTTGTTTCTACTCTTATATATTCTAAACCACCATCTTTTCCTCTCTCCGCTTCTGTTACCTCCCCCATCTCATCTCCCTCGACATCGATAACGCGCGTTCCTATAAGGTTCTTCGCAGGGCTGATCCACAGGTGTATCGCCTCAGACGTGATATTATCTATATATTTGAGGTTGATTCTCATATATTCGCCAAAAAATCCCTTGTGAATGATCAATTTTGTCGGGTTCAAAGTCGTTTTATTGATCTCTATATCATGAACGTGTCCAAAGGGTTCTCCATCAGCATCATACACATCCATACCTCTTATCCTGTTAAAGGTCGTTCTACCTTCCTCTTCATTCTCCTCTTTTTCCGCCATACCCATCAATACATTATCTAACTTGGACTTACATTATATTTTCGCCCAACCAAAAACATTAATAACCCTTCTAAGGGATTCTATTTTCCATGGCCCTCGAAAACCTGAAAGACGGACTACGAAACGCAGTTGAAAAAGTTACGAAAGCCAGTCATGTAGATAAAAATCTAATTAAAGACATCAGTAAAGATATCCAGAGGGCTATGATTGAGGCCGATATAGAGGTCCAGTTGGCTCTAGAGCTTACTGAAAAGATAAAGGAGAGAGGGATGGAAGAAAAACCTCCTTCTGGCATGAGTCCTAGAGAGCATCTTATCCGTATAATACACGAAGAATTCGTAAAGATTTTGGGTGAGGGAGTAGAACTAGAACTCAAACCTCAGACCATAATGATGGTGGGACTCTACGGACAGGGTAAAACGACCACCTGTGGAAAGTTGGCCGCCTATTTTCAAAAAAGAGGGCTCAACACCGCTCTGATAGCCGGGGACACACACAGACCTGCGGCCTACGATCAACTCTCTCAAGTGGCTGAAGATGCCGGGGTCCCCGTTTACGGTGACCCAGATGAAGAAAAAGCGCCCAAAATAGTTAGAATGGGTATGAAAAAATTTGAAGATTACGATATCGTGATAATAGATACTGCTGGTAGACACTCATTAGAGGACGAATTGATTAGGGAGATCCAACTCATAAAAAACGTTGCTGAACCCGACGAAGTGATTCTCACCGTCGACGCATCTATCGGGCAGCAGGCTGGTCCACAGGCTAAGGCATTCCACGAAGCTGTTAACGTCACTAAGACCATAATCACCAAGATGGACGGTTCTGCAAAGGGAGGGGGTGCACTCAGCGCAGTAGCTGAGACCGACGCTCCTGTGGCATTCATCGGTACCGGCGAGAGGATTCGAGATCTTGAGGAATTCGACCCTAAAAGTTTTACATCGAGACTTTTAGGCATGGGTGACATAGAGAAACTCCTGGAGAAAGCTGAAGAGGTCATAGACGAAGACAAAGCAGAAGAAACCGCGAAGAAGATGCTAGCTGGCGATTTCGATCTGAAAGACATGTACGAGCAGATGGAGATGTTGACTGGTGTCGGTCCTCTGCAGAAGATAGTTGACATGCTTCCTATGGGACCAAGTTCTATCTCAGAGGAACAGATCATGAACACTCAGGAAAAACTAGACGAATTCAGGATCATCATGGACAGCATGACCGAGGAGGAGATGGAAAACCCTAACCAGATAAAAGGTGATCGGATAAAAAGGATAGCTATGGGTAGCGGAAAAAGGCCTAAAGATATCAGAGCATTGCTATCGCATTACAAAAAGACCAAAAAGGCGATAAAAGGATTCTCCGGCAACAGAAAGATGAGGAAACAACTCAAAAAACAGCTGGAATCCGGAGATTTGAACTTTTGAAGAGATGAGGAGTAAAAAGAGGCGCTTAGACATCCTGATTTACTATTTTTCATGTTAGTAGTGTAAAAGCTTAGATGTTTTGGTTACATCTATCTTTCCATGAAGGTCTGAGTATCACTCTGTCAGGAGATGAGTACCAAAAACCATGCTGAACTGTATCAGCGGGATCGTACCAATTATCTCGTAGATAGCTATCCCTTCCGGCGAAAGTATGGATACCAAGCCTATCGAGATTGCGGCAAATGCCATAGATGACCATGTAAAAACAGCCCAAACTGGTTCAAATTCCAAGAACTTGTCTAGTCCATATAAGGTCAAGCCGGCGATAGAAGCAGAATAAAATAAAATAGCCATCGCTGGGTGTGGAAAAGTCCCTTTTGGAAACATTCCAGTTAGGGATAAAAATATAGCTCCCAAGGCTAAACCAAGTATTCCAATGTCCCCAACTCTAGTTTCGGTCATCCTCAACATCCCTAAAATGAATATCAAAAAGAGTATACCAGATATTATGAGTGCAAAGTTGAATACATTGTTATATTGAACCTCTAAAGCCCCTAGGTCACTCAAAGAGTTTTGAGCCAGGGTGAAATCACCTTGCATCGCTATAGATATTATTATGAGAAAATAGCCTACAAGGGGAGCCAATATACCAGCGTAACCTGCGATAGTTTCAGGGATCAATTCTTCGATTTCTATCTCCATGGTGAGCCCTCCTATTCCAATTTCTGTTGTATAATGTGACGCTATATTAAAAAGTTTATTATCACATATTGTAGGAAGTTTCAGACGGTATAGAAAAATAAAATAAACTGATAAATAACATTAGATGATACTCCTCAACACAGGCATCATCTTAATATATCAAGTAAACAATTAGGCAAATAAACTATGTCCTGGATAAATGAAGTAGAATACGAGAAAGCAGAAGGAAAGACAAAAGAGGTCTACGATAGGATCAAAAAGCAGAGGGGAAAACTCTCGAACATCATGAAAGTTCAAAGCCTCATGCCTGAAGCGATGGATCATCACCTTGATCTCTATCTCTCTATAATGTTCAAGGATAGGAGCTTGAGCAGAGAAAAATGCGAGATGATAGGAGTCGTTGTATCTTCGATCAACGGTTGTGATTACTGCGTTAATCATCATGCTGAAGCGCTAAATCACTTCTGGAGAGATAAAGAAAAGTTAAGAGAACTTAGAGAGAATTACGAAAATATCGATATTTCAAAAAAAGATAAAAAAATGCTGGACTTTGTGAAAATATCGACTGAAAAGCCAAATTCCATTGAAGAAAAAGATGTAGACGCCCTTAGAAAAGTTGGCTTTTCGGATAAAGAAATCTTGAACATAGCTATGATCACTAGTTACTTCAATTTCGTTAACAGGATAGCCTTGAGCTTGGGAGTGGATTTCTCCGAGGAAGAGATGAAAGGATATGAATACTGAAAAAAAATGTTACCGAGCTGGCTTGAAATATTAGGAAGTCTCATCATAATAGTCATAGGAATTTTCTATCTAATTAGAATCATCTATAATCACAAGATCGGAAAGAAGATCTGGGATGTATACAGTGAAGTTTGCGAAAATAAAGATCTGGAAGTTAAAAAAAGTTTGAATCTTCTTTCCGACTGGCCCAATCTTTATGGCGATATGTATGGAAAAAGGGTCTACGTGCATCCAGATAGAGGGATGAGAAAGAATCCTTCCAAAACTATATTCGCTGTAGAAAACAAATTGGAACTGCCTAGCGATATTATCATAAATACTTCAGAGGTTAATCAACCAGAGGATACCTATGAGTTAGAAATTCAAAATATCAAAAAATATAACCTTAATATTTACAGCAAAAGAAAAATCGATGAAGATCAGGTCGATGATCTCTTCCCAAGAGAGGTTTTGAGGAAAATAAACAAATTGATTGAGAAGAATGAGGAAGATTTTAGGGCCATGATCTTCGAATCCGGACTTGCTATGTTCAGTACTTTCAAAATCAATCTAGACAAAGATAATATCTCAGAAAATATTGAGGAATTCTCTGAGATTGTCACATATATGGAAAAAAACAGCCCCGAGTTGAACGAATATCTCGAAAGTCCACGTATGATGGAGATCAGCGAAGGAACGAAAATCGGCTATATCAAAGGTGTGATACCGTTTTTGCTATTTGTAGCGGCAGGTTACCTATCATATTCGACTATTCAAGACTTTTCTTTCCTATTTCTGAATCTCGTCGTGGTTTTCTCTTTGGTAGGTTTCGTGAAGCTTTATATATTCCTCCATAACGAGAGGAAGTATCAATAATCTAAATAATTCCGCAGTTCCCATTCAGTGATATCTCTATTGAACTGCATCACTTCTTCTCTCTTCATCTTAAGGTAATGCTTGTAGGAGTGACCGAGGCTTTCCTTTATCACTTCGTTTTTTTCCAGCTCATCGAGCGCTTCGGCAAGATTAGAGGGTAAAAATTCGATACCCATGTCTTTAATCTCTTCTTCGTCCATAGTGAATAGATCTTCTTCCACTTCTTCACCGGGATCGGCAGAGTTTTCCATACCATCTATGCCGGCTCGAATCAAAGAGTTCAACATAAAGTAGATATTTGCAGAAGCGTCTCCCGCCCTATACTCGATTCTACCTTTTTTCTGTTCTTCGGTACCGTAGGCAGGAATCCTTACCAGCACGCTACGGTTCTCTCCACCCCATGAAATGTAAACCGGGGCTTCGTATCCGGGAACCAGTCTTTTGTATGAATTTATGGTGGGTGAAACAACAGCTGATAATGCCTTCGCATGATTCAAGAGGCCTCCAAGAAAACCCGCAGCCTTATCGGTCAGTTTTTCTGAAGAGAACATGTACTCCCCATCCTCATATAAAGCCATATGTACATGAAATCCGTTGCCCGCTTCTCCAGCTAAAGGTTTCGGCATGAAGGTAGCAAAAACGCCGTTCTCCGCTGCCTTTTCTTTTACAATCTCACGTATAAAAACGAATTCATCCGCCGCCTTTAATGGATCGTCGTAAGGAAGTGGTTCTATCTCATGCTGACCTGGTGCAACTTCATGATGGATCTTTTCAACCTTGAAATCATATTCTTTCATCGCCTTAGCCATCTCTCCGACCATACGAGTGTGGTCAGTCCTACCGTCAATATAATGACCGGAATCTATCGGTTCAAAATTATCTCTATTCAAAAGATGAAATTCGTACTCCGGTTTGACATGGATCTCTATGCCCTCTTTGGATAACTCTTCCATAGTTTTTCTTAAAAGATATCTAGGGTCGCCCTTGAATGGAGTACCGTCGGGCCATCTCATCTCACACAAGAAAACAGCCACCTTTTCGATCCCGTGATCCAAGATTTTCATAGTAGAAGGGTCTGGGACAGCTATCATATCACTTTGAGAAACGTCCGAAAAGCCGAGGTTGGAAGAATCGAAACTCATCCCCTCCTCTTTTACCACATCGAAAGTTTCCGTAGGTATACGGATCTCTCTCGGTTTTCCTTTGATATCTAAAAATTTCAGCGCTATAGAATCGACTTCTTCCGGTATTTCAACATCATCGGGCATCTTATGCACCTAAGGGAGTTAGGTTAATGTGATGATATATAAAAAATGAACGGTATAAGTTCAAAGTAAAGAATTAAATCATTCTAAATAATTGTCTTAATGAGGTTCAAGATGGAACTTATCGAGGGTTATGATGACATACAAAAAGAGAGATTGAAATTATTGAATGAAAATGAGAGCAAAGAAGGAGATTTCGTTATATATTGGATGCAGCGCGATCAAAGGTCCGAATTCAATCATGCTCTCGAATATGCTTTGGAGAAATCGAATGAATCGGGTATTCTTCTGCTGGTATTTTTCGGAATAACAGATGATTTCGAAGAGGGAAATCTCAGACACTACCGATTTATGCTTGAAGGTTTGAAAGAGACGAAGAAAAGGCTTGAAGATAGAGACATAAAATTGGTCATCAAACATGAACATCCAAGAGAAGGCGTTGTAAAACTTGCGGAAGAGGCCTCTTTACTAGTGGTGGATAAAGCCTACCTGGATTTTTTGAGAGAATGGAGAGAAGAAGTAGCTGAAAAGATAAACATCCCTATGATCGAAGTTGAAACGGACCTAATAGTTCCTGTTGAAGAAGCTTCTTCAAAAGAAGAGTACGCCGCTAGAACTATAAGGCCAAAGATCGAAGATGAGTTGGGTAAGTATATGAAAAAGATTGAAGAAAGAAAATTGAAAAATTCTTCTCTCGAATTCGACTTTGAGACTTTTGATATAGAAAATTTGGATAACGCAATTTCTAAGCTAGATATAGATGAAAGCGTGAATACTGTGGAAAGCTATAAAGGAGGTACAAGCGAGGCAAAAAAGCATCTTGATGAATTTCTAGATCACAAGCTTGGAGGATACGCTGATCATTCTAACGATCCATCCAAAGATTACCTTTCAAATATGAGTCCTTATCTACACTTCGGTCAGATATCTCCTCTTTACGTAGCCCTTAGGGTCAAAGAAAGGGGAGGACCCGGAGTAGAGGAGTTCCTGGAGCAATTGATCGTCAGGAGAGAGTTAGCCTACAACTTCGTTTACTATAATGAGGATTACAGATCATTAGCTTGTTTACCCGACTGGGCTCAGA
>SL_8KL_010_SEDDRAFT_10002113_pt1 | contig 16970 bp, 13 predicted proteins | sample SodLakKL_010_SED_4_FD_11160 | JGI IMG/M metagenome (IMG submission 11160)
TATTTTTCAATTGAAGTGACCACTCCGGCGCCGACGGTGCGGCCGCCTTCACGAATCGCAAAGCGCACTCCTTCTTCAATGGCGATCGGGGTAATCAATTCGATATTCATGTTCACGTTATCGCCGGGCATGACCATTTCCATGCCTTCGGGAAGGTCAATGGTCCCGGTTACATCGGTGGTGCGGAAATAAAACTGCGGACGGTAACCCTGGAAAAACGGGGTGTGACGACCGCCTTCTTCTTTCTTCAAAACGTATACTTCCGCTCCAAATTTGGTGTGCGGGTTGATCGTGCCGGGCTTGGCCAATACCTGGCCCCTTTGCACCGATTCCCGGTCTATCCCACGCAAGAGCACTCCGATGTTGTCGCCGGCTTCGGCATAATCTAAAAGCTTGCGGAACATCTCCACTCCGGTGGCTACCGTCTTGCGGGACTTTTCTTCAAAACCGACTATCTCTACTTCGTCGCCCACTTTGATCACACCGCGCTCAACACGACCGGTGACCACTGTGCCCCGGCCGGTGATCGAAAAAACGTCTTCAATCGGCATGCTGAAGGGCTTGTCTTTCTGCCGCTCGGGCATCGGTATGTAGTCGTCCTGGGCTTTCAGCAGCTCCCAGACTACCTTGCAATCATCACATTCAGTGCCTCCACAGCCGCATTCCAAGGCTTTCAGGGCCGAACCGGTAATCACCGGCGCTTCGTCTCCGGGAAATTCATATTCATTTAACAGGTCTCTTACTTCCATCTCCACCAGTTCCAGTAACTCCGGATCGTCCACCATGTCAGCTTTGTTTAAAAAGACAATGATGCTGGGTACACCTACCTGGCGCGATAATAAAATGTGCTCCCGGGTCTGCGGCATCGGACCGTCCGCCGCCGAAACCACCAGGATCGCTCCGTCCATCTGCGCCGCTCCGGTAATCATGTTCTTGACATAGTCCGCGTGTCCGGGACAGTCAACATGCGCATAGTGACGGTTGTCCGTCTCGTATTCCACGTGCGCCGTGGCAATGGTAATACCACGCTCTTTTTCTTCCGGAGCTTTGTCAATATCTGCAAACGGGGTCTTTTGCGCATAGCCCACATTCGCCAAACAGTAGGTCATCGCCGCCGTCAGGGTCGTCTTGCCGTGATCAACGTGCCCTATCGTCCCAACATTAACATGCGGCTTCGTCCGCTCAAACTTCTGCTTCGCCAACTAAATGCACCTCCAACTATTAATAAGCAACGCTTCTGGTAATAATTTTTTCAGCAATGCTCTGGGGAACCTCTTCATAACGATAAAATTCCATATTATAGACACCCCGTCCCTGGGTGTGAGAACGTAATTCAGTAGCATAGCCAAAAATCTCAGAAAGCGGAACCGCTCCCCGGATTATCTGGTGGCCGCTTTTCAGTTCAGTACCCAGGATCCTGCCCCGGCGGCCGGTAAAATCACCAATGATATCGCCTACATATTCCTCAGGTGCTGAAACTTCGACTTTCATCACCGGTTCCAGCAGAATTGGTTTTGCCTTCGAAAGCGCTGTTTTTAATGCCTTGGAACCGGCAATACGAAAGGCCAACTCGGAAGAATCAACTTCGTGGAAAGAACCGTCAATCAAGATCACTTTAAAATCGACTACCGGGTAACCGGCCAATACCCCGTTATGAGAAGCATCCTTCACGCCGGCCTCAACAGAGGGGATAAATTCCTTTGGAATAGCTCCGCCGAAAATTTTATTTTCAAAAACAAAGCCCCCTCCCGGCTCGAGAGGTGAAAGTGTAATTTTAACATGCCCGTACTGGCCGCGTCCTCCGGACTGCCGAACAAAACGCCCTTCGACCGTTACCTCGTTTTGAATGGTCTCCTTATAAGCTACCTGTGGTTTACCTACATTGGCCTGAACTTTAAACTCCCGCAGCAAACGGTCGACAATAATTTCAAGGTGCAGTTCTCCCATACCCGAAATAATTGTCTGCCCGGTTTCGTCGTCAGTGTAGATCAGAAAAGTAGGATCCTCTTCGGCTAAATGCTGCATTGAAACGCTCATTTTATCCTGATCGGCTTTTGTTTTCGGTTCAATAGCTATGGAAATGACCGGTTCGGGAAACTTGATATTTTCTAATACAATCGGTTGATCAAGAGCACATAGAGATTCTCCGGTACTGATCTCTTTCGGTCCGGCTAAAGCAAGGATATCTCCTGTTTTAGCCTCTTCTATTTCTTCCCGGAAGTTGGCATGCATCCGGATTAACCTGCTGATACGCTGACGTTTCTGCCGGGTTGAGTTAAGCATAACAGAACCTTTTTTCAGAGTGCCGGAATAAACCCGGGCGAAAGCCAGTTTCCCCACGTAAGGATCAACCATTATTTTGAAAATCAGGGCCGAAAATGGAGCGTCATTGGCTGGAAGCCGAAAGTCTTCCTCGCCATTTTTCGGATTTAATCCCTTAACCGCCCCGACCTCTACCGGAGAGGGCATGTAGTTGATCACCGCGTCAAGCAGGGGTTGAACGCCCTTGTTGCGGTAGGAAGAACCACAAAGCACGGGCACCAGGTTATGATGTATGGTCGCTTTACGCAACGCGCGATAACATTCTTCGGGGGTTATATCTTCTCCGTTAAAATATTTTTCCATCAGGTCATCGTCGTATTCGGCGACTGTTTCAATAAGCTTCTCCCGGTAATCAGCTGCCTGTTCTATCATTGCTTCCGGAATAGCGCTTTCGGTACTGCGCGTTCCGAGATCATCTTCATACATGATCGCCCGCATATTAATCAAGTCTACCATACCGACAAAATTTCCCTCTACACCGATCGGCAGTTGCACAGGAAGGGCCTGAGCATGAAGCCTCTCCCGCAGTTGCTGCAAAACACTGAAGAAGTCAGCTCCAACCGCGTCCATTTTATTGATATAAGCCAGGCGGGGAACATGGTAGCGATCAGCCTGACGCCACACCGTTTCCGATTGGGCCTCTACCCCACCTTTGGCGCAAAAAACAGCAACCACTCCGTCAAGCACCCGTAAAGAACGCTCTACTTCCACAGTAAAGTCCACGTGCCCGGGTGTGTCGATAATATTAATCAAATTGTCTTTCCACCGGCAGGAAGTTGCTGCTGAAGTGATCGTAATTCCGCGTTCCTGCTCCTGGGCCATCCAGTCCATGGTAGCGGTCCCGTCGTGCACTTCGCCAAGCTTGTGCAGGCGGCCGGAGTAAAAAAGAATCCGCTCGGTGGTTGTTGTTTTACCGGCATCGATGTGGGCCGCAATTCCGATATTCCTGATTTTCTCAAGATTGGCTTCTTTATTTAACTCTTTTTTCTGTGCTACCTTTTTGTTTGCTTCTTTGCTCATGTCACCCCTCCTTTCTGTAACTTTTTATTATCCCCGCACTAGCGGGGCTTGTACTACCAGCGATAATGGGCAAAAGCCTTATTCGCTTCAGCCATCTTATGGGTGTCTTCTTTTTTCTTGATCGTACTGCCGGTTCCGCTTGCCGCTTCCATCAATTCTCCAGCCAGGCGTTGGGCCATGGTCTTTTCAGCGCGGTTGCGGGAAAAGTTGATAATCCAGCGTATGGCCAAAATGTTTTTGCGGTGGGAACTGACCTCCACCGGAACCTGGTAAGTAGCTCCGCCAACCCGGCGGGCCTTGACTTCCAAAACAGGAGCAGCATTGTTAACAGCTGTTTCAAAAATCTCGTCTGGTTCCTTACCGGTTTTTTCCTTAATTATATTAAAAGCATCATAAATAATTTCCTGAGCTGCTCCCCGTTGACCATCATACATAAGCTTATTGATAAACCTGGTCACCAGTTTGCTGTTGTAAACCGGATCCGGTAAAATATCACGTTTTGAAACTGGACCTTTGCGTGGCATTTTCAATCACCCACTCCTTACTTTATTACTGCTTTTTCGGCTTCTTGGTGCCGTATTTCGAACGTCCCTGCGCCCTGTTTTCCACTCCGGCTGCATCGAGAGTACCCCTTACCAGGTGGTAACGGACCCCGGGTAAATCCTTGACCCGTCCTCCCCTGACCAGAACAACCGAGTGTTCCTGCAGGTTGTGTCCGATACCGGGGATATAGGCTGTCGCTTCAATTCCATTGGTCAGGCGGACTCTGGCAATTTTACGTAAGGCTGAGTTCGGTTTTTTCGGGGTGGTGGTCGAAACCCTGGTGCAAACACCCCTTTTCTGCGGCGAACGGTCCAGTGCCGGCGCTGTCTTCTTCTTGGTTATTTGCTTGCGCCCCTTGCGAACTAATTGATTGATTGTCGGCATTAGTCCACCTCCTTTAATCTTTTAATATTGCAGCTGTTGCTGCCTTGACTTTTATTCCGAACATCTTACCGAGCTGCCCCATTGTGTCGACATACTGCGGTTCTAGATTAGTTTTTTTACATAAATTAATAACCGGCTTGATTACTTTTCCCTCAGCATCCCCGGCAATAAATACCTGGAGGACTTCTCCTTGCTCCAGGGCCTTTATGGTTTGTTTTGTCCCCACCACTTTATGTCGCGAACTGCTGATCTGATCTTCCAACGGAAAGGCACACCATCCTTATCTAAAACCTCTCCAGTAAACGTCGCTGAGACGCACTTTATGAGTTTAACACCGTATCTAAGCCTTGTCAATTAAAAAATGTATTTTTTTACGACCACAGGCCATATTTAATCTTCAAACATCTCCGGATCTTCTTCCAGGCCTTGCGGTCTTTGATCACCGCTTGCAGCCACCGCCGTCTCTTCGGTATCCATTCCCAGATCTGCTTCCGGTTTGGCTTCCTTTTCCGGTTCCGGTTCAAGACCAACCGGCCTGACGTCTATGTTGCGGTAACGGGTCATCCCGGTGCCGGCCGGAATTAACTTGCCAATTATGACGTTTTCCTTCAGACCAAGCAGCTGGTCCTGGCGCCCCTTAATCGAAGCTTCAGTCAGCACCCGGGTAGTCTCCTGGAATGAAGCCGCTGAAAGGAACGACTCGGTGGCCAGGGAAGTCTTGGTAATGCCGAGCAACAATGGACGGGCCAGGGCCGGATGTCCACCTGCTTCGGTCACTGCTGTATTGATTTCTTCAAATACATGGCTGTCAAGCATCCCCCCGGGCAGCAGATCGGTGTCACCGGATTCTTCAACCTTTACTTTCTTGAGCATCTGGCGAACAATAATCTCGATATGCTTGTCACTGATATCAACACCCTGCATCTTGTAAACCCACTGCACTTCTTTAAGCATGTACAGCTGCACTCCACGGACACCTTTAACCTTCAGAAGCTCATGGGGATTAATAGAGCCCTCGGTCAGCTCATCACCGGCATTAATCTTCTGGCCGTTTTCCACTTTGATCCGCGCCCCGTATGGAATGGGATAAACGCGGTGCTCGCCGTGCTCGGATGTAAGCCTGATTTCACGCTTATACCGGGTTTCGATTACTTCTATTTCCCCGGCGATTTCAGCGATCAGCGATTGGCCTTTCGGTTTCCGCGCTTCAAACAGTTCTTCGACCCGGGGCAACCCCTGGGTAATATCGTCGCCGGCCACACCGCCGGTGTGGAAAGTCCGCATCGTCAGCTGAGTTCCCGGTTCACCAATCGACTGGGCGGCGATAATACCGACCGCTTCGCCAACATTAACTATTTTTCCGTTTGCCAGGTCACGGCCGTAACATTTGACGCACACGCCGTGACGGGTTTTGCAGGTCAGCACTGAACGGAAAAGAACCTCGGTTATGTTGTACTGTAGAATCTCCTGGGCCATCTCCTCGGTAACCAGGGTGTCGGCTTCGATCAGCACTTCACCTGTTTCGGGATGATAAACCGGGTCTAAGGTATAGCGGCCGACAACCCGCTTAACCGCATCCTCCAGGTTTTCTTCATTTTCCAGAAATTCGCTCAAACCGATCGATTGACCGGTTCCGCAGTCATCTTCACGGACAATTACATCCTGCACCACATCGACCAGCCGGCGGGTCAGGTAGCCGGAGTCAGCTGTTTTCAGAGCTGTGTCAGCCAAACCCTTCCGGGCCCCGTGTGTGGAAATAAAGTATTCGAGCACGGTCAGTCCCTCACGGAAGTTAGCCCGGATCGGAATATCGATAATCCTTCCGGCAGGGTCGGCCATCAAGCCGCGCATTCCGCCCAACTGGGTGATCTGGGATTCGTTACCGCGCGCGCCGGAATGAGCCATCATATAGATCGGGTTCAGCTCGTCGAGCCCTTCCATCAGGGCTGCGGTCACTTCATCCTTGGCATTGCCCCAAATTTCAATTACACGGTCATAGCGCTCTTTTTCGGTAATCAGACCCCGTTCGTACTGCTGTTCGGTAGCCTCTACTTTTTCCTCGCCGGCTTGCATTATTTCCTGCTTTTGCGGGGGAACAATAATATCGCTTACCGCAACAGTAACCCCGGCACGAGTGGCATAATGAAAGCCAAGCTTTTTAACCTGGTCCAGAATTTCCGCTGTCCGGGTATTGCCATACATCCGGTAGCAGCGGGCAATCAGGTCTGCCAGGAAATCTTTTTTAATCGCTTTATTATGCGGCAATTCCTGCAGGACCTGGTGCGGATCAAAGCCTTTGATCGGCACAAAACTGTGCTCAGGCAGCGAATCGGTGAAATCGGCATTATTCATGAACGGAAAATCTTTGGGGAAAACCTCGTTAAATATTATTTTACCCACTGTTGTCAGCAGGTACTTCTTGCGGCGCACAAATTCACTGCCTTTGAAACCGCCGGCGCGGACAAATATACGTGCCTGCAGGTTGAGATAACCGAGTTCGTAAGCGGTTACCGCCTCTTCGGGATCGGGAAATACCTTGCCCTCGCCCTTCGCTCCGGTTTTTTCATAAGTCAGGTAATAACAACCGAGCACCATGTCCTGGGTCGGTGTTGTTACCGGTTTTCCTTCTTTCGGGTTAAGTATATTATGAGCAGACAACATCAGCAGACGCGCTTCAGCCTGCGCCTCGGCGGAAAGCGGCACATGAACGGCCATTTGGTCCCCGTCAAAGTCAGCGTTGTAAGCGGCGCACACCAGGGGATGAATTTGAATCGCCCTTCCTTCAACCAGTACCGGTTCGAAAGCCTGGATCCCCAACCGGTGCAGGGTGGGGGCGCGATTTAGAAGGACCGGGTGATCTTTAATCACTTCTTCGAGCACATCCCACACTTCGGGACGGACCTTTTCCACCATCCGCTTGGCGCTCTTGATATTGTGCGCCTCACCGTCGCTGACCAGGCGCTTCATAACAAACGGCTTGAACAGTTCCAGGGCCATTTCTTTGGGCAGGCCACATTGATAAAGTTTCAATTCGGGGCCGACAACAATCACGGAGCGACCCGAATAGTCGACCCTTTTTCCGAGCAAGTTCTGGCGGAACCGTCCCTGCTTTCCTTTCAGCATATCACTAAGCGATTTTAACGGCCGGTTGCCGGGACCGGTTACCGGCCGGCCACGACGGCCGTTGTCAATCAGGGCATCGACAGCTTCCTGCAGCATCCGCTTTTCGTTACGGACAATAATGTCCGGGGCGCCCAGGTCAAGGAGCCTTTTCAAACGGTTGTTACGGTTAATTACCCGCCGGTATAGATCGTTTAAGTCAGAAGTGGCAAAACGCCCACCGTCAAGCTGGACCATCGGCCGTAAATCAGGGGGAATAACCGGTATGCCGTCGAGGATCATCCACGAAGGATCATTACCCGACTGGCGGAAAGCTTCGACCACCTCGAGGCGCCTGATGGCCCGGACCTTTTTCTGCCCGCTGGAGCTGACCAATTCCTCGCGTAACTCTAAAGCAATTTCTTCAAGATCAAGCCTTTTTAACAGTTTCTTGATTGCCTCAGCGCCCATCTCTGCTTTAAAACCTTTACCGCTTTTAAACAGCGCCTGGTATTTATCGAAGTATTCGCGGTATTCCCCTTCGGACAAAAGCTGTTTGTCACTTAAATAGGTCTCACCGGGATCAATAACCACGTAAGCGGCAAAATAGAGTACTTTTTCCAATGCCCGCGGGGACATATCGAGCAATAAACCCATTCGGCTGGGAATTCCTTTAAAATACCAGATATGTGAAACCGGTGCGGCCAACTCAATATGGCCCATCCGCTCGCGCCGCACTTTCGCCCTGGTCACTTCGACTCCACAGCGATCACAAACGATGCCGCGGTAGCGAACCCGCTTGTATTTTCCGCAGTGACATTCCCAGTCTTTTTGCGGACCAAATATTTTTTCGCAGAAGAGCCCCTCACGCTCAGGTTTCAGGGTGCGGTAGTTGATTGTCTCCGGTTTCTTGACTTCCCCCCTTGACCAGGCTCTTACTTGTTCAGATGACGCCAATCCCACTTTCAAGGCATCAAAATTATTTACATCCAACAAAAAGATCTCTCCTTTCGCCAGGTTTTAAACCTGAGGCTACTAGTAGATGCTTTCTTCATCTTCTTCCAACTCTTCTGCTTGCCCTGATAACTCTTCATCTTTTGCTTCTTCCTTCTTCTCGATAGATTGCCCCGTATCCGATTGATCGGAGTTTTCATCGTCTTCCTGTTCAAGCTCCTCAAGTTGATCAAGAGAAACCTCTTCAACATTTTCCCCCTGAAGATCCAGCGGCGCAGAAGAACCTTCTTCTTCCGCTTCCTCAGCTTTTTCCTCTTCTTTAGCATCTTCAGTCACATTTTCGTGACTTAAATCTATCTTGTCGTCCTCTTCTTCCTCATCTTCTTCCTCTTCATTTACAACTTCATCTTTTATTTCTTTTTTCTTCATATAATGATCAAGGTCATCTTCATCTGATTCCATACCTTCTATATTTACATCCAGGCGACGGTAATCGCTGTCATCATCGGCTTCTTTGATTTCGACTTCTCCCGCTTCTTCACTGAGCACCCGGACATCTAAAGAAAGGCTCTGCAGTTCCTTCACTAAAACCTTAAATGATTCGGGCACACCCGGTTCGGGAATATTTTCCCCTTTGACAATGGCCTCGTAGGTTTTCACCCGGCCGACAACATCGTCTGATTTGACCGTAAGGATCTCCTGTAAGGTGTAAGCGGCGCCGTAAGCTTCCAGGGCCCAAACTTCCATTTCTCCAAACCGCTGGCCGCCGAATTGCGCTTTTCCGCCCAGAGGCTGCTGGGTGACCAGGGAATAAGGGCCGGTTGAACGGGCATGAATCTTATCGTCAACCAGGTGGGCCAGCTTTAGCATATAGACATAACCGACCGTTACTCTTTCATCAAACGCCTCCCCGGTCCGGCCGTCGTAAAGTATAGATTTACCGTCTTCTGAGAGTCCGGATTCCCGGAAACAGTCAAAAACATCCTTTTCGGAAGCCCCGTCAAAAACCGGGGAAGCAATACTTATACCCAGGGTGCTGGCCGCCCAGCCCAGGTGGGCTTCTAAAATCTGCCCGATGTTCATCCGTGAAGGCACACCGAGCGGGTTGAGGACAACATCAAGGGCGGTGCCGTCGGGCAAAAATGGCATATCTTCTTCCGGTAAAATCCGGGCAATAACACCTTTATTCCCGTGGCGGCCGGCCATTTTATCCCCTTCGGACACTTTTCGTTTCTGGGCTACATAAACGCGGACCAGCTGATTCACACCGGGCGAGAGCTCGTCGCCTTCCTCGCGGTTAAAGACCTTGACATCGACGACTATGCCTGATTCGCCGTGGGGGATACGCAGTGAAGTATCCCTCACCTCCCGGGCTTTTTCCCCGAATATGGCCCGCAGCAAACGTTCTTCTGCGGTCAGTTCCGTCTCGCCCTTGGGGGTTACCTTGCCGACCAGGACATCACCGGCTCTCACTTCGGCCCCGCTGCGGATTATCCCCCGCCCGTCGAGATCTTTTAATGCCTCTTCGCCGACGTTCGGTATGTCGCGGGTGATTTCTTCCGGACCGAGCTTTGTGTCCCGGGCCTCGGACTCGTATTCTTCGATATGGATGGAAGTAAAAGTATCTTCTTTGACCAGTTTTTCGCTGATCAAAATCGCATCCTCATAGTTGTAACCTTCCCAGGGCATAAAAGCGACCAAAACATTACGGCCCAGGGCCATTTCGCCCAAATTGGTGCAGGAACCGTCAGCAAGAACCTCTCCGGACCTGACTTCCTGGCCCCGCCGCACCACCGGGTGCTGGTTAACACAGGTTCCCTGGTTGGAGCGCTTAAATTTTTGCAGGTAATAGATATCGATCCCGCCTGTAAAACCGGGAACCCGATCGGTTTCGAAACGCTCCCTGGTCCGGCCGTTAATCCTGTAGTTCCGCTCGTCGCTGTCATCTTGACGGCGAACAATAATTTCATTACTGGTAACCCGCACCACTTCACCGTCGAACAGGCAAATCGCCACCGCACCGGAGTCGATAGCGGCCTTGTGTTCAAGGCCGGTCCCGACAAACGGCGCTTCGGTTTGCAGCAGGGGAACAGCCTGACGCTGCATATTGGCGCCCATCAGGGCCCGGTTGGCATCATCGTTCTCCAAAAAAGGAATCAGGGCAGTGGCCACGCTGACCAGCTGTTTCGGTGAAACGTCCATAAAATCGACTTCGTTGGGGTGACGCATAACCGTATCATAATAGTAGCGGCAGATTACCCGGTTACTGGCAAATCTTCCTCTTTCATCAAGCTTGGCGTTGGCCTGGGCGATAACAAAACGGTCTTCATCATCGGCTGTGAGATAAACAATCTCCGAGGTCACCCGGCCTTCTTTCTTATCAACCCGCTGGTACGGGGTTTCGATAAAACCATATTCGTTAATGCGGGCGTAGGTGCCCAGCGATCCAATCAAGCCGATGTTCGGCCCCTCCGGGGTCTCAATCGGACAGATCCGGCCGTAGTGCGAGTGGTGAACATCACGCACCTCGAAGCCGGCCCTTTCCCGGCTCAGCCCGCCCGGCCCGAGCGCGCTGAGGCGCCGTTTATGGGTCAGCTCAGCAAGCGGGTTGGTCTGATCCATAAACTGGGAAAGTTGGCTGCTGCCGAAAAACTCTTTAATCGAAGCAATCACCGGCCTGATATTGATCAGGGCCTGCGGCGTAATCGCCTCCACGTCCTGGATAGTCATCCGTTCACGGACGACTCTTTCCATGCGCGACAGGCCGATTCGAAACTGGTTTTGCAGCAGTTCTCCGACGCTGCGCAGCCTCCGATTACCGAGGTGATCGATATCGTCTACATGGCCGATCCCGTCAAACAGGTTTAAAATATAGTTAACAGCGGCGACAATATCGGCAGTAACCAGGTGTCTGGTCGATAAATCAACTTTACCGTTTCCGATCACCAGGTTGCTTTTGTCCCGGTAATTAATGCTTGCCCGTTGAATATTGTGTTCGTCGATCACCCGGGCCGCATCTTCATCGACAATAGTTCCGGCCGGATAAAGAACCGATCCTTCGACCGGGTCTTTAACATCCTCGGCCAATTCATGGCCGAAAAGGCGCTCGGTCATCGACAGCTTCTTGTTTGCTTTGAATCTGCCCACATAAGCAAAATCATAACGCTTGCCGTCAAAAAATAACGACTCAAAAAGGGAACGCGCATTTTCAGCGTTTAAAGGTTCGCCGGGACGCAGGCGCTTGTAAATTTCGAGCAGGGCTGACTCCACCGAATCGGTATGATCTTTTTCCAGCAGATCGTCCAGGCGGTGATCATGGCCTAAAAGCGCTTTTATATCTTCATCGGTCCCGTAACCGATAGCCCGCAGCAGGACAGAAACCGGAATTTTCCTGGTCCGATCCACGCGCACATATATTCCTTCAGAAACATCGGTCTCAAATTCAAGCCAGGTTCCGCGGTTGGGAATAATCGTGGCGCTGACCAGTTCCTTACCCGTGGTTCCGCTCGGATCGGGCTGCTTTTTGAAATAAACTCCGGGTGAACGAACCAGCTGACTGACAATAACCCTTTCGGCACCGTTGATTATAAAGGTCCCGTTTTCAGTCATCATCGGAAAGTCACCCATAAAAACTTCCTGTTCTTTGACTTCACCGGTTTCCTGGTTAATCAGCCGCACCTTTACTTTTAAAGGCACTGCATAGGTGGCATCCCTTTCCTTGCAGTCTTCAACGGAATACTTGGCCTCACCCAGAGAATAATCAAAAAATTCAAGGACCAGGTTGCCGGTAAAATCCTGTATCGGTGAAAAATCATCAAATATTTCTTTCAGACCCTGGTTAAGAAACCAGTCAAACGAACTGCGCTGGACTTCAATTAAACTTGGCAGGTCAAGAACTTCTGTAATCCGGGCAAAAGAACGCCGTTTTCTTATGCCGGTAGCGACACTAGTAGACATTAAAAAAAATCACTCCCCCGATAGCTGGTTTATGATTTAAAACCATTTTAAAAGGCTGAACTACCAAACAGCCAAAACTCTGTTACTCCTATGGGTATGTCTGTCATTACTGAGAAGGCTAATCAAATCACACTCAAAAAGATCATAGTAGTACTAGACATCTGTTAATATTATCATGATAATGCCTGGATGTCAACGGGTGCAGAAAAAATATTTAGGAAAAAGGTAAAAACCAGACAGTATTGTAATTTCCAACTAATGTCATTCTAATTTACATAGCCCTGACTGTCATCCCTTTGCTACAACAATAACAAAAACCGGGGGTTATTTCAACCACGCCGCGCCCGGTTCTTGTTCATCGGGCCGGGACTTTGCCTCCGGCTTCCTTCAGATTCCGCCTCGCGGCGGACACCCTTGCCCTCAGCTAGTGGTTCCCACTGCCAAGCCTAAAGCGGATTTTCACCGCCAAGTTAATGCCCATTCCGGGCGCACAAAAAGGAGCGCACATATGTGCGCTCCTGTGAGGAAATAAACTCTTTTTGTATAAAAAGCTTATTTGAGCTCGATCACGCCGCCTGCTTCTTCGATTTTTGCCTTGGTCGCTTCAGCATCTTCCTTGCTTACTTTTTCCTGGACCGGGCTGGGCAGTTCATCAACCATCGCTTTTGCTTCTTTGAGTCCGAGGCCGGTCAGTTCACGGACCACCTTGATGACCTGGATCTTTTTCTCGCCGGCCGAGGTCAAAACGACATCAAACTCATCTTTTTCTTCTTCCTGGGCTGCTTCAGCTGCCGGAGCGGCGGCTGCGGCTGCCGGAGCAGCGGCAGTTACACCAAACTCTTCTTCCAGGGCTTTGACCAGATCGGATAATTCCAGCACGGTCATCCCTTTGATCATTTCCATAATTTCGCTTACTTTATTTTCGGCTTTTGCCATTTTTAATATTCTCCTTTATAGCTAAAATTATTTAATAAAAAACTGCTTTTAAACACTCTGCAGCAACTATATCTCTTCATTATAATCATAATCATTATAATCTTTAACAAATATAATTTATAACAGATCCGGTATAATTTATAACAGATCCGGCTTTCCATGTATCACGCCTTTTATCGTGATCATGCACTTTCTTTCTGCCGGCGCACTGCGTCTACAGCGTATACCAGTTGGCTGAGAGTACCCTGCAGGGTCCCGACCAACCCGGAAATGGGGGCCTGGAAACCGCCGACGACCTTGGATAACAGCACCTCACGTGAGGGTATTTCACCCAGTTCCTTGATACGCTCCGGGTTGACAAATTGGCCGGAAAGCATACCGCCCTTAATGACTAAAGTCTCATTTTCTTTGGTAAATTCCCTGAACACTTTAGCGGCGGCTACCGGATCCTCGTTGGCACAAGCGATAGCGGTGGGCCCTTCAAAAAAGTCTTCCAGCTGTTCAAAACCAGCTTCCCTGCAGGCCAGGCGGTTCATGGTGTTCTTGGTGACCCGGAAAGAACACTGTTCGTTTCTCAAGCGTCCGCGCAGGTCATTAATGGTTTCAACGTTTAAACCCCTGTAGTCAGTAACGACAACTAACTCGGCCTGTTTGAAAGCTTCGGCTATTTCTTCTTTCATTTTTTCCTTGGCTTCTCTGGTGATCAAATATTTCACCTCCTTAAAAGGCATATCAAGAACAATATCCATTATTGCAAAACATAGAAAAGGGGTTTTCCGCAGACAGAAAACCCCGTTGCAACCGTGCTTGAACCTAGCAGTAGCATCCGGTTGACATGCAAAGAGCGTTTTCCTGGACAGGAAGCCTTGCCGGCCATTAAACTTAAAAGTACCTGCCGTCTACGGAATACTGTTATTCATTTTTTGGGCAATGCAATTATGCCTGGCTTTTAACCCCAACTCCCTGGTTAATCTTTATCCCGGGGCCCATTGTTGAACATACGGTTATGCTTCTGATATACTGGCCCTTGGCTGCAGTCGGGCGGGCTTTAACCAAAGCATCCAAAACAGCATTGAAATTTTCGCTCAGCTGATCCTGGCTAAAAGATACCTTTCCGATCGGCACGTGCACATTTCCGGCCTTATCGGTGCGGTATTCAACCTTCCCGGCCTTGATATCGTTGATAGCCCTGGCAATATCAAAAGTAACCGTCCCGCTTTTCGGGTTGGGCATCATTCCGCGCGGACCCAGTATTTTACCCAGCTTGCCGACAGAACTCATCATATCGGGGGTGGCTACTGCAACATCAAAATCGAGCCAGCCTTCCTGGACCTTGGCTACCAGTTCGTCAGAACCGACCTGATCGGCACCGGCTTCTTCAGCTTCATTTATTTTTTCGCCCTTGGCAAAAACAACCACCCGGACCGTCTTGCCGGTCCCGTGGGGCAAAACCACCGAGCCGCGCACCTGCTGATCGGCATGCTTGGGGTTAACTCCCAGGCGAAAAGCCAGTTCAACAGTTTCGTCAAAAGAACAGTTGCTCAATTCCCGCACCTTGCCCAGGGCTTCTTCCGGCTCATGTTTTATTTCGCGATCAACTTGTTTGCGTGCTTCATTATACCTTCTTGCTCTCTTAGGCATTTTTCTTACCTCCCGTGGTCTGCAAGTGCCTGGCACTCTCCCACCTTTGTATTCATAGCATTTTTAAAAACAATTGCCTGCTGTGCTGCACATTATAGTCCGTAAATTTTACCGCCGGCTCATTATAACTTTAACCTTCCACCACAATGCCCATGCTTTGGGCGGTACCGGCAATAATATTCGTCGCGGCTTCCAGATCGTATGCGTTTAAGTCCTCCATTTTCTGGCTGGCAATTTCCCTGACCTGATCACGGGAAACCGTAGCCACCTTAACCCTGTTCGGTTCTCCTGAAGCAGTCTCCAGTCCGGCTGCCTTTTTAAGCAATACAGCGGCCGGTGGGGTCTTGGTGATAAAACTATAGCTGCGGTCCTCATAAACTGTCAGCTCCACCGGGATAATTAACCCGCCTTCGTTGGCAGTTCGTTCATTAAAATCTTTACAAAAAGCCATAATATTTACTCCATGCTGGCCGAGAGCCGGTCCGACCGGAGGCGCAGGAGTGGCTTTGCCACCCGGTATCTGCAGCTTGACCAGAGCAAGTATTTTCTTTTTTTTAGCCATTTACAACCCTCCCCACTGTTACCGCCTTGCGACTGCACAGCGCTGATTAAAATTTAATCACCTGGTGAAACTCAAGTTCCACCGGTGTTTCCCGTCCAAACATAGAAACCGATACCTTGACAGTACCCTTTTCCTGGTTAATCTCTTCCACCTTGCCTTCAAAATTCTTAAAGGGCCCGCTGACCACACGGACAACCTGGTTAATATCAAAATCGATGCGCGGTTTGCCCTCGACAACTCCAACCTGGCGCAAAATATGGGTTATTTCTTTTTCGCTAAGGGGAACAGGCTTCGATCCCGGGCCGACAAACCCGGTTACCCCGGGAGTATTGCGCACCACGTACCAGGAGTCGTCATCCATAACCATCTCCACCAGCACATAACCGGGGAAAACCTTTTTTTCAACAGTTCTTTTTTGTCCGCCGCGGCTGGTAATCTCTTTTTCAGTAGGCACCATGACGCGGAAGATCTTGTCTTTCATATCCATCGAATCCACCCGGCGCTCGAGGTTGGTCTTTACCCGTTTTTCATAGCCGGCATAGGTATGAATAACAAACCAGTCTTTTTTAACTGTTGTTTCTTCTGTTCCGTTTTCGGAAACAGGTTCTGTGCCGTTTCCTGTATTGTTTTCTGCTTCTGTGTTCATAACAGGAGGGATCATTTATTGCCCCCGGTCACTCCTTTATTTAAACTTATATGCGCTAAATCAGCCAATAACCAGTTGAAGCACAGCCAGGAAAATGCTGTCCAGGATCCAGAAAAATACGCCAATCACCACTACGGCTGATAAAACAATACTGGTAAATATAGTAAATTCGCGCCTGGTGGGCCAATTTACTTTTTTCAATTCAACCCTGACCTCGTGTAAAAATTTTCCTATTCGCTTAAAAATGCGCATTCGATCCGACCTCATTTACTAAGTACGTTTTTGTATTAATTCGGGTTCGGACCCGGCTTGAAGATAAAATATCTACTTCGTCTCTTTATGCAAGGTATGAGCTTTGCAACGACTGCAGTATTTTTTTACCTCCAGGCGGTCCGGGTTATTCTTTTTGTTCTTCCGGGTCGTATAGTTGCGTTCCCGGCACTCTTCGCAGGCCATATGTATAGTTACTCTCATTTGCCTCTCCACCTATCCCTTAAACTCGCAGCTTACAACTTATCACAATAAGTTTCAGCATGTCAACAAGCTAGCATAATGAAGAGGCGGGATATTATGCCCGCCCCTTATTTACCGGTCATTAGAAATCAGAGGTTGGAAGATAGCAAACACCTTTGCTCGCATTCCAATTTTTCCTTCGATCCTAACAGGAGTCTTGATACCAGATGCCGGCCATACCGCCAACACTAGATCTGAGCCTGGCTAAAAGCTTATTAACATGTTAAGCGTTTGTTTTGGGAGAATATAATACCCGTTTACGCTTCTAAAGCTTCGAATTTATTTTTCATTTTATTTTTCAATTGAAGTGACCACTCCGGCGCCGACGGTGCGGCCGCCTTCACGAATCGCAAAGCGCACTCCTTCTTCAATGGCGATCGGGGTAATCAATTC
>SL_8KL_010_SEDDRAFT_10002114_pt1 | contig 16967 bp, 13 predicted proteins | sample SodLakKL_010_SED_4_FD_11160 | JGI IMG/M metagenome (IMG submission 11160)
AACNGTCTGAGCGACGTAGGAAGCGTTAATCAAAACCGTTCAATACCGAATTTGATTCAAAGCATCTTATAGGAAATATTCTGACTATCAAACCCGTTTATAGGTTTTGATTTACGCTTCCTTGGAGTGAGTTTTTACGTCCTGTTTGCAAAGTTCACGGACCCTGGTGAATAGTTACACTCAAACAATGATTTTAAAAAATATGTTTAAACTGAAAATCAAATCCGGCCAGGACGAAAAAGAGACCCTGGAATCCCTTTTATACGAACACATCTCCTGGGGATGGGAGGAAGACGAGCTTTCTGACCAGACCTGTGAGTTGAGCATCTATTTTCACCAGGAAAATGCCGGTTTCCGGTTTAAAGAACTGACCCTGTCCGTGTGCCCGAATATAGAGATCTTGGAAGAAAATGTCCCGGTTCAAGACTGGAACAATGCCTGGAAGGACTTTTTCACCCCCATTGAGGTGGATCAGAGATTTGTGGTTCTGCCGGACTGGCTGCAGCATGAAAAACAGGCTAGTGTCCCCATAATCATCACCCCCAAAATGGCTTTCGGAACGGGGCATCACGCCACAACACACCTCTGTCTGCAGGCTGTATCCCGTCTATGGGACCTGGGGTACCTGAAAAGCGGACAAAACTTCCTGGACCTGGGGACCGGATCCGGCATCCTGGGAATTGCCTGCGCCAGGCTGGGTATGAGCGGCCTGGGGCTGGACATAGATCCTGTGGCCGTGGAAAATGCTCTGGAAAACACACAGATAAACAGAGTCAGGGAAATGTTTCAAGTGCGGGAGGGGGACCTGTCGGTTCTTGGTCCTGAGCAGAAATTCAACCTGGTCCTGGGCAACATACTTTCCTCCACCCTGAAACAACTGGCACCCAATATAATCCGGCACCTGGACGATACCGGTGTGCTTATCCTGTCCGGGATCCTGACGGAACAGGCCTCAGGCGTGGAAGAAAGATACAAGGCTCTGGGCCTGGGCCGTCCGGCCCGCCTCAATATGCAGGAATGGTCGGCCCTGATCTGGGCCGGGGGGAAAAACAGCCGTGAGCAGCTCAACCTTGTTGATGCACTTTTATGAAACCCTGCTTGCTTCCCTGGGGCCAAGCCGCTGGTGGCCCGGAGAGACCCCCTTTGAGGTCTGTGTCGGGGCTGTCCTCACCCAGAACACCAACTGGTCCAATGTTCAAAAGGCCATTGACAACCTGAAAAGCCGTGATCTGCTGTACCCCGAAAAAATGGCTTCCCTGGAGGAACAGGTTCTGGCTGAACTCATCAGGCCCTCGGGCTATTTCAGGATCAAGGCCCGCAGGCTCAAGAACCTGCTGGAATTGCTGCGGCTTGAATGCGCATACGATTTGTCTGTTTTAGGGCTTCGGGATATGCAGCAGTTGCGAAGCAAGCTTTTGCAGGTAAAAGGCATAGGACCGGAAACAGCAGACAGCATACTGCTGTATGCCCTGGAAAAACCAAGCTTTGTTGTGGATACCTATACCAGGCGTATACTCAACAGACATTTTCTGGTACATGAAGATATCGATTATCACGAACTAAGAGATTTTTTCATGGACCGCTTGCCCCTGGATGTGGCAATATACAACGAATATCACGCCCTGCTGGTGCGAACCGGTAAAGAGTGGTGCCGAAAGAATAACCCCCGGTGCGACGAATGTCCTCTGGGATCGTATTTGTAAGACCAGGGTGATAACTATTTATCTCTTAGACAGAAACCTTTTTCCGGGATTCCTGGATGCTGTTAACAAAGCTCCAGCCGGTATAAAAAAACCAGCGGATATTTTTCCAGGCTTTTCTCTGCTGGTCCTTTTACTGCTGTGTTTTGTCCTGCTTCCCCAGCCTGTAACGGCCTCTCCTCCCGAGGATATTGAATCCGAGATTGAAAGCCGCAGGGAAGAAGTCAGCCAACACAAACGCACCCTGGAGCGCCTCAGTTCCAGGGAGAGAGAGGTCTACTCCAGCCTTGCCGAAACTGAAGACAGGCTGGACGAGATTTCACAGCAACTGCAGAGCCAGGAAAAAAAGCTGGCTGAACTGCAGAGCAGGGAGGCCAGGATCTTCCTGGAATACCAGGATCTGAGCCGGGAAAGGGACATGACCAGGACCAGAGCTCAGGAGATTCTGGCTGATCTGTGGCCCATATACCTGGAAAGCCGCAGTCAGGGACTGGCCGAGATGCAGGACTGGGCTGAAATGGACCGTCAGGTTCAATGGTTGAGAACCATCCACTATGAAATGGGCATCACCCTGGCCCGGCTTCAGGATCAGACCAGAGAGGTCACGTCCAGTCTGGCTGAACTGCAGAGCGCCAAGGAGGAATTTGAAGAGCAGCTTGGAAATGTCAATGACCTTAAAGACCGGCTGCTGGAAAAAAAACTGGATTTTGTCCGTGAACTTCAGGACATCAGGGCTGAAAAACTGGCCAGGGAAGAGATGGTGGAGGAAATCATGGATGTTATCGAATCCTTGAATTACCGTATAAAGGTTGTTACCGAAAGAGACTTCGAGGAGCTCAAAGGTCATCTTCCCTGGCCCGCCAGGGGGGAGGTCAAGGCTTCCTACAACCCTTCCGACAGCCCCCCGCGCAACGGCATGAGCATATCCCTGGAGGAGAACGCACCAGTCAGGGCCATTTCATGGGGAAAAGTCGTGCATAATGCTACCTTGCGCGGCTTCGGCAGAGTGGTTATTATCTTTCATGGAGATGATTACTACTCACTTTATGCCTACCTGTCCCGAAGCAACGTCGCCTTAGGCCAGGATGTAGAACAGGGTGAAACCATCGGCAAAGCCGGTTATTACCCGGAAATAAATACTCATGGCATATATTTTGAATTGCGTTTAAAACAAAAAGCAATTAATCCTGCTGACTGGCTGAGCAAGTCATGATCATTCTTCCAGCCTGCAGCGCCATTTTCCAAACAATATTCTGGAGGCAATAATGCGAATAAATCACCTTTTAGGTACAATTGCAATTCTGCTGCTCCTTACTGTTGCCCCCTGGACCAGCCAGGCCAGGGACAACGAGATGGACAGCCTGAAAATGTTCAGTGAGGTACTGCATCTCATCGAGGACCATTATGTTGAAGAAAAAGACCGGAAGGACCTTATACGGGGAGCCATCCAGGGCATGCTGCGCAACCTTGATCCCCACTCTTCCTACGTGGACCTGGACCAGCTCAAAATGATGCAGGAGGATTTTGAAGGCAAGTTTGGAGGCATAGGCATTCAGATAGGGATACGGGACGGAAACCTTGTGGTAATCTCACCCATAGAAGGCACCCCCGCCTACGAAGCAGGCCTTGAGCCCGGGGATATAATTATGGAAATTGAGGGGGAATCCACCCAGGACATGGCCCTGACCGACGCAGTCAGCAAAATACGCGGTCCCAAGGGAGAACCCGTGGAGCTGACCATCCTTTCTGAAGACGCCCAGAGTCCTGAAAAGATTACCATAGTACGCGACGACATCCCTGTACATTCGGTAAGAAGCCAGGAACTGGAATCCGGCTACCTGCACCTGCGCATCACTGACTTCAAGGCCACCACCACCGACGACCTCAAGGAAGAAATACGGAAGTACTCTTACGAAAAAGATATCAAGGGTATTATCCTGGACCTTAGAAACAACCCCGGAGGCCTGCTGGATCAGGCGGTTTCAGTCTCGGACATTTTCCTGGATGACGGGCTCATCGTCTATACCCAGGGAAGGGAAGAAGCCCAGCGCAAGGATTATACAGCCAGCAGCAGCGCCGAGGACGTCACTTCGCCCATGGTGGTCCTGATAAACGCCGGCTCAGCCTCCGGCTCGGAAATCGTGGCCGGGGCCCTGCAGGACAGAAACCGCGCCCTGCTGCTGGGAGAGCCCACCTTCGGCAAGGGCTCGGTGCAAAGCATCCTGCCTGTGGCTGACGGCTCTGCCGTCAAGCTGACCATAGCCAACTACTATACTCCCGACGGACGCTCCATTGAGGCCGAAGGCGTAATTCCGGACATTACTATTCCCCGTCACACTGATGCAATAAAGGAGGATGAACAGCAACATCAGGAGATGCAGGAATCCATGATGCAGTTTCACATTGATCAGCCCGATGAAAGACCGGATCAGGAAGAACGCTATTCCGAGGAAGTGCAGAAACTTCTGGATGAGGACAACCAGCTGCGCATGGCCCTGGAACTTCTGCGTTCCATGCCCAGAATACAGGAACTGAGCTACAATTAACACCAAAGAACACATGGCCTCCTCGTCCGGAAAGAAAAAAAACAAATCCCAAAAGCCTGCCGCACCCCGCAAAAAATCCGGGTTCCGATACTTATTCTGGGGTGCGGCAACAGGCATTACCCTGGTGTCCCTGCTTGGAATCCTGTTGCTTCCTCCTAAAGAACACCCTGCAGATACCGGGTCAACAGCCCCTGCCCATAACGCACAGCCGGATGTCTCCAGTTCTGTTGACTACAGTGAAGCCCTGAGCCCAGCCAGGAGCAGGTTCAGCTTCGAAGAAAAAGTGGGCGCCGGCTTTGAGCAGAGGGTGTGGGAGGCTGACATGGCCATCTTGAACGTGCTGGACATGATGGACCTGGACCGTGATCATATCCTGCGCAAGCGCATGGAAAACCGCTTCTTTTACGGCACCCCCTACAATTTTCAGGAAATGCACATCTATACCGCTGACAGGCAGGAACAGTTCATCCAGAACCTGAAAAAAGTCCTGAACAGCTTTGTTGCCAACGCGGAAGTCAAACCCCTGGACTCTGAACACCGGGAGTGGACCATCAGCATTTCCGGACATGCCACTCATGTTTTGCACCTGGGCATTCAAAAGCCGGACAGACAGGCGGGAACAGGCAACCTGGTCATCATTATAGACGACCTGGGAGAATGCCTGGATTTTCCCCGAAAACTGGCTGAGCTTGATTTTCCGGTAACATACTCCATTCTTCCCTACCTGCCCAAGACTGATGAGGTGGCCAGGTTTGCATCCAAAAAAGGATATGAGGTCATGCTGCACATGCCCATGGAGCCGGAAGCTTACCACAGGGGCGTGGAGCCGGGCCCGGGAGCTCTTTTTGTAGAGATGACCACCCGGGAAGTAAGACGTCAGATGGTGCACAGCCTGGAGCAGATGCCTCAGGCCACGGGATTAAACAATCACATGGGATCTGCCTTTACCAGGCACTACGAGGGCATGAAAATAGTTTTTGAGGAGCTTGAAAAAAGGGACATGTTCTTTCTGGACAGTGTAACCACTCCAGACAGTGTTGCCCCCCGTCTTGCCCGGGAAACAGGCCTGGATTTTGTGCAGCGCCATGTTTTTCTGGACAATGTACGAAACAGCCAGGCCATCATCCACCAGCTGCAGAAGGCAGAGCAAATGGCTTCCAGGAACGGGATGGCCGTGGCCATCGGTCACCCCTATCTGGAAACACTTGAAGCTCTGCAAGAATGGAGCAAAAACAGGGACGCCAGGGTAAACCTGGCCAGTGTGGACGACCTGATACTGCAGCAGAGAATCCGCGCCGTTTCTTCCACCCGGGACGATCAGACAGCCAGTACCAACTGAGGCACTAATTTAAGAAAAGGTAAAAAACAAAAGGAGCAGAAATGACTCAGAGGACCCTTTCCATCATCAAGCCGGATGCGGTACAAAGAAACCTGCAGGGAGCCATCCTGAAAATGATTCAGGACAGCGGCCTGAAAATCGTGGCCATGAAAATGCTGCGCCTGAGCAAGGATGAAGCCCGGGGTTTTTACGCTGTACATCAGGACAAGCCTTTTTTTGACAGCCTTACCCACTACATGTCTTCGGGCCCCATAGTCGTCAGCATCCTGGAAGGTGATAAAGCCATTGACAAATACCGGGAAATCATGGGCGCAACCAACCCGGCCAATGCCCACGAAGGCACCATACGCAAGGCCTATGCCCTGGATATTGAAAAAAACTCCGTACACGGCTCTGATGCCCCGGAAACCGCACAGGAGGAAATATTCTACTTTTTCAGCAAGATGGAGATGGTGGGTTAAATGACTGCGCGTCTGGGAATTATCGGTACAGGCAATATGGGCGGGGCCATGGTCCAGGGACTTGCTGCCCGCCAAGACCTTGAACTGCATGGCTATGACCCGGACCAGGCATGCCTGGAGCGCCTGGCCGGTGCATGCGGCTTGAGACAACAGCCCGGACCCGCGGACCTTGCCAGTGAATGCGATTATGTAGTGCTGGCGGTCAAACCCGGCCTGGTGCCAGCTGTGGCGGCGGAAATCGCCCCGGCACTGGATAAGTCCAAATGCCTCATCTCAGTGGCTGCCGGAGTCAGAACCAAAGACCTGGTCTTCTGGAGCAACCAGGCCTGTCCAGTGGCCAGGGTAATGCCCAATACTCCGGCCCTGGTGGGGCGCGGAGTGTTTGCCCTCTGCCTGGAAGACGAAAATCTCTCCCGGGAACAGGCCGGGTTCATTCAAGGTATTTTTCAGGATCTGGGCCAGGTGCACCTTCTGCCGGAGAAATCCTTTGACTCCTTTACCGCCCTTATCGGGTCCGGTCCCGCCTATGTCTACTATTTCATGGAAAGCATGGTGGATGCCGGGGTGTATATGGGGCTTGGCAGAGCCCAGGCTACGGAAATGGTCCTGGAACTATTTGCCGGTTCGGCCCATATGGCCCAACAGGAAGGCTGCCACATCACCCAGCTGAAAGAGATGGTCACTTCCCCCGGGGGCACCACCATAGCCGGACTGGGAGCTTTGGAGAAAAGAGCGGTCAAGGCCTCGGTCCTGGAAGCGGTACGGGAAGCCGCCCGCCGCAGCAGGGAACTTGGCGGCGAATAAAATCCCCGACCCTGATCTTGTTTGATCTTCAACTCATGGCGGCCAGATGGTTCACCGGACCATGCCCCCTTCCCAGGGGAAAGCTTTTTTCCAGGGCCAGCTGCAGATAATCCCTGCCCTTCTCCACTGCTTCCCGCATATCCATTCCCAGGGCCAGGCTGGCTGTTATGGCAGCCGAAAGGGTGCATCCGGTCCCGTGATTGCTGTTTGTCTGCACCCTTGCCCTTATAATGGCCAGGGGTTCTTCCCCTTGCATTCCCAGCCAGTCGGTGACCTCATGCGTCTGACTGAAATGCCCGCCCTTTAAAAGCACGGCCTCTGCCCCCATATCCTGCAGCCTGCCTATGGCCTCCAAAATATCATTTCTGGAACTTATCCGGGTCATACCCGTCAATAGCTCTGCTTCAGGTCGATTTGGGGTGATAAGATCAGACAAAGGCAGGATTTCATCTCTGAGGGCCTGCACAGCCTGGTCCTGCAGGAGCTTGTGCCCGCTCTGGCTTACGCAGACCGGGTCCACAACCAGGGGAAAGTCCACGCCTTTCAGAGACCGGGCCAATGCGGAAATAATCTCGGCGGAAAAAAGCATACCCGTCTTGGCCGCACGCACAGGAAAATCATCCAGGACGCTTTGCAGCTGCAGGGCCACAAAATCCGGTTCAGGGGCGAAAACACCCTGTACCCCTGTGGTGTTCTGGGCGGTCAGGGCCGTAACCACCGACAGCCCGTAAACCCTGTGCATGGCAAAGGTCTTGAGATCCGCCTGGATCCCGGCTCCTCCGCCGGGATCTGATCCCGCAATGGTCAATGCGCAGGGAAGGGATGTAATCATTGATTGTGCATCTTTTTTTCAATTTTGGCCCAGGTATCCTTGAGAGAAACAGTCCTGTTGAAAACAAGACTCTGGGGATGACTCTCCGGGTCCAGGCAAAAATACCCCAGCCTTTCAAACTGCAGAAAGTCTCCGGGGCTCAGCTCTTTAACCGCCGGCTCCATCATGCAGTCATGCATCTCCTGCAAAGAGTCCGGGTTTAACGTGTCATTCAGGCCAAGACCCTTTTTTTCATCCTGCAGGGGATTGGGCCGGGAAAAAAGGCGGTCATATATGCGCACCCGGGACTTGACCGCGTGATCCGACGATACCCAGTGCAGAGTCCCCTTGACCTTGCGCCCGTCCGGGGCGTCCCCGCCCCTGGTCTGTGGATCGTAGGTACAGCGGATCTCCTGGATCTCGCCAGTCTGCGGGTCTTTGACCACCTCCCGGCAGGTAATAAAATAGGCATACCTGAGCCGGACCTCCCGGCCCGGGGCCAGCCGGAAATACTTTTTCGGGGGGTCCTCCCGGAAATCGTCAGCCTCGATATAGATCTCTCCGGAAAAAGGGATGTATCGGGTGCCCATGCTCTCGTCTTCAGGGTTGTTGATGGCTTCCAGCTCTTCCGAACCCTGCCCGGGATAATTGGTTATGACCACCTTGACCGGGTTTAATACCCCCATGTACCTGGGAGCCCGCCTGTTCAGGTCTTCGCGGATGCAGTACTCCAGAAGGGACATGTCCACCACGTTGTCGCTTTTGGCCACACCGATAAGATCGCAGAACTTGCGGATGGAACCAGGTGTATAACCGCGGCGTCTGAGCCCGGATATTGTGGGCATCCGGGGATCATCCCAGCCCTGTACGTGACCTCCCTGCACCAGCTGGGTAAGCTTGCGCTTGCTCATTACCGTGTAGTTAAGACTGAGCCGGGCAAACTCTATCTGCTGTGGATGACATGCAACTCCAAGCTTTTCCAGAAACCAGTCGTACAAAGGGCGGTGATCCTGAAATTCCAGAGAGCACAGGGAATGAGTGATACCCTCAATGGAATCCGACAGGCAGTGGGCGTAGTCGTATGTGGGGTAGATGCACCAGTCATCACCGGTGCGGTGATGACTGGCCTTTAGGATGCGGTAGATGACCGGGTCGCGCATATTGATATTGGCAGAAGCCATATCGATTTTGGCCCGCAGGACATGAGTTCCTTCTGCAAAGCTTCCCTTTTTCATTTCCTGAAAAAGGTCCAGATTTTCCTGCACGCTGCGCTCCCTGTAGGGGCTGTTCTGGCCCGGCTGGGTAAGGGTTCCCCGGTAACGGCGGATTTCGTCAGGCCCCAGGCTGCACACATAGGCCTGACCCTGCTCAATGAGCTGCAGTGCATACCTGTAAAAATCCGGGAAATAATCCGAGGCATGGTAGAGATGCTCTCCCCAGTGGTAGCCCAGCCACTTTACGTCCTCTATGATGGAGTGTACGTATTCCGGGTCTTCCTTCCTGGGGTTGGTGTCGTCAAAACGCAGGTGGCAGCGTCCTCCGTACTTCTTTGCCAGTCCGAAATTGAGGCAGATGGATTTGGCATGGCCGATGTGCAGATAACCGTTGGGCTCGGGGGGAAATCTGGTCACCACGGTCTCGTGCCTGCCGCTTTGAAGATCCTTTTGGATTATATCCTGAATAAAATGGGACGCATTTGGTGTATCCATATAATTTAAAGTCCCCTGGTTCCACGTTTCAATGAAAAATTTTCGTGACCGCTCACACGATATTTAACCCCTAATAGAACACTTGTCCATTCCAGGCTATCTGCTTGAGAGCACAATTTCCTGCCGGCAAAAACTTGCGGCATGAATAAATCCAGACCGCACAACAATCGGTTCCGGGGGCTGGCCGCTTACCCGGGCGGATTACTTGCTGCAGGGTTCCTGAAGCATTTTTTGAGCCTTTACATTCCTCATCCTCTTCTGCCAGGCTTGTCCTGGCGTACCTGTCTTCTGCTTGCGTGAAACCGGGTTTCCTTTCAGGATGTTTTACTGGGGTCCTCTATCTTCTTATCTCTATTCCGCAATGCGCATGACTTCCTGCACTTCCGGCAGCTTGTGCAGCTTTTCAATGGTTGAGTACAGGTGATGGGAATCCTGGACCATGATGGTGAAGACTATCTCGGTCTTGCCGTCCACGTTGGACTTGAAGGTGCCTGCGTCAATGTTTACGTCCTCCTTGGTCAAAAGTCCGCTTATTTTGGCCAGAACGCCCTTGCGGTTCTGGCAAAGCATCTTGATCTTGGCCGGAAAATCCTTGTCCGTCTCCCCGGCCCAGGACACCTCCAGCTTTCGCTCCGGCTCCATTTCCTGGCAGTTGGCACAATCCGCGGTATGTATGGTCACCCCCCTTCCCCGGCTGATGTAGCCCACAATGGGGTCTCCGGGAAGGGGGTTGCAGCATTTGGCGAACCTCACCAGCACATCTCCCACCCCTTTAATCTGCACCCCTTCCTTTTTTGCCACCTGAGGGGCCGGTTTTTCCTCGGGCTTTTCCTGGTGATCAACGGTTTCCCCCTTGGGCGGGTGCTGTTCCTCCCGGGGCAAAAGCCTGTTCAGCACCTGCCTGGGAGTTATACGGGCATAACCGACTGCTGAAAGCAGATCGTCAACGGATTTATAGGAAAAATCGGCAGCTATGGGCTGAAGCTGCCCCTGCTTCAAGACCTTGTTGATATTAATCCCCAGCTTGCGGCCCTCTTTTTCCAGGACCTCTTTGGCCAGGGCGATGCTCTGCTGGCGTTCCTCGTTGCGGATCCACTGCTTGATCCTGGTGCGGGCCTTGGCGGTTTTCACCAGCCTGAGCCAGTCCCGGCTGGGATGGCGATGGGGGTCGGTAATGATCTCTACGGTGTCCCCGTTTTTTAGTGCGGTATTCAAGGGTACAAGTTTTCCGTTGACTTTGGCTCCGGCACATCGATCCCCAACTTCGGTGTGGATCATATAGGCAAAATCAATGGGAGTGGCACCTTCGGGCAGTTCCTTGACCTCCCCGCGGGGCGTAAATACATAAACCTCGTCCTCAAAAAGATCAAAGCGCAAAGAGGCCATGAACTCCCTGGGGTCCTTGAGTTCTTCCTGCCAGTCCAGGATCTGCCTGAGCCAGGAAAACCTTTCTGCGTCCTTGTCCTTGAACCGGTTTTTGCCGTCCTCCTTGTAGCGCCAGTGAGAAGCCACCCCCAGCTCCGCCATTTTGTGCATTTCCTCGGTGCGGATCTGGATCTCGATTCGCTCCCCTTCTGGACCGATGACGGTGGTATGCAGGCTCTGGTACATATTGGCCTTGGGCATGGAAATATAATCCTTGAACCTGCCGGGTACCGGTTTCCAGATGGAATGCACCAGGCCCAGCACGGCATAACAGTCCTTTACGCTCTGCACCAGCACCCTGAAAGCGATGATGTCGAAAACCTGGTCCAGGCTGAGCCCCTGCTGGACCATCTTGTGGTAGATGCTGTAGACATGCTTCATGCGTCCCGAAACACGGCCCTGAATGGAATTCTGCTGGAGCATCTCTTCAATGTTTTTGCAGACCTTGTGGATATATTGCTCGCCCACGACCTTCTGCTGGTTCACCCCTTCCTGAATCTGAAAATAGACATCGGGCTTCATGTATTTGAGGCTCAGGTCCTCCAGCTGGATCTTGAGCCGGTAAAGGCCCAGCCTGTTGGCCAGGGGGGCATATATATCCATGGTTTCCTGGGCAACGGCCTTCTGTTTCAGGGAACTCTGGTGCTCCAGGGTCTTCATGTTGTGCAGGCGGTCGGCGAGTTTGACCAGGATGACCCGGATATCGTCGGCCATGGCCAGAATCATCTTGCGGATATTCTCCGCCTGGGCCTCCTCCTTGGAGTCAAAGCTCATCTTGCCAATCTTGGTCACGCCCTTGACAATCCTGGCCACTTCGTCCCCGAACTGATCCCGGACTTCCTCCAGGCTGGCCTTGGTGTCCTCCACCGTATCGTGCAGAAGCCCCGCGGCAATGGTGTCGGCATCCAGGTGCAGGTCCGCCAGCATGTCCGATACTTCCAGGGGGTGGGAAAGGTATGGTTCACCGCTCAGGCGTATCTGCCCGGCATGGGCGGAAGCGGAAAAAACATACGCCTTCTGTATAAGGGCCTGGTCCGGCCCGGAAAGGTAACTGGAAACCTTGTCCAGTATTTCGTTAATTCTTACCATATTTACGAACCATGAGAAAAATATCGGCCCTGTCGCTCATCTTGCCGGCAATATGTTCAGCTCTCTCCCCGAAGCCGCAGAAAAGATCCAGGTGCCTGCCCCGGATGGCTCCACCTGTATCCTGGGAGGTTACCGGACCCCGGATACGGGTCTTCTGACCCTGATACTCAGGCAGTTCTGCATCCATTATCATGAGCGAACCCCAGGGTATGAGCTCCGGGTCGCTGGCCACGCTGACCCAGGGGGTCAGGATCTGCCCCGTGGAACCCCTGGGACCTTCATCATCCAGATGAAAAAAGATATAACTGGGATTTTCAGCCATGAGCTCATGTTTGATCTCCGGATTTTCCTGGAGCACGGCCCGGATGGACTGCATGCTCACCTCGTCCTGCTTAAGAAAGCCGAGCTGTACCAGGACTCTGCCCAGGGCCACGTACTGGCGGCCGTTTCTGTCCGCGTACAAAACGTGCTCGTACTCGCCGTCGGGATACTGAAGCCTCCCCGATCCCTGGATGTGCAGAAAAAAGAGGTCAACGGGGTCCTTTACCCAGGCTATCTCCAGCCCTCGTCCGGCCAGTGCGTCTTCCAGCTCTATCTCTTCCCTGCTGTAATATGGCTTTATCTCCCCGCTCTCCAGCCTGTAAAAAAGCCTCTGGCCTTCCCAGCGGGGGTGAAACTGACCCAGATCAACCCTCTGCAGATCACAGGGTCTGCCGTATACCGGATGCCGGAAATCCTCGTTTTTTTCCCTGGAAGCCTTAAGCTTGGGTTCATAATAGCCGGTGAGAAGTACATCCGGATTTACCGCGTAAAAATCGAAATAATGCTTAAGCAGTTCAGGGTTGCGGTCAATATCCGGCAAAAGCAGGATAAAAAGCTTCAGTGTTTCTTTTATCTCCAGCCAGGTCAAGCAAAGCTCGGGCTCGCATACAGCCTTCCGGTCTTTATCCCTGGTCCTGACGTAGGCAAGGCTTTTTTCCAGGGCCGGGGCCAGGTCTTTCCAGCTGTCAAGACCCTGCTCTCTGAGATCTTGCTGCAAAAGCTCCACGACTTTACTTCCTTCCACCGGAGAAAACAGAGGGGGGATATCCACGGGCTCCGGTTCCAGGACAGGCTCTTCCGGGGTACATCCCCAGACAAGAAGCACCATAAGCCCCGGGATCATCACCCGGCTGCAAAACCCTGAAAACCAGCCCGGGCAAAAAACCTGCATTTCCCTAAAACCTGGCATAATGACCCGGCTCCTTTTCGATATTTACGTCAAAAAACTTGCCCAGACCATACTCCCTGCGCCGGAAAAACTGCTCCGGGCTGGGTCCAATAATCTGCAATTCAGGATATTTCTTCTGCACTTCCAGGGCAATATGCATCTCCTTGGTGCAGCCGGTGGAAAATGTTGCATCCTTTCCGGCCCATACCGGGGGGACACGTTCTCCCAGCAGCTCAAAGCTCTTTTCAATATCGCGCACGCTCTGAAATCTCCAGACGTCTATGAGGCCGCTGCGCTGCACAATCTCCCACATGTACATGAGATCGTCGCCGTCCATGCCCGGCTCGAAATGCTCCGCCGGATTTATTATCAGGGATTCGGACATGCGGTTGCGCATGTATTCCACAAAGGTGTTGAGAATCTTGATGGCGGTTTTGGTCTGCCCGGGGATGCTGCCGATGATGGCACTGTAGAAAAGCACCCTCTGGCCGTTCATCCTGGCCTGAAACATCTGCTTTTTGATTTCCTCGGCCTTGGACACTATCTCTTTTTCAGTGATCTTTCTTATCCTGGGACTTTTTTCCTTGAAATAAAACCGGACCTGATTGGCGCTGTCCCGGTAGAGACAGAGGATATCCCTGGTGAAGAGATGAGAATTTTCAATTATTCTGCGGTAATTGCCCTGGCCCTTGGCAATGACCAGGTCAGACTCTTTCCATGCCCTGGCAAAAGTAACACTGGTGCGGTAAAGGTTCAGCCGCTCCCTTGTGCCGTCGGATATAACCAGCAGGCTGTTTTCCCTCTGACTTTTAAGCAGCTCGTTCTTGGATGCCTGGCTGTGGGCCTGGAAGCTGGCATTGTTCATGGCCTGAGACAGAATGTCATCGTTTTCTCTGTCCCAGTAGGTGGGGTGATCGTAGTAGAAACCCTCTTTCAGGGCCAGGATCACCCTGTGCCCCTGTCTGATAAGGGTATTTACCGCCTGCAGGTCGAATATGATGCCCCCGCTGCCGCTGGGCAGATAGAGAATCTTCAGTCGGTCTTTTCCGTCAGGCCCGAAAAGTTTGCTCATAATCTCCTCGAAGCCTTTCCAGGGCCGGCCAAGTTCCCGGTCAAGCTCCTCCCTGCAGGGATGAAAATCTTTTTCCTGCCATAGACTTTTCCAGGTGGACAGACAGAAGAAACGCTTGAGCTCAAGAAGATCCAGCTGCCACCTGAGGTCCTGAATCCTTTCGCATTTCATGGTGGATTCAGGACAGGAACTTATAAACCTGAAAAAACTCGGGGTGTGCATGAAATCCTGCGCCCTGCGGTTGTATTCCTGCTTGATGTCCCTGTACGGGTCCTGGAGCATGTTCTGACTTAAAAAAATATCCAGCATGCGCTTGTGCAGCCTGGAAGGGATCATGAACGGGGACTTGAGCACCTTGCTGAATATATGCCGGCACAGGGACAAGACCTTTTTCCGCACAAAACGGTCCCCGGAATAATCCCTGATGAGCAGGACCAGCCTCTTCCAGGTCTGCAGGTATTCCTTCTGCAGCTCGGGACTCATCCTGGTCTGCAAAAGATTGGCGAACATCCAGTCTGTGCATGGAGCAAAAAGCTGGCCTTCATCGATGTCCACCATGAACCGCAGCTGCTCAGCCGAGGCATTGACCCTGGGGTTCACCAGGTGCTCGATGTTGTTTTCCAGCATGAAGTGCAGAAGCCAGGCATCCAGGTGCGGATCCTGGCCGTAGTATACACTGGAAACGGATGAGATGTGCGGCAGCTTTGCCACCCTTACCCCCTGATGAAAAACTTTTTGTACCTGAGCTTGTTTATAAAACCCTCATCGCGGCACATGAGCAGCTGCAGGTCTGCATGGTACCTTTTGACTCTCAGCTCATCACCCGGTTTTAGGACAAAACCGGTCTGTCCGTCTACAGTCAGGTAGGCTTCCTGGGTGGAGTTGCCGATGCGCAGCAGCAGAGACTCCGAGGCGGGCATAACCAGGGGTTTGAAGTCGTGCAGGAAAACGCATACCGGAGTCAAAATCATTGCCTGCATTTCCGGGTGTACCAGGGGACCTCCGGCGGAGACGCAGTAGGCGGTGGAGCCTGTGGGGGTGGAGACTATAAGGCCGTCGGCCCGTATGGATTCCATTGCCCCCTGGGAAGACTCCAGGTCCAGGGAGATTATCCTGGCCAGCTCCCCCCGGCTGACCACCAGTTCATTGATGGCCACTCCGCTATCCCGCTTGCTTCCTGCACGGAAAATGGAGTATTCCAGCAACATCCTGCGCGAAATCCGGCCGCCGGATTTAAGGACCATGCTCAGCTGTTCCTTCCAGGTCAAGGGAGAAACCTCGGCCAGAAAACCCACCTTGCCCAGGTTAACCCCCAGGAAGGGCACCTGCAGGTCCAGCAGGGTGCGCACCACGCTGAGCATTGTCCCATCCCCGCCCAGAACCAGGATCAGATCAGGGTTTGACCAGGGCAGGTCTTCCATGTCCTTTTCATAGGGGAAGCAGGCCGTGCAGGCGCTGCAGTTTCTTTGCTCCAGCCAGGCCATAATCTCCTGGGCCATGTTCCTGGCGGCGCTGCTGTCCATCTTGGTGGCCAGTAAAATTTTTTCAATACTCATATTGTGAAATTCAAGCATGGTTAAAGAGTTCTTGTGCATCAATACCCCGGCAGGTCAGACTGTCCCCAAGAAAAAAACAGGGCCAGTGATAACCCGTTACCGGAATGAAACTGTCGGCAAACGCCCATCAGGACCGTACAGAGGACAAGGTATCTCTTGTAGACAATATCCCGGAATGCTTCAAGGATAAGTTGTCTGGTGTGATCTGAAGCAGATTGCAGTCCTGCAGGAGACTGCCGGACTTTGCAGCAACGCCTTGACCCGCATGGACTTCTTGTTTTAGATTAATTTAATATAATTTTTAACTATTAAGCACCTGTGGGCGAAAAGCCAGGGGCCGGGGGTTCGGCAAACTGGGCGTAAACTGTCTGAGCGACGTAGGCAGAGTTAATCAAAACCGTTAAACACCTAACTTGATTCAAAGCATAATATAGTTGAACATGTTCTGGCTGAAAAAACTTGAAGAGGTTTTGATTTACGCTGCCTTGGAGCGAGTTTTTACGTCCAGTTTGCCGAATTTCCGGACCACTGTAGCTCATTTAATTATGGTGAACAGTTACTATAATTTTACATACCAGGGAGGTTGATCATGGCATGGACATTCGCAAGTCTGGGGAAAATTTTTCTAATGATGGCAGGATTGAATCTTTGCCTTCTGGCTGGATTCTGCCTGCAGGGAGGTGAAAATATGTTGTTCAAAAAAGCCGCAGCCAAGGAAACAGTGGATCTGCCGGAATTCAATACAGAAGGGGAGACCAGCCTGGAACAGGCTTTGAGCAAACGCAAGTCCACCAGGTCTTATGCTGACAAGCCTCTTAAAATGGAGGAAGCAGCCCAGTTATTATGGGCTGCGCAAGGAGTCAACAGACCCCGGCAGGGCTTTCGCACCGCCCCTTCAGCCGGGGCGCTTTTCCCCCTGGAAGTATTCCTGGTGGCTGGTAATGTAGAAGAGCTGGATCCGGGCGTTTACCGCTACCTGCCCAAGGAACACAAGCTGAAAAAAGAAAAGGCCGGCAATGTGCAGGGTGACCTGCACCGAAGCGCCCTGGGTCAGTCTTCTGTTCGGGATGCCCCGGCAGTGCTGGTTATTGCCGGAATTTATGAAAGAACAACTGGCAGGTACGGCGACCGCGGCAGGCAGTATGTGCACATGGAAGTAGGCCATGCCGGACAGAACATCCACCTTCAGGCCGAGACCCTGGGCCTGGGCACCGTGGTCATCGGAGCCTTTGACGACTCCGGAGT
>SL_8KL_010_SEDDRAFT_10002116_pt1 | contig 16959 bp, 16 predicted proteins | sample SodLakKL_010_SED_4_FD_11160 | JGI IMG/M metagenome (IMG submission 11160)
GTCTAACGCTGATTAGTCTGGAATTTGCGGCCACTTCTTGATATCATTGCTTATGAAAAAAGATTTCTTTGAAAAAGGTCCACCTAAATGTTCGATCATCTACAGGAGAGGTGAACAGTAATGTCATGTCTGCTTGAACCCCTTACAGAAGGCCCCCTTGCGCTTCCCAACCGCCTCGTGATGCCGCCGATGGGAACCGAAAAATCAGATAGCGACGGCCGGGTAAGCAAAGAACTGCTCCATTATTACGATCAAAAATCTCAAGGGGGCTATATCGGCCTGGTCATCGTTGAACACAGCTACATCAGTCCCGAAGGAAAGGCCAGCCCCCGCCAGCTCTCGGTCGCTGAAGACAGTTCAATTGAGGGTCTAAAAAAATTAGCCCATCTCATCCAGGCCAAAGGTTCCAAGGCGGTGGTGCAGATTAACCATGCCGGCAGCAATACCACAGAAGAAGTTACCGGGATTACCCCGGCAGCTCCTTCAGCAGTAAGGCACCCCCAGAAAAAAACCAGGCCCCGCGAACTTACCGCTGCTGAGATTGAGAAAATCATCGATGCTTTTGGCCATGCCGCCCGGCGAGTTAAAGAAGCCGGTTTTGACGGGATAGAAATCCATGCCGCCCACGGCTTTTTGCTTAATCAATTTTACTCGCCGCTGACCAATCAGCGCGCTGATCCATACGGAGGAAGCCTGGATAAACGGATTAAGATCCATCTCCAGGTTATCGAGGCGGTTCGTGAAGCCGTCGGCAAAGATTATCCGCTAGTGTTGAGATTGGGGGCTTCCGACTACATGGATGGCGGGGCTACCATCGAAGACAGTCAGTATAGCGCCCTTGAATTTGAAAAAGCCGGAGTAAATATCCTCGATATATCGGGAGGACTTTCTGGATACAATATCCCCGGCTTAACCGGGCAGGGCTTTTTTGCCCCCCTTACTGAAGCAATCAAGGAAAAAGTGTCCATTCCGGTTATACTTACCGGGGGCATTACCGAAGCCCGGGCAGCTGATCAATTGCTCGCCGCTGGCAAGGCTGACCTGATCGGGGTGGGTAGAGCTATTTTCAAGGATTCTGATTGGGCCAGGAGGGCTGTGGAAAGCCTGCGCTAAAAGAAACTGAGTACAGGGCTGAGGTTTGCTGGTTTATCAGGGTTTAAAACCCACTTAACCTGTCCCAATAACAAAGTTACAGGATTGCTATAATTGTATTAGCCCCCTGAAACTTATGATATAATCCTACAGGAATGGTTAGGGTTACCTGAAGCTTTAACTATTAAAACCCGGGCAGGCTGGAAATACCTGCAGGGGCAATTAACGGAGGGGACCAATTTGATCGCAGTCAATTCAACCGGGGGCGCCATGATTGAAGCAAAAAACTTGACCAAACAATACGGTAAGATTAAAGCAGTTAATAATATTTCGTTTGCCGTAAGACATGGTGAAATTTTTGCCTTCCTGGGGCCGAATGGGGCCGGGAAAACTACGACCATAAAAATGTTAACCACCCTATCGAAACCGACCAGTGGAACAATGACCCTGAACGGGTTTGATCCGGTTCGCAATCAGGCCGCAGCCAGGAATTCTTTCGGTATTGTATTCCAGGATCCAAGCCTTGATGAAGAATTGACAGCCTATGAAAATATGGTTTTACATGGTGTCCTTTACAATATTCCGAAACCGGTCCAGAGCCAACGTATAGAAATGCTGCTCCAATTGATGCAGCTGTGGGAGCGAAAAAACGACCAGGTAAAAAAATATTCCGGCGGCATGAAACGAAGGCTGGAAATTGCCAGGGGCCTTTTACATCTTCCCCAGATCCTTTTTCTCGACGAGCCTACCCTTGGCCTTGATCCGCAAACCCGCAACCTGCTCTGGAAACACATTCGTGAATTAAATCAAAAAGAAGGAATCACCGTCTTCCTAACAACCCATATTATGGAAGAAGCAGAACGGGTTGCCGATACTGTGGCCGTTATCGATCATGGCGAAATTATTGACCGGGGATCTCCCCGGGAGCTGGCAAAACGGACCGGGGCATCCTCTCTGGAAGAAGCCTTTTTGAGCCTGACCGGAAAAACAATCAGAGACGAAGGACCTGAAACCTTTCGGCAAATGGCCGGCCAATTCTTAAGGAGGAAGAGGTTGAAGTAATGAAAGTAATTTATATCCTCTGGCTGCGGCAGCTAAAACGTTACTTTCGTTCAAAATCGCGCATTATCGGTGCTCTCGGGCAACCCCTGCTCTTTTTGTTTGCCCTTGGCTTCGGTTTTGGCCCGGTTTTTGAACAGGCGGGGGAAGGCAACTATTTGCAGTTCCTGGTTCCCGGTATTATAGCTATGAGTATCCTGTTTACCTCAATGTTTAACGGTATAGAAATTATATGGGACCGCCAGTTTGGATTTTTAAAAGAAACTTTGGTGGCCCCGGTTTCCAGGGTCAACATAATGCTGGGAAGAACCCTGGGCGGTGCGACTGTAGCGATTTTTCAGGGAATAATTATCCTGGCCATCTCCATATTGATTGGCTTCCGCTTTGTTAGCCCGGCCGGGTTGCCTTTAGCCCTGCTATTTATGTTCCTCATCGCCCTCCTCTTTACCGCTTTGGGTACCGCCATAGCCTCGGTGCTTGAAGATATGCACGGCTTTCAACTGATCATGAATTTTTTGGTGATGCCCCTCTTCTTCCTCTCGGGGGCCCTTTTCCCTATCGAGAATCTGCCGGCAGGAGTAAATGCCCTGGTCCAGCTCAACCCCTTATCCTACGGGGTTGACGGTTTGCGAGGTTCTTTGATCGGCCTATTTCAACTGGGTTTATTGACCAATATTGCCGTGCTGGTAAGCTGCGGGTTAGTACTGGTTACAATCGGGGCCTATCTTTTTTCCAGGATAGAGGTTTAGATTTATTGTTCAATATAGCGCTTCTATTCCTTCCAGTACTGGGGACGGGCAAGTTTATCGGCACATAAGACCCTTCCTTTTGCCCGATCAAGGGCACCGGGATTCAGGGCCAGGACCATCCAGGCATCGGCTGCTTCGGCCGGGATCGGGTACGGGGCTTGAAAACCAAAGAGGCCGGCCGGCTTAAAACCATGGCGCGGGTAATATTCGGGATGGCCGAGGACAAATACCAGAGCGATACCTCTTTCTGTAAGCAGTCTCAACCCTTCTGCGATAAGCCTGCCGCCAATTCCCTTTCTTTGCAGATCAGGGGCCACTGCAATCGGGGCCAGTAATGAAACCGGAACGTCTTCGTTTTCAGCAATCTGCGCCTTTGTAAATAAAACATGTCCCACTACCCCCTGATCATCGAGTGCCACCAGGGATAAGAACGGTTTTGCGGTGGGATCCTCCAAAAGAGCTTTTACCAGTTCCACGATGACCGGGCCTTCATCTTCACCAAAAGCTTGCTTTTCGACTTCAAGCAATGCCCGCAGATCAGAAGACCGTGCCTCTATTATTTTCAATGGATTGCTCAACTCCTTAAGGATAACGCATCCAGATCAATAGCAAAAATTGCCTGACTAGCAGATGTGTCTGCTTAGTAATAACCATTTAATACCTAACTATTGGTCACTGCCGATTACGGGACTTTCCCCAGTCTTGCAGCAGTCGACCTTACCCGTAATTTCTGGAACTATCTCCACGGTTTTTTCCAGGGAGCCTTTACTGTCTTTTCCACCTCTTCAGAAATCCGCTTACATCCCATATCTTTATCATACATCATTAAGCGGCGATAAGTTGCGGTTTGATAAAATTTATTGGATTACAATATTTATTTGTCCTAAAAGTGTTTATTAGCGGCAGTTTTTGTCCATTCCTAATTGACCATGAATTAAAACCTGTGTTATTATTGTTTCACCACAAAAAGGAAAATCCTATCTTATTTTGTAATAACAGAGATTACAGAGATAGGCCGGTTTGCTTTGATTCACCGATCGGTTTATCGTGGGACACCCGATACCGAAACCTTCTCCAAATAATTGATAACCAAAGGGGGGATGTAACAGTGCCATCTAACAAAGCCGACACTGTAATAGGGAAAAATACAATTTTTAATGGAACCTTGAGCAGTAAAGAGGTAATCCACATTGAAGGGGAAACTGAAGGAAACATCACAAACCAGAGCGATGTGGTAGTCGGAGAAAGCGGCAAAGTCAAAGCCGATTTAAAAGCGAAGAACGTGACTATAGCCGGCTATTACGAAGGAACCCTGGAAGCAAGCGGAAAGCTGGAGATTAAGATGACCGGTCAAGCCCGCGGAACATTTAAAGCGAATACCCTGGTCACTGAAGAAGGAGCCGTCCTTTCCGGTAATACAGAAATGAAAGCCAAACAGCAGGTTAAAGAAGTTTCATAAGAAACGAAAAAGCCACTGCACTTGTATTTTTTAATCATCCCAATTGGGCCGGAGATTTTTAAGGACATGCAAAAAATCTCCCGGTGGTTGTGATTGAATAGTGGTTGTGATTGAATAATAGTAAATAGTTCTCCCCTCGTCAACATATCTTTTAATCTGCAATAATATCGCAGAGCACTTTTGCTCTTAACTTGCGCGATGACTGTTCAGTGGTTGATCTTCTGCAAGCATCTAAAAAATCTTGAATTTCGGGATCTTCACGATCACACAACAAGCTAAACTGGTCAAGTTTAGCTTTAGTGGGCCCGATATCTTTTTTTAGATCGGTATTTCTCCGGCCATCCAAACCTTTTATACCAAACAAGGAATGGTAAACAGCGCAGAAGAGACTATAAAATAAGTGGATTTGGCTGTAATGGGTCTCCTTTAGTTGATGCGGGGAATAAATTTCTGTGATCGTCTTCAGGGCCTCATCTACCTGTTTAACATAACCGTTTAAATCGACATCTTCATCATTGAAGCGTTTATAATACTTAATGATGGCTCTTTTCGGTTCAATACCCCCCACAGCAACCACAAGCAAATCAGAAGCCAATTCAGCTTCCGCCATCCTGGCGACCTTTTGTTTGGTTAACAGGCCGGATTCCTCGAAATAGTTTACATAGCTATAACCGATTTGATAACTCGACTGCTTGAACGGTCCGGAAAACTCTGCATTCCGTAATTCCTGGGGATTTAATCTTACCGAATAGGTATTTAGCCTGGCAAAAATATCGAGGGTTTCTTCGTAGCTTAAATCGTAAAGCAAATCCACACCTATCTCATAACCGAGGATGTTAGATTTAACATCTTCAGGAAGATCCGAATAAAAAATATCGGCAAACTCTTTATTGTGCGATTTATAGATAGTAAAACTATCGCTGCAATACTCAAGTATAGTGCGCAATCTTTGCTGCCCGTCAATGATCTTCTTTTCTCCGGCTTCTCTCAGACTCTGGGTCATCAATATTTTAGGTATTGGCTTCCCCGTTATAATCGTATCCATTAAGTAGGATTTTGCCTGGGTGGTCCAAACACCCCTTCTTTGGAAATCAGGGCTTAAGTTTAAAAGGCCATTATTATTCCACTCCAAAAAATCATTAATCATGTAAACCCTGGTTGTAAAACTTCTCATGGTCCTACCTCCCTAAAAAACATTATAACATTTAACAAAAAATGATGGGTTCAGCTTTATTTTATGCAGGCTAAACCCTGCAAATTCAGTGACATCCTCACGGAATCGATAGGCCCCGAGGATTCCCGCCGGAGATTCTAAAACACGGCAACCATAGCTTCGATTCCAATACAAAAAAAGCAGAATGCCCAAGTTACATCCCCTTCAGGGCCAGCACTTCTTTAGCGCGCTTCCTGTCACCGGTGCAGCTGATCATGCGGGGGGCATCAAAATATTTTAATTCAAAACCGTGATCCCGGTATAGTTCAATAATCCGTTCAGTAGCCTGGTTGGACAAGACGACAGGACCGGTGTGTTCAGCTAACCATTTGACCAGGCGAACCTGTTCTTTCCAATCGAAACCGTTTTTCGAGTAATTTGTAAATTCCACGTCGTAGGGGGGATCGGCGTAAATGAAGTCATCTTCTTTGAGAAGCGGTTCTGCAAAGTCGGTGCAGGCAAACTCCCATTTTTTAAATACTTCCCGGTAAGGCCTGTAATCATAAAGGTAGTTGATTTTTTTATACCGGCCGAAAGGAACATTGAACCGGCCCTTTCGGTTGAAGCGGCACAACCCGTTATAACCGGTCCGGTTAAGGTAATAAAACAGCTCGGCTGCTTCCTTAGAGTTCTCTTTTCCTTCTTCTATCAACCGGTTAAAACGCTCCCGGTGCTGATAATAAAGGCTTTCATCGTTTTCCATGGTTATTTCCAGCTGGAGGCCTTTTTGCACCCACCGGAAAAAATTAATCAAATGAGGATTGACATCATTAAGCAGCGCTTTTCCGGGCCTCAAACCCAGCGTAACCGCCAGCCCTCCGCATAAAGGCTCAACCAGGCGATAGCGGCTGTATGGTTTCCAAAGCGGTATCAAGTGGGGAACCAGCCACCTCTTCCCGCCGGCCCATTTAAGAGGCGGCCGTAAATCCAGCACACCGGTAGTTTTAGAGGCCATAGGCTATATCCATCCTTTATGAAGTCATTAACCATCAAAACCTTACCGGTTCATAAATTCAACCAAGGAATAAAATTTCCTGCACTCAAATGCTTCATTTGCGCTTTATACTGCTGTAGACCATCCAGCCGCCAACTGCAATCAAAGCGACAATCCAAAGGTAATTCAACAGGTTGAGGTGCTCGGCCCACTGCCCCGAAAAACTGATAATACCGGCCAATAATAACAAGCCCGCTGCCGGATAAACCGGCCAGAAACGCTCGCCATGATCCAGTGATCTGAACCAATAAGTATGCACCAGGAAAACTGCCAGGAAACTCAAACTGAGGCCCAGGAAAAAGAAGGCGGGGCTAAGATCATCATAACCGGGCTGAGAAAAAACCTATTGCTCTGCTCCCGTTACAGCCGCAAGCGACACCCTAACCGGACGATCTTCGGGAACTTTAATGATCAGGAAATGGCGTTCCGGAGATCTTTCCGTAACACCGGAATAATTATATTCCAGCTTAACCCTCCACAGTTCCGACTCCAGGTCCTTTTCAGCTATATCGATCTCACCGTTTACTACGGATTGATTGCCTGTTGAAGCTACGTAATAGGTGTAACCTTCATGCGAGTTGCTAAATACCCTCGCCCCCCGATTTAACGCCAGTTCATGGCTCAACCAATGGAACAGTTCAGAAGGAACGTTATCAACTATTTCCAGCATATCTTCTTTATTATCCCCCAGCGCAGGATCTTCAGGAGAGCAGCCCCAAGAAAACATCACTATGGCAAGCAATAACAGGAGTAATGTTTTTATTTTCAATTTGGACACCTCTTTATGTAATTGGATCAATTCGTCATTTATAGCGCCATAGCGAAAACCTTAAGCCCAGCATATTAAAAACCGGCAGGGTTATTTTCTGGCCTGAATAATTCTTACCGCATTTGTAAATACAGGAGTTGAATTTACGTCTACAAAGCCGGCCTTCGCCACAAAAGACTCCGTATCTCTGGCAATATGGTCACCGGTAAGCCTGTAAAGCGGCTCTGCCACGGTGGTGAACAGCTGGCCGAACAGGCCCTGGGTGCGGACATGTTCGAGCAGCAGCAATTGCCCGCCCTGTTTCAGAACCCGGTATAGTTCCTGTAACCCTTGTAGCGGTTTATGTAATTGACAGAATAAAAAAGTAGTTACGGCTGTATCGAAACTTTCTGCCCTAAAGGGCAGTTTTTGAATATTCCCGATTATGAAATTTATTTTTAAATCGTATCTGACAGCCCGGTGGCGGGCTCGATCAAGATAATTCCGGTTGTTGTCCAGGGCTGTTACCTTAAACTCAGTCCTGTAGTAAGGAATATTAAGACCCGTTCCGGCCCCTGCTTCTAGTACTGCCGGACCTTCAACCCGGTTCCATAATTTTCTGCGCCATTTTTTGGCCAGCAGCATATCAAGGCCTCTCATGAAAAAATCATATTTTGCTGCCCCGGCCGGAGTATCTTTCATTGATCCATCTAGACCTCCCCATGCAATAAATTATAGCCTTTTAAATATTTTAGGAACTCCTGGTAAATACATCTTCAACGCTTAATTGCTTAATTGCTTAGCAGGTGCAGATAGGAATTTGCAGCTCTTGAGTCTAAAACGACAAGAAATTGTCATTAATAAACTTCATATTATGAGGTTGTGATCCTGACGGTAACCAAACCCTCCGGCAAACAAAACGCAAGCCCTAATTAAGCAGCAGGTCAGCCTGCTCGAGTTTGAATTCCGGCTCTCCTATGATTACCAGGCCCAGGTCTCCGTTCAGGGTTAAGAGATCTCCTGTTTCAATCAGTTCCGTGGCCCGGCTAACCCCGTTCACCGCCGGAATATTTAACTCCCGCGCGATGATGGAAGAGTGAACCAGCATCCCGCCGCGTCTTTCCACTATACCCGCAGCGAGGGGGATAATGAAGGTTATTTGGGGTTGCACTGCATCAAAAACCAGGATTTCACCGGCGACCACATCTTTAAAATCATCCACCGAGTGGATTACCCGGGCTTTTCCGGTAACCAGGCCTTTTGAAGAGGGGTGTCCGACCAGTTGACGCGGTTTTAAAGCCGCACTTTTTTCTTCCTGCGCCGGCGCTTTTATTGCAGGTGGGTTGTACTTCTTCTGTTTTTGTAAACTTTCCAGCACTACCGGCCAGTCGTCGAGTTGGATCTGTTCCGGCAGATCTGTTACCAGGCCGTCTTTAAAAAGGCGGTTCAGGCCTTCTTTCAGGTATAAATAAAGCTGGTTTTCCAGTTTGCCCAGCAAAATATTATCATCATCGCGCAGCTTCCAGCTGAGGCGGCCGATCCTGAGCCAGTTTAAGGCCTCAGTTTGTTTCCCGGGCCCGGCTTTTTCCAGGTATGCTTTTTCCAGCGTTTGATATTTTGCCGGGTCCCCCGCTTCTTTTTCTTTTTTTAAGGGATCCCCGGAGAGAGCCAATACATTCTGAAGCAGGCTGCAGGGATTGTCGGCCAGACTTACTTTTTCGTAATAGATGTTCATCTGTTCGGTAAGCAATTTTTCAAAAGCGAAGGCAAAGCCAGCCCCCCCTGCAGTTTCAGTTTTGATCTTCTCCAAAAACTGGTTCGTATCGACCTTATCCTGGCCCGCTAGAAAGTGCGAAACTTTATTTTTCAGGGTCTTGTTTTTAGAAAGCACTTCTCCCAGTTCTTGCAACTGCCGGTTTCGCTTCCCGGCCATTAAATCTTCTGTCTTAAGGAGCAGAATAAACTCATAGGGATCATCAGGCTTGATCAGATCATTGTAATAGGTGCCAAAAGTACGGATTCCGTGGGCAAAAGGAATAAAATCATCCCGGTAGGTCTTCTTCCACCGTCGGTAGCTCTGACCTCTTTGTTCAAGCCGCTCTGAAAAAAGACCGTTGTCCTCCGGAAACGGGCCTTCGCTGACGAATTGCCCCACCTCTTCGATTAGCTTGGGAATCAGTTCTTTTTCAACCCTTTCGGTCAGTGCCAGGAGAGAATTCTTTCCCGGGGTCAGGGTAAGGTACCAGGCCCTTTCATCTTCAGGTTTGCTGTTCAGCCCCGTAATCGGCCTGACCTGGAGTACGGTAAAAGCTTCATCAACACCGGTCCATTCAATATCGACCGGCTTACCGAAAATCTTTTCCAGGGCCAGGATCTTCAACCGGAGTGCTTCCAGGGCATCATTTGCCATCAGGCTAGTTGTACTTTCACCTGACGGATTTAAGATCCTGCCGGAATCCTTTTTTAGTTTAATCCGCTCCGGTTCCTCAATATTATCGACCAGCAGGTCGAGGGAGCCACTGATAACCTCCAGGATGATAACATCTTGTTGACCGCTGGATGGGTCCGCGCTGAAGGCCAGTCCCGAAATTGAGCTCGGCTCCATAACCTGGATCAAGACGGGCATTGTGCTATGCCGGGAATCAAGCTTTTTTTCATCCCGGTAAAGCAAAGAGCGGTCGCTCCACAATGAGGCCCAGACCAGCTTAACTGTTTCGATCAGCTGATCAGGAGTTACATGAAGATAAGACTCGTGGATACCGGCAAAAGATGCTGATGCGGAATCTTCTGCTGCAGCGGAAGAACGAACAGCAAACTTTGTTCCGGAGGGCCATTTGGAAGCATAAGACATGATCTCTTTTTCCAGGGCTGCGGGTACTATCGCTTTTAGAAAGAAGGAGCGTATCCGCAAAGCGACATCCCAGATTTCCTCCCAGCGCATAGAGCTAAAGGATTTCCGGTACAGCTCCAGGTCGATTCGCTGCTGCAAATCATTATGCCCGGTAAAGACCCGGTAGCTTTCGGCGCTGATAATAAAACCGGAGGGCACATGGAATCCTTCTCTTATACAAAGCGAAAGATTGCGAGCCTTATTGCCCAGCAGCTCGGTGGGGTAGTCATAAGCTTCTGCAAGAGAGACTATGAAAGGTTGCCGGGTACCCACTGGTAGACCTCCTGGAACCGCCGCACATAGAAAAAGCGTATAATATCAACCAGGATCAGGCTTGAAGAGGGGGAAGTGATAAATTTTTCGAGATAGCTGTGCCTTTTGATTAACAGCCCGGACCAGTGCTCCACTTCTTTGGGGTCTTCAAGGGGCCTGGCTTTTCCGGTAATGGTCACGGCCCTGATCAGGTTTATACTTTCCGGCTGCTGAGCGCGGTTATCGATTAAAAGTGAAACTTTCTTATACTTATTGATCAGACTATACTTTCTGGTCTGGGAGGGGGTGGAAAAAACCAGGTGACTGAGCTCCTCACTGATCGCATAACTGATTAAATTTGTGTAGGGCTGACCTTCGCCCTGGGTAGCCAGGACGGCAAAAGGCTGCTCAAAACAAAGGGCCCTGATTTCGGACTCAACCTGGTCCCTGGCGTTATCAATCCTGCCGGGGACGACGTCGACAAAATCCGGCTCATCATATCGATTTTTCACCAAGATCCCTCCCTGGATGGAACTACGCTTTTATTATTATCTATTTAATTCGACGAGGCTGGCGCTTTGGCCTGCCTTTGCAGCATTTAAGCAGTGGAGAATATGATTGCTTACAAAGGCCTTGAAAAAAAGGTTACAGGTCCCATAATTAATTTAGATCCCGGTCGGCACATGTTTGATAATTTTTGTTCTGTCGTAAAAGTTGTCAACAACCCCGTCCCCTTGACATTAAAGTTGTCAACAACCCCGTCCCCTTGACATTATTGAAAGAGGCTGGTAATCAAGGCAATGATTTGGTCATTATCCAGGCTGCTTCTGCCATCGCCTCCCTGTAAGCCGTAATTTCCGAAATCAGAATGGTTCAATCCTTCTACCTCAATAATTTCGACCCCTGGAGGTAAGTTGTCTTTAGCCGCCTCGTAATTATCCCGGTTGATTATTTTATCTTCTGTGCCCATTAGTGAAACAACGGGCCCTTCGAAAGTGCCGAGATCCCGGTCACAGTATGAGCCGAACAGAAATAGTCCGTAAACCTTTTCCGGGTTATTTTCTGTAAACCGGCAGGCCGTTATGCCGCCCAGGGAATGCCCGCCCACCCAGGCCTGACCGAGATCGTAACTTTCAATGATCCTGCCCGCGGCCTCAATGTCAAATATGGCCGCATTAAAGGGCGCCCTGATCACATAAACTGTTTTCTGGAGTTCAAGCGCCACCCTGCCCATTTTATAAAGATAAGCCTCCGGTGCAACCAGGCCTCCCGGGTAATAAACAAGGGGCATTTTTTCAGGATCTATTTGAGCAGGCTTTAGAAGAAAATAGTTATTGCTTTCGATGATGGCCACTTCCGGGTCGGTTTTGATTTTTTGCAAATAGTCGGCCTGGGCTGAATAGGTGCGGAGCTGTACATAGACCCAAAAACCGGCCGGAATAAGAATGATTAAGATCACCAAAACCAGGATTACCTTCTTGTAATGAGCCCTAAAGCGGGTTTTTATTGTTCCTTTAGGCACCCTTCCCCTCCTCCTTTAATGCCCTTGAGGTCCAAAGTAAGCTTATAATTTCCAGACATTTAAGCAGGACCTTCCAGTCCTCTTGGATATTGGCAATAATATGATTTAGGTCTGCTTGTTCATTACTTCCAGGCTACTAACAATACCGACCGCTATTTTTACGCTATTGCTCTTAGTATACCATTAACTTGTTAATTTTAGCCTGAAACCCCGTTCAAAAACCTTTAAAGTAAAAACCTTCTGAATTAAGATAGCAAACGAAAACATTTTAGGATATGATGAATTAAGAAATTGAAAGCATGGTTCAATTAGGATAATTGTGACAGATTAGACCAAGCCCATGTAAAGGCAGGTAAATTCAATGGCTGAATATGATAAAACCCCGGAAAGACAAAGCATCCCCTGGATGGGTGGCAAATATGCCGGTCAGCTGAAAGACCGTGTTCCCCACGGACAGGGCCGGCTATTGCTACCGGACGGCGCCAGGTATGCCGGGGAATGGAAAGAAGGAAAACCCCACGGCAAAGGCACCGTCTATCATGCCAGCGGCGGCACCTACAAAGGAGAGCTTCATAACGGTAGGCGGCATGGTTACGGTATTTACACCAAACCGGACGGGGAAATTATAAAAGGGATGTGGGAACAAGGGCAGTTCGTAAAAACCCTGGAAGACCTGAAATTGGATGGAGATATTAAGCCGCTTTTCCCGGATAAGCCAGCCGATCGGGACAAAAAAAAGGCGGCCCCGGCAATAAACGTCAGCAACCTCAGTCACTGGTATGGCAACCTTCAGGCAGTTAAAGAAATCAATTTTGAGGTTTATCCCGGTGAAATTCTTGGCTTTCTAGGCCCAAACGGGGCCGGCAAATCGACCACGATCAAGGTCTTAACCGGGCAGCTGGCTTTGATGGGCGGCACAGCGCAGATCCTGGGGCGCGATATCGGTAGAGACGATCCGGTCCTGCAGTCGCAAATCGGGGTTACTTTTGAAGAAAAAAACCTCTACCTCGAGATGACCGCTCTCGAAAACCTCAACTTTTTTGCCTCGCTTTTCGGTCTCCGTAACCCCGGCTCGCTGGAAGCCCTGCAGCGCGTGGGGCTTGCCGAGCGGGCCAAAGACCGTGTAGCCAATTATTCCAAGGGAATGCGGCAGCGCCTGATGATCGCCCGCGCTTTCATCAACAAGCCAAAAGTTTTATTTCTCGACGAACCGACAGATGGCCTGGACCCGGTGACGGCTTCGCAAATCAGGAAAACAATAAGAGAAGAAGCGGACAGGGGCGCGGCCGTGCTGCTGACCACCCATAACATGTTTGAAGCCGATGAACTGTCAGATCGGGTCGCCTTTATCAACGAGGGCGAAATTGTGGCCCTGGACACAGCAGAAAACCTGAAGTTGAAATACGGCAAAAGATCGGTGCGGGTCCGGCTGCGTGATGGAGACGGGGTGCGGGAAGAAAAGCTGCCCCTGGACGGAGGGAAATCATCAACCCATTTGAGCGAATTGGCAGCCTCGCCCGACCTGATGACGATTCATACGGAAGAAGCTACCCTGGAAGCGATTTTTATCCGGTTAACCGGCAGGGGGCTGGCCGGATGAAAAAGTCCATACCCGGCAACAGAATCATTTTGTTTATCATAAAAAAAGACCTCCTGGTCTACAGCCGCAACATGATCTATATCTTCCTGACCTTGCTGGGCCTGGCTTTCTTCGTGGCTATTTACTGGCTGGTACCCGACAGGGTTGATGAAGAGATCACCCTGGCCATTACGCCTCCGCTTGCCACGCTGTTAAGCGAGGGAAAACAAGCGCTCCGGGAACAAGGTGTGCCCGAGCAGTTCCTGGAGGAACTTGATGAAGTCGAAGCGGCCTTCGAAGAAGAGGGCCTTGTCCTGGTGGAAGTAGAAAGCGAGGCGCTTCTGAAACAGGTAGTCAGTGGAGAGATGGAGGTTTACAAAACCGATCAGGGACAGTTTATAATCCATGACCCGGAAGGCGATCAGGAAATACCGGCCGGAGCAACCAGGATCAGCCCGGGTATTGGGATGTCCTTTCCTAGAAATTTTTTTAGCGAGGCAGTGCTGCAGCAAAATCCGAGGGTAACTGTTTATGCCGATAGTGCAGTACCTCCAGAGCTCAGGGGAGCGATGGAGGGCTACATCCGCGAGATGGCCTACCACCTGGCCGGAAAAGATCTGCCGGTTGAGCTGCCGGATGAAGAAACTATCATCCTTGGGGAAGACCGCATGGGCGATCAAATATCGATGCGCAGCAAGATGAGGCCGCTGATCGCCTTTTTTATTATGATGATGGAAACTTTCGCCCTGGCTTCGCTGATTTCCAATGAGGTCCTGCAGCGCACGGTTACAGCCCTGCTGGTTACGCCCGTAAACATGCGGCACTTTCTGATGGCCAAAGCTTTATTCGGAACCGCCCTGATCATGGGGCAGGCAGTGATAGTGCTGATGCTGGTTGGGGCCTTTACCATATCCAACTGGCCGCTGCTCCTGGTAATCCTGCTGCTGGGCTCGCTGCTCTTCACGGCGGTGGCCATGCTGGTCGGGGCGGCAGGAAAAGACTTTATCGGCCAGTTGATGTACAGCATGCTGTTTTTAATACCGCTGATGATTCCGGCTTTTGCAGTGCTTTTCCCCGGCTCCGTAGCCACCTGGGTAAACCTGCTGCCCAGTTATCCCATTGTCAGGCTGCTCTATGATGTGACCATCCACGGGGCTCTCTGGTCCGATGCCGTAAATCCGATGCTTTATGCCGCCTTGTGGACCCTGGTTATCTTCGGTGCCGGACTCCTGGTCCTTAAAAGGAAGGTGGCTGCACTGTGAGTATAAGACGCGTATTTATGATTCTGCTTAAAGATTTTTCTGTCGGCCCGCGGAAACCCTTTTTCCTCTGGGCTTTGATCCTGCCGTTTGCTTTAACATTGCTGTTCCAGTTCGCTTTCGGTTCGCTTTTTGAGCCGAAACCGAGGCTGGGTATTGTTGACCAGGGGGACTCGGTTATCACTACCGCCGTTCAGAATCTGGAAGGCTTTGAAGTTTCAATCCTAACGGAAGTCGAAGATTTGATCGGACAGGTTGAGGAACACGACCTCGATGCCGGCCTGGTCCTAAGCCCCGGTTTTGATGAAGCGGTCCAGGAAGGAGAAAAACCGGCCCTCGAATTTTACATCAGCGGAGAAAGCCTGGCTTCCAACCGGATCATCATCGCTGTCACCGCCATTGAAATGCTCCGGGACCTGGAAGGCGGAGAAGCTCCGGTCGAAGTGGAAACGGTCCACCTCGGCGAACCCGGTTTGCCCATATCGATCCGGCTGGTCCCGGTCATCGTTTTCTATGCCCTGGCTGTGGCCGGTATGTGGGTGCCCAGCTCCAGCCTGGTTGAGGAGAAAGAGCGGGGGACGATGACCGCTCTGCTGGTTACATCAGTCCGGGTAAATGAAGTGCTCGCTGCGAAGTGGCTGCTCGGCTTCCTCTTTGCTACTTTCCTGGCCGCCGTTACCCTGCTCTTGAACCAGGCTTTCGGGCCGCGGCCCCTGGAAGTAATGGTGGTAGTAATTATCGCCGCGGCGCTTACCTCCATGATCGGACTGTTAATCGGTATATATTCAAAAACAGCAACCATGCTTTTTACCCTGATCAAGAGCCTGGGGATTTTTCTATTTGTCCCGGTTATTTTTTACCTCTTTCCGGATTGGCCGCAGTGGATCGCCAAATTATTCCCTCTCTACTGGGTTATTGAACCGATCTGGGCAGTTTCGATTATGGGGGAATCTCTAAACCAGGTCTGGTTTGAAATGCTGGTGGCCGCCGCCATTACCCTGGCCCTGGTCCCCCTGGCGCTTTTAATGAAGAAGCGGATGTTGGCCTGATTGAAAGAGCTAAGCTGGTAGACTCACATTCAGCGGGGAAAGTAATAACAGGACTAACCCTGTGGTATTATATATTCAGCTGTCAAAAAACTATGGGAAAAAACAACCCGGGATCAGGGATAATCAGCTGATACGCAACTATTTTGGCCTGTCATTGAGCTTCGCGTTTAATCAATACCCCTGGATCGAAGTCTTTGACCGGGCCGCGGTAGGGTTCGCCCCGATCATGCAGGTGGGGCCGGCCCATGTGAGTAACTGCCGCCACCGGGCAGAAGTTATAACATCGCAGGCAGAGGATGCATTGGCCCCTGGTTTTAATTACATCATTTTCATAGTAAAAATTATTTACCGGGCAAAGTCGAACACATTCACCACAATCAATACAGTTATCACGGTCAATACCAATATCATTCTGCAGCTTAGGGAATACTTTCCTGAAAGGAAGGCGCTGAATGCAGCCCAGGTAAAATGAAAGCGGGCTAAAACCGTGCAGGGAAACCCGGCCTGTGCTGATATTTCCGGCAAAAACAGCCGCTTTCTTTTTTGCCCTTTCCAGGACAGGGGCCAGGCGGGTCTGATCGTTGCTGTAGGGCAGAATGATTATGCTCACGGTTACATTATTTGGCATCAGGAAGTGTTCGCCCCACTGAACGTAGAAACCTTTATCATGAATCAGCGTTCCCCCCACCGAGGCCCCGTCACCCGACCACAGCCACTGGCTGCAAAAGACAAAGGCTTTCTTTCCGGAAACCCGGGGCAGNNTGGATATAAAATTTTTCATCGGTTGGGGCACATCAGAGCCATGGATGGGATAACCAAAACCAACTGTATTTACAGNATCAATTATCATAACCGCTTCCTGGCGCGAGATGGTTTCAATTGAGTAAGCCCGGGCTGCNTGCCCCAGCCGGGCAAGCTGGCGAACCAGTTCTTCTGAAACCCACCAGGTATTGCCTGTTCCGGAAAAGTAGAAGATTACTATTTCTTCATTGTCCTTGTTTTTGTCCAATTCCATGCTCCCTTCAGGGGTTTTACCAGGCTTTATATCCTGCCATGTCCCCAATCACAGCCAGGTTCAGGCCAACCTTATTATA
>SL_8KL_010_SEDDRAFT_10002118_pt1 | contig 16945 bp, 14 predicted proteins | sample SodLakKL_010_SED_4_FD_11160 | JGI IMG/M metagenome (IMG submission 11160)
TCTGAAAAAGGCACATTACCTACTCCTGTCCTTCATAGCTTTTTGAAAGATTGCCTTATATTATAGCCCTCTGCCCTCCAAGTGTCAACAACAAAAGCCCCTTTTTGACTTAACCGGCCGGATATACCGGATTGTCTTCATCATCCCATAGCAGGGTCTCGTCTATGAAATGTAAAAGCTCAAGTTTAGGGCTGTTTTGTTCAGCTTCTTTAGCTGATGAATTTACGGATCTTTTAAGACTGTTGCAGGTGCTTGGCAGCTCCAACGGCGGGAGCAAACCCTGGCGCCTTTTGAAAAAATCCAGGGCAACATTGGGAAAAATAGCATAAGATAGGACATCTTCGTCTTGTTCTATATACTCGCTGATTTCTGCCCGTGCTTCTTCCATCTGGGGCTTTAACAAATCAGCCGGTCTGCCGGATATGGGCTGTTCATCTTTAAGCACTTTTTTTAGAAGATCCTGGTTAATTTCACCGGGCGGCCTGCCATACAAACCGCGCAGATAATTTTTAATTTCCGTGGATACCATTTTATAGCGCCCGCCGGTTAATACATTAACCACGGCCTGGGTGCCGACTATTTGGCTGCTGGGAGTAACCAGGGGCGGGTAGCCAAGATCTGCCCGAACCCGCGGTACTTCTGCCAGAACATCTTTAAACAGGTGGGTTGCCTTTTGTTCTGCGAGCTGGGAAGCCAGGTTTGAAATCATTCCACCCGGTATCTGGTAATTAAGCACATTAGTATCGACTCCCATAACTTCCCTTGGAATTTCATAGCCACAGCTTATTTCGTTAAAATGTTTACTGACCCGGCTCAGCAGTTCCAGGTCAAGGCCTGTATCATAGGCTGTTCCCTGAAAGGCCGCAACCATTGCATCTGTAGCCGGTTGACTGGCTCCCATTGCCAGGGCAGCGTTAGCAGTATCAATTACATCCACTCCGGCTTCTGCCGCTTTCAGGTAAGCCATCGAAGCCATCCCGCTGGTATAATGGCAGTGCAGTTGCACTGGTAAACCCACTTCTTTTTTAAGTTTATCAACCAGCTCATATGCGTCAAAGGGTGCAATCAGCCCGGCCATATCTTTAATGCAAATAGAATCTGCCCCGAGACTGCGAAGTTCCTGTCCTACTTCGACAAAATAGTCAATACTGTGAAAAGGACTGATCGTATAGCTGATCGTCCCCTGAGCGTGAGCTCCTTCTGCCTTGGTCCGGGAGATGGCCTTTTCCATGTTGCGCAGGTCATTTAAGGCATCGAAAATACGGATAATGTCAATACCGTTGGAAACGGCTTTTTTGATAAATTCTTCTAAAACATCATCGGAGTAGTGACGGTAGCCGACCAGGTTTTGCCCACGCAGCAGCATTTGTAGTTTTGTATTATTGAGCTTTCTGCGCAGCTGACGCAAACGCTCCCAGGGATCTTCATCAAGAAAGCGCATACAGGCATCAAATGTTGCCCCGCCCCAGACCTCGAGCGAGTGATAACCGATTTGATTCATTACTTCCAGGATTGGCATCATCTCATCAATCCGCATCCTCGTCGCCAGGAGCGATTGATGAGCATCACGAAGCGAAGTATCTGTTATACCTATTTTTCTATTAATTTGAGTCATAGGAACTACCGCCATTTAAATAATATTTTTGAAGGTTTGCACAACTTTCTATTGATCAAGGCCGATTAGGTTAACCACACGGTCGCTTTCGTCAAGCCTGATCAGGGTCACGCCCCTGGCATAGCGGCCCATTAACGACACCTGTTTAATTTTTTGCCGGTTAACCACACCTTTGGCCGTGATAACGATAAACTCTTCTTCAAGCCCGCTGATTACTATAAACACGGCCAGGGGGCCGCTTTTCCTGGTTGTTTTCAAACCGATCATGCCCTTGCCGCCGCGCCGGTGTGAGCTGAATTCGCCAACCTTTACTCTTTTACCGTAACCTTTGACTGAAGCCATTAACAGTTGATGGTCTCCGGTAATCAGATCGGCTCCAACCACTTTGTCTTCCGGACCAAGGGTAACCGCTTTGACCCCCCGGGCTGCCCGGCCCATGGAACGAACCTGGTCTTCAGGGAACCGGACAAACAGCCCGGCACTCGTTCCGACAATAACCTCTTTTTGTCCATCTGTCATCCTAACCGCGATAAGCTCATCGTCATCTAGCAGTGTAAGAGCGATTAAACCTGATTTGCGGGTATTCCTGTATTCTTTAAGAGAAGTTTTTTTAACCAATCCGCGCGCCGTTACCATGAGAAGGTAGCGATCGACACTGAATTCATTTATCGGCAGGGTCGCTGTAATAAATTCTTTTTCCTCCAGGGGAAGCAGGTTGACCAGGGCAGTCCCCCTGGACTGGCGCCCCGACTCCGGGATCTCGTGGATGTGCAACAGGTATACCTTACCCCTGTTACTAAAACAGAGCAACTTGTCATGGGTTGATGCGACATGGCATTGCTCGACTCGATCATTTTCACGGGTCTGAATACCAATTATCCCGCGCCCACCTCGATGCTGGCTGCGGTAAGTGGTCAGCGGCAGCCTTTTAATGTAGCCGCGATCGGTCAGGGTGACCACCACATCCTCCTGAAAGATCAAGTCGGTCAGAACAACATCACCCTCATCAGCAACGATCTGGGTGCGCCTTTCATCACCATGTTTCTGGCGAATAGCTTCCAGCTCATCACCGATAATTTTCAAAACCAGCTGGTCGTCTTCCAAGATTCTGCGCAGGAAAGCAATACGTTCATGCAGATGTTTTTGTTCTTCCACCAGCTTGGAGATTTCAAGCTGGGTCAATCTTTGCAGGCGCATATCCAAAATAGCCTGGGCCTGTTTTTCAGTTAAACCTAGCATTTTCATCAAGCCATCTCGGGCTGTATGCACATCTTCTGAACCCCGGATCAGGGCGATGACTTCATCAAGCCGGTCCATGGCAATCAGCAAACCTTCAACAATATGCAGCCTTTCTTCAGCCTTTCTTAGATCAAATTCCGAGCGACGTCTGATTACCTCTTTCTGATGTTCAAGGTAATAAGCCAGCATTTGTTTTAAGGTTAAAACCTGGGGCTGACCGTCTACGAGGGCCAGCATTATGATGCCAAAAGTCTGCTGCAGGGTGGTAAACTTGTAAAGCTGGTTTATTATAACCTGCGGTTCATAATCTTTTTTTATCTCCATGACAACACGCACGCCCGACCGATCAGACTCATCGCGCAGGTCCGTGATGCCTTCCATTTTGCGGTCTTTTACAATCTCGGCTATTTTTTCTACCAACTTTGCTTTATTTTGCTGATAGGGAAGTTCTGAAATAACCACCAGGTTGCGTCCTTTATCTTTCTTCTCAATCTGCGCAACTCCCCGCACCTTGATAATACCTCGCCCAGTTTTGTAAGCCGAATAAATCCCTTCATGCCCTACGATAATTCCTCCGGTGGGAAAGTCGGGTCCTTTAATATGTTTCATTAAGTCTGTTATGGAGGCTTCCGGATGGGCAATCAGGTGTTTAATTGCATCAATCAGCTCATTAAGGTTGTGGGGAGGAATATTAGTTGCCATCCCCACGGCAATACCTGATGAACCGTTCGCAAGGAGGTTTGGAAAGCGCGAAGGCAGGACAACAGGTTCTTCCAGGCTTTCATCAAAGTTAGGTCGGAAATCAACTGTTTCTTTTTTTAAGTCTGTGAGAAGCTCCCCAGCTATGGATGAAAGGCGTGCCTCCGTATAGCGCATGGCGGCTGCAGAGTCGCCATCCTGGGAACCAAAGTTGCCGTGCCCATCAACCAATGGATAACGGGTGGAAAAATCCTGGGCCAACCTGACCAGGGTATCATACAGGGCAACGTCACCATGAGGGTGATACTTACCGAGCACTTCACCAACTATACGCGCTGACTTGCGATATGGCTTGTCGGAAGTTGAGCCCATTTCTGCCATCGCATAGAGGATCCGGCGGTGGACTGGCTTAAGACCGTCACGCACATCCGGCAGGGCCCTGCTGACAATCACGCTCATTGCATAGTCAAGAAAAGAAACTTTTACTTCATCGTAAATATTAACCGGTACAACGTTTGCTCTATCGCTCATAGACTCTCCTCGCATTTAATAATGAAAATGGAAAGTTCTGTACTTGTTAAATTTTATCATAAATGAATGTTTCGGGAAAGCCATTTCCGCAGCTTAGCGAGACTTCTTTTTTGAACGCTTTGAGCTTTTCCGGACATTATCTTTAAGGATTTGATCAAGCTTTTTCTTATCTGAGGGTTCAACTTCCCAAACTTCACTTCTTTTTTTATTATTTCTTTCTATAAAAATTTTTAAAGTGTTTTTTGTCCATTGGAAGGATACAATCTCACTCCATATATAAAAACCACGTGGGGTAGAAATTCCTCTTTCCCGGATAGCCGGCTTCTCAACTTCCCGGGCAATGACAGTAAAAATCAGCACAAGGTAAAAATAGGCATAAGTATAAGGGCCAAGAACCTGGGCATCCTGGGCAGCCGGAACGCTTTGCAGGTCAAGCCCGCTCAGAAAATAAGAAGCGACGCTGATAATAATAACCAGCAGCAGGGAGTCGAGGTTGTAACGGCTGAATAGGACCCGATTAACCCGCAATGTAATGGGCCCCAGCTTTCTATAACGAATATAAATATAACCGCAGATTATTACAGCGAGCAAAATGTAAGGAAATATCAACCTGAGCAGCAAAAAATTCCCTCCAATTAAAATAGTTTAATAGTATTTTGCATGAATTTTATTTATTAAATCATGAAATGTCTGCAAGGTAAATAGGCATTGACAATTAATAGGGCAAGCAATGTTAAAAAATCTTAACATTCAGGATTTTATAGATAGCAGGAAATGAGACATAAGAGTAGAAATATTTAAAGACATAATTTCCCGGGCAATATGACAATACATCAGCAGGAGGAGGGAGAAGTTTTTGCTGTCCAGTAAAAATGTTGCTTGAGTTGCCTGGTATTTTTGTAATTACTCTATAAGGAGGGTCAAGATATGAGAAGAAAAAATGCGTTTATCTTTATGCTTGTTGCTTTATTTGTGGTCAGCCTTTTTTCAATTAGTGGCTGCGCAGAAGAAGCTGTGCCGGAAGAGCCGGAAGTGGATGAACCCGAAGTTGATGAGCCTGTGGATGAAGAGCCCGAGCCTGATGAGCCGGTAAGCGATGTAACCCGGGTTAATATGGGTGCAGGATGGGTAACCGGGGTTTATTATCCCCTGGCCGGAGCAATGTCGCGCATTGCCCACACCAGCATTGACAATATTTCGCTTACTGTCGAGTCCTCGGGTGCATCAGCTGTTAACTCGAGAATGATCGGCAGCCACGACCTTGATATGGCTATCGTCCAGAACGACGTTGCATATTACGCTTTCCATGGTGAAGGCGAAGCCTTTGCAGGCAACCCGGTTGAAAATATGCGCGGAATGTTCGTACTTTACCCAGAGCCCGTTCAACTGGTAGCAGCGGCTGGATCAGGAATAGAATCACCTGCTGATCTGGCTGGAAAAAGCGTTGCTTTAGGCCCGCTTGGCAGCGGGGCTGAAGTTAATGCCCTCCAGGTCCTTGAAGCTGCCGGGCTTACTGAAGATGATCTGGAATCAGCAGAACGCTTGGAAGCTGGCGAAGCAGCCGACTTCTTAAGGGACGGCCGTGTCGATGCTGCTTTCTTCACTGTTGGTATCGGCGCTTCGGTAATTGATGAGCTTTCTGTAATGACAGATATCTACCTTGTTAACATAGTTGGGGACATTGCTCAATCATTAATTGAGACCTATCCATTTTACGCCAGCGTCACCATTCCCGGCGATACCTATAGCGATGTACCGGAAGCAGATACAATTGCTGTACTTTCAATGATTGTAACCCGTGAAGACATGGATGCAGACCTGGTCTATGACTTCATGAGGGGTATTTTTGACAATATAGATGTAATACACGGCGCACACGATGTAGGGCGACTGGTTACCCTGGATACAGCCCTAGATGGCATGTCAGTGCCGCTTCATCCGGGTGCTGAAAGATTCTTTGACGAGGAAGGCATGAGCTACTAACGTATAATGCTAACTCTATTCAGAAGGTACAGGGCGTGCAAACGCCCTGTACCTGTAAATAGAAGTTTAGAGGTGATTTAATTTTGAGCAAAGTAAACATTGAAGAAGAAATTAAACAAAGCAAAGAAATGGACCTCAGTGATATAGTAGATGAGGGCAGGGTCCGCACCCCGGGAGGCAACCTGGCTACCATAATCTTCATAATTGGGGTGCTATGGTCTTTCTTTCATTTATATACCGCAGGAACCGGCCTTTTGACTGCCATGCTGCAACGATCAGCTCACCTGTCTGTAGGCCTTGCCTTATGCTTTCTTTATTTTCCTTTGAACAAAAAAAGTGACGCTGAATATGAAAAAGTCCCCTGGTATGATCTGCTGCTTGCAATTGGCGGTTTTCTATCAATCTTTTATGTATATTACTATTTTGATGACTTAGTATGGAGAATAGGCGCACCGACAACAACTGACCTGGTCATGGGCGGACTGGCTATCCTGTTAATTTTACTGGCTGCTCACCGCGCTTTTGGCTTAGTTTTACCCCTGGTTACAGTTTTTTTCTTAACATATCCTTTCCTCGGTCAATACTATCCAACCTTGATCGGACATGGTGGTTACCGTTTAACCCGGGTTATCAATGATCTTTATATTACCAATACCGGAATTTTTGGTATCCCAATTGGGGTCAGCGCAACCTTTGTTTTTATTTTTGTTCTTTTCGGTTCTTTCTTTCAAACTTCAGGGGCAGGTCTTTATATAGTTAGGTTGGCTTTCTCCACAATGGGCAGGTTCAGAGGTGGTCCGGCGAAGGCTGCGGTTATGGCCAGCGGTTTTATGGGCAGCATTATCGGCAGCTCCGTTGCCAACACTGTGGTTACCGGCTCGATCACTATCCCGGTTATGAAAAAAGCCGGCTTTACGCCGGAAGTAGCCGGTGGTGTGGAAGCAGCCGCCTCTACGGATGCGCAGTTTTTACCCCCGATTATGGGCGCTGCCGCATTTATAATGGCCGAATTTACAGGCATACCATACTGGCAGATTGCCATTGCAGCAGCTCTGCCGGCAGTGATTAGCTACTTCGCCCTGCTGGCTATTGTCCACCTGCAAGCAGCCAAGACAGGCATGAAGCCAATGGCTAAGGAAGATATTCCGCCTTTTTTAAAGACATTTATTCGTGGAATATTTTACTGGTTCCCATTGTGTATTTTAGTTTATTACCTGCTAATCGCCCGTTTAACGCCAATTTTGGCTGGCTATTACGCAATATTAGCTGTATTGTTAATTATTGTAATTATCAGGTTTGTTAAGTTTGTAGAATCTTTAAAAAGCAAGGAAAATGATACAGAGCTTTCTTCGCTTATATTCGAGCAAGTTAAAGGCTTATGGGGCGACTTTATTGCCGGGTTAGATAGTGCAGCAAAAGCAATGGCCGGTATAGCTGTTGCCTGTGCCTGTGCCGGCATCATAGTTGGGGTGGTAACTATAACCGGCCTGGGCCAGGGGATGATCCTGCTTTTGTCTGCAGTCGCTGGTGACAATCTACTTGTCCTGCTGCTAATGTCTGCCGGCATCTCAATTATTCTCGGAACCGGGCTGCCGACAACTGCAAAGTACGTGGTGATGGCCACCCTTGTGGCTCCGGCGGTAACAACAATAGCTCCACAGGTTCCGCTCATCGCCGTACACCTCTTTATCCTTTACTACGCCATTCTTGCCGATGACACCCCACCAGTTGGCGTTGCTGCTTACGCTGCCGCTGCTATAGCCCGTTCCGAGCCTATTAGAACCGGCTTGCTTGGCTTCAAGTTTGACCTGGGTGCATTTCTGCTGCCCTTCATGTTTGTATACAACCCGGAATTTTTACTGATTGATACAACCTGGTATCAAGCGCTGCTGGTTGCCGCCACTTCGCTATTTGGAATTTACTGTTTTTCTGCTGTTATTCAGCGCTGGCTTTTTACGAGGATGAANATCTGGGAACAGGTTATCCTGCTTATTGTTGCCCTTTCNATGATCTGGCCTACCTGGTACACTGATATAATCGGTGTAACGGTATTCCTGGTTATTTACTTCCATCAGAAGGCAGTAAAGGTGAGGGAAGATAAAGCAGCCGCCTTAAGCACTTAAAAAGAAAGATGGTCTAACTATTCATTACTGGATCAAATTATTTATTATGTCAAAGAAAAACAGTAGTATTTATCAATGCATTTACAAACTGTCAATAACAGTTTCAGCAATATTGATATTGTTATTGTTGGTGTCCTGTGAAGATCCGGATGAAAACCTGCACCTAACAGTAACAGACCCCCGATGCGGAAAAGTATACCAGCATTTGGAGGTGGAGCCTGAAACTATTTTTGTTTTAAGATACCGTCACTCAGTAAGCGGCTCCCTTGTAAAAGGCAGCTTTTTAATCAATAATCACAAAGAAATTGAGCCTTTGACTACCGAATATAGATCATTCGGTCCGGGCCTCCCACTTGACCACTGGGAAAACTACAGCATTGAAGACGGGCTGATAACCGTTTATCACGACGATGAACCTAGAGAAAAGATCCGTTTATGGGTTTCCTCTTATACAGAGGAAACCCTTATTGTTAATGAGCAGGAAATACCCCTTTATCAACCGGATATAAGCCACCTCTTACTTGAAATAAATGTGGTCCCTAATAATTAAAGTCCTGCCTCAGGTTGAAGCAGGACCCTTTTACCGGTAAATCCTGGTATANAAGCCAGGCCAANGCTATTAGATGTCAAGGTTTTGAACAAGGCGGGCATTTTCTTCTATAAACTGGCGACGGGGTTCAACTTTATCACCCATCAAAACACCGAAAATATTGTCAGCTTTCATGGCATCCACCAGTTCGACCCTCTTGATAATCCTGCTTTCGGGGTTCATGGTTGTTTCCCATAGCTGATCAGGGTTCATCTCACCAAGGCCTTTATAGCGCTGGATACTGAAACCGCCTTCCCGGTTCCATTCATCAAGCAGGGGATTTAGTTCTTCTTCACGGAAAAGATATTGTTCTCGCTTACCTTTTTTTACCTGGTAAAGAGGGGGCTGAGCAATATATACAAAACCGCTTTCAATAAGCTGGTGCATGAAGCGGTAGAAAAAGGTCAGCAGCAGTACCCTGATGTGAGAGCCGTCAACATCGGCATCAGTCATAATGATTATCTTTTGATAGCGCGCTTTTTGAATATCGAACTCGCTTTCAATTCCTGTTCCGAGGGCAGTAATCAATGCCCTGATCTCTTCATTGGCAAGAATTTTATCCAGTCGGGCCTTTTCAACATTTAAGATTTTCCCGCGCAAAGGGAGAATTGCTTGAAATCTTCTGTCCCGCCCCTGTTTTGCCGATCCGCCTGCAGAGTCACCCTCAACAAGAAACATCTCACTTTCTGCAGGATCTTTAGAGGTGCAGTCTGCCAATTTTCCGGGCAGGTTGCTTATTTCCAGTGCATTTTTGCGCCTGGTCAGTTCCCTGGCTTTTCGTGCAGCTTCCCTGGCCCGGGAGGCGCGAATTGACTTTTCGATTATCCTCCTGGCCACTGATGGATTTTGTTCCAGGTAAGCCTCAACTGCTTCGTAGCAAATGTTGTCCACAACACTGCGTGTTTCACTATTGCCCAGCTTGGTCTTGGTTTGTCCTTCAAACTGAGGGTTAAGCAGTTTAACACTGAGCACAGCTGTCAAGCCTTCCCGAATATCTTCACCGGAAAGATTGCCCTGGTTCTCCTTCAAGACCCCAAGCTTCCTGGCAAAATCATTGATCAACCTGGTGAGAGATACTTTAAAACCATATTCATGGGTTCCGCCTTCATGAGTATGGATATTATTGGCATATGAATACAACACCTCAGCATAGCCGGCATGGTATTGCATGGCCAACTCAACCTGGAAGTTATCAACATCCTTCTGAAAATATATTGGCTTCGGGGGAACTGTTTCTTTGCCCTGATTCAAAAACTCGACATATTGTACCAGGCCGCCGTCGAATTTAAATTTTTCTGAACGCCCGCTGCGCATATCTTTAAAATTGATTTTAGTTCCCTTATTGAGAAAAGCGAGCTCCCGCAGCCGTTGTATAATAACCTCATTATCAAAATTAATGCTATCAAATATTTCGCTGTCCGGCATAAAAGTGATCCTGGTCCCGGTCTTGCTGGTACTACCCCTGGTAGTAAGTGGCGAAGCGATATTNCCATTTTCATAGCGCTGATAATAGATTGATCCGGCCCGGTAAACCTCAACTTCAAGCCACCTTGATAAGGCATTAACAACAGAGATGCCNACACCGTGCAATCCACCGGCTACCTTATAGCTGTCATTGTTGAACTTTCCACCCGAGTGCAGCATGGTTAAGACAACCTCGACAGCCGGTTTTTTTTCAACCGGATGTTCCTCTACCGGAATGCCCCGACCGTCATCACTGATCGTAACACTGTTGTCTTCATTAACAACTACTTTTATCTGCTTACAATAACCGGCTAAAACTTCATCAATACTATTATCAACCACTTCAAAAATTAAGTGGTGAAGTCCCCTGCTGGAAGTTGACCCGATATACATACTTGGACGAAGCCTGACTGCTTCAAGGCCTTCCAGAACCTGGATGTGTTCAGCGCTATACTCTTGACTTTTCTTCTTGTTCATTTTTCACCTCNGCCTACAAAGTTATCTGCTCAAACTAAAATCTATTATAGCATGTTTTAAAGGTGCAAATTTTTTATATATCTCTACTTAGATATATTACGACGCTTAGAAAGAGTTAGAGGCGCAATTGGAGAAATATAAACCTTTCTGTCTGTAACTACAAATGACTTATGCCTTTCAGAGCCTGAAAGAATGCTGGTCGGGTGATTGGAAGCAGTATTTAAAAATTCAGTGTTAATTTCACTTTCCATATTATCCAGGCTAAAAATTCCAATCAACTCACTGTTAAAAACTATTTGTGATCCGCCAATATGAACAAACATAGTTCCTCCCATATGAAACAAGGTGTAGTTAGTTGTAAAACAGTAAATATAACCATTCCTTTAATACAATTACATATTAATCATCATTTTCCTTCCTATCAAAAGGGTCTATCTTAAAGTAAATATCTTTTACCACGTTTGATCCAACAGATTCATTTAACTTCTTTACCAGGCCTGGTTTTAACATTGTCAGATGGTAAGCCCATACCGAATCCTTTACTGCGACTCTTAGCAGGCCGTTGCTAACACTTTCCGCCCTGGTAAAAGCGGATAACTCACTCCCGACAACATCATCCCATTTTTCAATAACCAGAAATTGTTTATAACCCTGCCATAAATTATAGCTGCGAAGAATATTTTCAATGACCGGGCCAACTGTTTTCATTTTTTATACTCCCCCGACAGACAGTAAAAATTTTATATTCCCTATTCACATTATTTATTATTCCATTAAGATCGCTCGCCGTGGTAATAAAGCATTGCCCTGTATTGTTTTTTAAATACTCTAGAAAATACTGCTTTCTGCTTTGATCAAACTCGGAAAAAACATCATCCAGCAGGATAATTGGCCAATTCTCGTGAATTTTTTTAAACAAACTCACTTCCGCCATTTTTAATGCCAGGGCTGCTGTTCTTTTTTGACCCTGTGAGGAAAATTTTCTAGTATCATAACCGTTAATTAATATTTTTAAATCATCCAGATGCGGTCCGACCTGCGTTGATCCTCTTCTTAATTCTGTCTCATACCTGGATGATAGAAGGTCTAAAAAATTTTTCCTTGTTTCTTTTTGTCCTTCACAGTAATCAAAACCGCAGGCATAGTCAAGGGTGAGAGTTTCATTAGCGTTAGTCATTTGGTGAAAAAATATTTTTGCTTCCTTTTCAAGTGCTTTTATTATTTTAACCCTGGCCTGAACAATATTGGTTCCAAGTGAAACAAGTGAATCGTTCCAGGGTTCAATTCTCCGTCCCAGTGATTGCCGACTATTATAACCTTCTTTTAAAAGGCTGTTACGCTGCTGTAGAACCCTCTGGTATGCTCTTAATTCGCTAAAATATACCGTGCTTAACCTTGATGCTTCCAGGTTTAAAAACCGCCTGCGGATTGAAGGACCTTCTCTAATTAGCATTAAATCATCTGGGCTGAAAACAACAACCGGATATCTTTGAAGATAATCAAAACGATTTAAACTTTGCCTGTTTAATTTTACATCAAGAGGTTTCCCTGAACGATAAAAAACCTGCAGTTCATCTTTAAAATCACTTTTTATAAATGTCCCTTTAATAAAAAAACGGTTATCGTGCCAGTTTGCCAATTCCTGATCACGATTTGTCCTGAATGAGCGGGTCACGGTCAAATAATAAATTGCTTCAATAAGGTTCGTTTTACCCTGGCCGTTTTCACCAACCAGGATATTTAAACGGGGGTTGAAATGAAGTTGCTGTTGATTATAGTTCCTAAATCCTTTAACCAGCAAAGAATCAATATAATACAAATAGTGACCCCCAAAAGACTAATTTACTTTTTTGATCGGGAGAACAAGGTAAAGGTAACTTTGATTCTCAACAAGTCTGAATATAATCGGCCCTCCATCGCCATGAAAATCTAAAATTATATTGTCATCTTCTATAATTTTTAAAACATCAAGTACAAACCTGGTATTTGCAAATACATCTATTTGTTCACCTTCAATATCAGCCGATAAAATATCTTCCATGCTGCCCTGCTGTCCGGATACTTTTACCTCAAGCTGCTTATCATCAACAATCAGATTAACCGCTTGATTTTTTCCTTCAGCAAGAAGTGATGCCCGACTTACGGTTTCCTCAAACATTTTCTTATTAACCTTCACCCTGGTTTTATATTCTTTGGGAATAACGCCGGTGACATCAGGAAACTTTTCCTCAAGTAACCTTGTTGCAAAAAAGACCTGCTCTATCTGAAAAGCAATAATACTTGATTCTTGATTTATAGATATGTTAACAGGCTGATCTCCCAAAAGACGCAGCAATTCCCTCATTGAGCGGGCTGGTGCTAAAGATAATCTCTCTTCAATTGACCAGTTTTTGTCCCTGACCTCTTTAATTGCCAACCGGTAAGTATCTGATGCAGTAAGAGAAAGGAATCCTTCTTTAAATGTGAAAAGGACACCATTGAAGGCTGGTCTTGTTTCTTCATTGGAAGCAGCAAAAAGAACCGATCTAAGCATTTTCTTTAATATGGATTGATCTATTATAATATTTTGGCCATCCCCGGCAGAAGAATCGAAAGTGCTTGGATAATCTTCAGGATCAGATCCATATAAATGGAAATTAGCGGAGCCACCTGAAATATCAAGACGATAATTATCCCAATTAATTTTTAGATCTACTTTTTCAGTTGGGAAATAGCGGATTATATCTACCAGTTTTGGAGGGAGAAGAATTTTACTGCTTTCTTGGCTGCTATATTGCATCCTGGTTTTTATAAACATTTCAAGGTTTGTTGCAGAAAAAGTAAGCTGATCCTCTTTTATTTCTAATAAAACATTACTGATTACAGGCATTGTGGAGCGTGTAGGAAGCGCTTTTTCTACTGTTTCAAGGCAGTTTCGCAGCTCTTCTGTATTTAACGAAAGATGCACTTTAATAACCCCCTAATAATAACATTTTGTTTTTATTAACATAGACATGAAAGTATTTATTAAAAATAATCTTTAAATAATAAGATAGTAATAATAATAAGGACTGTGGATCTTGTGTATAACGGCGATATTAATGCAATGATCAATCTTATTATAACTTTAAAAATGTGGATAATAAACTGACTTGTTGTTCATAAGCTGGGGAGAAAAAAAAATAATTTTTTAAAGGTAATTTAATAACAACTTATAAACAGCTTGGTCAGGAGTTATCCAGAATATTATTTTTGATCATTTCAAGACGGTTTTTAAAATCGCTATTTTTAGTTATTAAAATATCGATTTTTTTGAATGCGTGAAGAACAGTGGTGTGATCTCTTCCGCCAAATTCTTCTCCTATTTTAGGCAGGGACAAATCAGTAAGCATTCGACATAAATACATTGCGACCTGCCTGGTCATTGCGATATCCTGAGTTCGCTTTTTTGAAAGAATTTCTTCCGGTTTGAGGTTAAAGTTTTCAGCAGTTACATCAATAACAGTTTTAACTGTGATATTTTTTTGGCGGGTAAAGATAATATCCTGAAGTGCTGCTTCAGTTAATTCAAGAGTTACTGGTGATTCGGATAGAGATGCATAGGCAACGATTCTAATTAAAGCTCCTTCGAGTTCACGAATATTAGTAATCACCTTGGAGGCGATATAGTGGAGGACCTCATCGGGGATGTCCATCCCATCGGAAAGGGCTTTCTTTTTTAAAATGGCGGTCCTTGTTTCGAGATCTGGCGTTTGAAGATCTGTAATTAAACCCCATTCAAAACGGGAGCGAAGGCGATCCTCAAGGGTAGGTATTTCTTTAGGGGGCCGATCGCTTGAAATAATAATTTGTTTGTTATTATCGTGCAGAGCGTTAAAGGTATGGAAAAACTCTTCCTGGGTCTGTTCCTTTCCGGCAAGAAATTGAATATCGTCAATTAAAAGAATGTCCATACTGCGGTATTTATTTCTAAAATCTAAAGTTTTATTGTCGCGGATTGCATTGATAAATTCATTGGTAAACCTTTCTGATGAAAAATAGAATACTCTAGTAAAATCATGATTAATAAGCGAATACTGTCCAATTGCATGAAGGAGGTGAGTTTTGCCGAGCCCGACACCTCCATATATAAATAAAGGATTATATGCCCGAGCAGGGCTTTCTGCTACAGCAAGCGAAGCTGCATGAGAAAGGCGGTTACAAGCTCCCACAACAAAAGTATCAAATGTATAACGTGGATTAAAACTGGAAATATATTTGTTTTTTAAATGTTCGTCTTCCCTTTGATGTGAAGAAAAATCACTGGAATAATAGTTTTCATCGCCAAGTGATTCAGGATCACGAGTATCTTGAAATTCAGAGGAAATAACAAAATTAACCCGGTGCTCTTCAGATGTAACTTCTTTTAAGGCATTAATAATTTGGTTTTTATAACGGGTTTCAAACCATTCTTTTGTAAAATCGTTTGGCACCTCTATAATCAGACAGCAATTCTCTAAAGAAACGGGCTTGGTAAGGTTAAACCATGTCTCAAAGCTGGGTTTGTTAAGCTCTTTGCTTAATTCTTCAAGAGTTAGCTGCCAAATCTCATTCAAATTATTATTATTCAATGGTTTAGCCTCCGGATGCTTTAAATAAGAGTTATCTTATTAACATAAATCTTAGTTATCAACAACCACTGTGGATAACTAAGCGTAAGTGGGTATAAATAACTAGAACCGATAAAAACATATTAACAGATATATAGCGCTCCTGCAAAGGAAAGATTTAACTAAAAGAAGTGATTTAAGATCTTGAAAGCAAAGGTTTTCTTGACATTATTTAATTGGTTACTGTATAATTTTTGTATTCTGAATGTAAGCAAAGGGGAATAAGAATGAAAAGGACATACCAACCAAAAAAGAAACAAAGAAAAAGGGTTCATGGATTTCTGAAAAGAATGAGAACCCGTGGTGGAAAACAGGTCATTAAAAAGCGCAGACAAAAAATGAGAAAGAGATTAAGCGCATAATTAATAAAAATGAAATGACTCTGCAAAGACTAAAAAAAAACTGGGAATTTAAGCGGGTTTATCGCAATGGCAGGACGGTTGTCTCCAGAAACATCGTCCTTTATTACTGCCCGAATGGCCATGAATACAATCGAATTGGCTTTTCAATTAGCAAAAAAGTTGGGAAAAGTGTGGTCAGGAATAGAATCAGAAGGGTATATAAAGAAGCATTCAAGGCTGTGGATAAGTACCTGGTAAAAGGATATGATTTTATTCTGATTGCACGGAAGCCGGCAGTAGATGCATCATTCAGGCAAGCCAGCAAGGAGTTGTTTAATCTATGCCGGAAGGGACAACTGGTTGCAAAAAAGCAATAAAAAAAAGTGAGAGTTTAATTACATTAATGTTACTGTCTCTGGTATGGTTTTATATGAGAATTATTTCTCCCTTAAAGCCTCAAACGTGCCGCTTTTATCCTTCATGTTCACAGTATACATACGAAGCATTGAGTAAACACGGAGTTTTAAAAGGTTTATGCTTAGGATTAAAGAGAATATTGTGCTGTCATCCCTTTAATCCTGGAGGATACCATCCTGTAGAATAAGAAACATTGGAAGGTGGGAGGTTAATAAATGATAGATGCTATTGCTGAAGTATTCAGCGTAATTATTAGTTTCATATACGGTTATATACCGAACTTCGGGGCAGCGATTATCATAATGACATTAATGGTAAAGCTGGTTACTTTTCCGCTTAATAACAAGCAAATAAAATCTGCTAAAAGAATGCAGGTATTGCAACCGGAAATGAAAAAAATTCAACAAAAATACAAAGATGACAAGGAAAAACAGAACAAGGCAGTACAGGAGTTTATGAAAGAAAATAACATGAACCCCCTGGCCGGTTGTCTTCCTTTACTTGTCCAGTTTCCTGTCCTAATCGGTGTCTTTAGACTATTGAGGGAACCGGATCTGTTTTTGGATATGGAAGTAATTAACCCGTACCTGTTTCAAGCATCTGAAACTATAAATCTCTTACATATGCCAATGTCAACATTGAGCGTGGAAAGTTTTTTCAGTGAAATAAGTATTTTATATCTATTTCCAATAATAGCTGGAGCAACGACATTTTTGTACTCTAAAATGTCCATGCCTGCAGATAGCAGTCAAAAAATGCTGCTTTACATGATGCCGGTTATGATTACGGTGTTTAGTTTTAATTTTCCAGTAGGATTGGTTATTTACTGGATTATGAAC
>SL_8KL_010_SEDDRAFT_10002123_pt1 | contig 16933 bp, 14 predicted proteins | sample SodLakKL_010_SED_4_FD_11160 | JGI IMG/M metagenome (IMG submission 11160)
GGACAAGGTCACCGGTTCGAGTCCGGTCGTGAGCTCCAGAGGCGGCGTAGCTCAGTTGGCAAGAGCACGCGGTTCATACCCGCGGAGTCCGGGGTTCAAATCCCTGCGCCGCCACCATTTTTTTACAGTCGGAACTTATAACCGGCAGGCGACCGACCATAGTGAAACCCGAACCACCTGAGTTCTATTGTTTAAACCTTAGGAGGTGCATTTAGTTGGCGAAGCAGAAGTTTGAGCGGACGAAACCGCATGTTAATGTAGGGACGATAGGTCACGTCGATCACGGCAAGACGACCCTGACGGCGGCGATGACCTATTGTTTGGCGAACAAGGGATATGCGCAGAAGACATCGTTTGACATGATTGACAAGGCTCCGGAGGAGAAGGAGCGGGGCATTACGATTGCGACGGCGCATGTGGAATATGAGACGGACAACCGTCACTATGCCCATGTTGACTGTCCCGGTCACGCTGACTATGTCAAGAACATGATTACCGGGGCGGCGCAGATGGACGGGGCGATACTGGTGGTATCGGCGGCAGATGGTCCGATGCCTCAGACCCGGGAGCATATTTTGCTTTCCCGCCAGGTTGGGGTTCCGACCATTGTAGTATTTTTGAACAAGGCGGACATGGTTGACGACCCTGAGCTTTTGGAATTAGTGGAGATGGAAGTAAGGGATTTGTTGAGCGAGTATGAATTTCCCGGTGACGAGACGCCTGTGATTATCGGTTCGGCGCTGAAGGCCCTTGATTGCGGCTGTGGCAATGTGGAGTGTGATGACTGCAAGGTGATCTGGGAGCTGATGAATGCCTTAGACGATTATATTCCCATGCCCGAGCGTGAGAAGGACAAGCCTTTTAGCATGCCGATTGAGGATGTATTTTCGATTACCGGCCGCGGGACAGTGGTTACCGGCCGGGTGGAGCGCGGCCAGATTAAGGTTGGCGACGAAGTGGAGATCATTGGTTTTGAGGACAAGCCCCGCAAGACGGTGGCTACCGGAGTGGAGATGTTCCGCAAGCTTTTGGATTATGCGGAAGCCGGTGACAACATTGGGGTTCTTTTGCGCGGTATTGACCGGGAATCGGTTCAGCGGGGTCAGGTCTTGGCCAAGCCCGGTTCGATCAACCCCCATACCAGGTTTGGGGCGGAAGTCTATGTTTTGAAGAAGGAAGAGGGCGGCCGTCACACCCCGTTTTTCCAGGGTTACCGTCCACAGTTTTATTTCCGCACCACCGATGTTACCGGGACCATTACCCTGCCCGAGGGCATGGAAATGGTGATGCCGGGCGACAATGTGAATATGGAAATTGAGCTGATTACCCCGATCGCCATCGAAGAGGGCGTGCGCTTTGCTATCCGCGAAGGCGGCCGCACCGTCGGCGCCGGAGTAGTCACCAGTGTTCATGAATAAACAGGGTATAACGGATTATTAATACCTCTAATTAAAACCATTAGGGGGCGGGCCTGATAACCCGCCTCTTAATTATGCAGGATTGTTGACAGGCTGGAACTTTATGTGATAAATTCTAACTTGCGAATTCAAGTGACAGGTGGGAGAAGCAAATGCGAGTAACCATACATATGGCCTGCGAGGAGTGCCGGGAGCGGAATTACACCACCCGCAAGAATAAAAAGAACAACCCGGACCGCCTGGAGGTAAAAAAATACTGCAGCCGCTGCAAAGCGCATACCCTGCATAAAGAAACCAAATAACAGCTTTGGAGTTTTTTTTACGGGGTTGTGAACCGGATTAATCAAACATTTATTTCAGGAAGAGGTCTGAGCAATGCGTTTTTTTAAGCGAATAGGCAAGTTCCTTCAGGAAGTAAAATCTGAATTGAAAAAAGTCAACTGGCCCACCAGGCGCGAATTCAGTGTTTTTACCGGTATTGTTTTGTCTGCCGTGGTAGTAATCGGCATTTTTTTCTGGATCATGGACAGCATCTTTATTGCTATCCTGCAGCTGGTTATCGGCTGAACGGACGGGACAAACCGGATTGGGTATCCTGCAGGGCCCGGGGATATTTTTACTAAGGTATTATAAGGAGAGTGAAGGGGGCAGTTATGTTCCCTCTGATTATGAACATTGAAACAGATACCGGTGCAGGCGATGAATTGAAAAAGACTCCTGAAAAAGAAACCGGGACCGGAGAAAACGGTAACGGCACGGAAGAGTTAGAAGTCAAAAAGGATTGGTATGTCGTTCATACCTACGCCGGATATGAAAAACGAGTCAAAACCAACCTGGAGCGCCGGGTTGATTCGATGGATATGAAAGACAAGATCTTCCGGATCATGGTGCCGACAGAAAAAGAAATTACCAGCCGGGGGGGCCAGAAAAGAACCGTCGAGAAAAAGGTTTTTCCCGGTTATGTCCTGGTAGAGATGGTAATGGATGACGATTCCTGGTATGTGGTGCGCAATACGCCCGGCGTAACCGGTTTTGTAGGGCCCGGTTCCAAGCCGGTGCCGCTCAGTGAGAAAGAAGTGACCCATATCCTGCGCCAGGTCGGCGTTGTGGAAGGCAAACCGCGCATCGATTTCGACATTAACCAGGTAGTCCGCGTGGTCAGCGGACCTTTTAAGAATTTTGAAGGCAAAGTTGAAGAGATTAATCAGGAAAAAGGCACTGTCAAAGTATCGGTATCCATGTTTGGACGTGAGACACCGGTGGAGCTGGAGTTTCACCAGGTTATAAAATTTTAAGGAACGCTGTGCGGCCTGCAGGGGCGGCAGCAGTGGGGAGGATTGAATCATGGCTAAGAAAAAACTACTGGCCCAGGTCAAGCTGCAAATACCGGGCGGTAAAGCAACTCCGGCACCGCCGGTCGGACCGGCCCTCGGTCAGCACGGGGTTAATATTATGGCCTTTTGTAAGGAATTTAACGAGAGGACTGCCAACGAGGGCGGGCTGATTATTCCGGTTGAACTGACTGTTTATGAAGACCGGTCTTACAGCTTTATCACCAAGACCCCCCCGGCCGCCGTCCTGCTGAAAAAAGCAGCGGGCATTGAAACGGCTTCAGGCGAACCGAACCGGGTCAAAGTGGCTACTGTTACCCGCGAGCAGGTCAGGGAAATAGCCAGGCAGAAAATGGAAGACCTGAATGCTTATGACGTGGAATCCGCTGCCGACATTATTGCCGGCACTGCCCGCAGCATGGGCATTGTTGTTGAAGGTTAAAGGCGCGATATAATCTAAAAAAGTGGGAGAGCGAAAGACCGCTCGCAGACCACGGGAGGTAAAGAAAATGCCTAAAAGAGCGAAAAAATACCTGGAAGCCCGCCAGCAAATTGATCGCGAAAGTAAATATGAACCGGAAGAGGCCCTGGCCAAAGTCAAAGCTTTGAGCAACCGCTCTTTTGACGAAACGGTGGAAGCGGCTTTTCGCCTCGGTGTTAACCCCAAACACGCCGATCAGCAGGTGCGCGGTTCGGTAGTCCTGCCTCACGGCACCGGGAAAACGGTTCGGGTGATCGTTTTTGCCAAGGGTGAAAAAATTACCGAAGCTGAAGAATCCGGAGCCGATTTCGCCGGTTCTGATGAACTGGTGGCCAAGGTCCAGGAAGGATGGCTGGATTTTGACGTAGCTGTGGCCACCCCCGATATGATGAGTTCGGTTGGAAAACTGGGTAAAATTCTCGGCCCGCGCGGGATGATGCCCAACCCGAAAAGCGGCACGGTGACTTTTGAGATTGCCAGGGCCATCAGCGATATCAAAGCCGGTAAGGTTGAGTACCGCACCGACAAGGCCGGTAATGTCCATGTCCCCATTGGAAAGGTTTCCTTTGAACAGGATAAGCTGGAGGAAAACTTCCAGACCGTCCTGGACGCCCTGGTCAAAGCCCGGCCGGTTGCTGCCAAGGGCCAGTACATCAGGAACATAACCGTAAGCTCAACCATGAGCCCGGGGATTAAGATAAACCCCGGGGCAGGAGCGAGGAGTTAATCGCTATCATTTATTGACAACGAAATAGGAGTTATTCCGTAGACGGCAGGAACTGATTGGTTTAATAGCCCCGGCGGGCTTCCTGTCCAGGAAAACGATCTTTAATCCTGGCTTTTGCTAGAGGGTTCGGTTTAGCCAGATTAACACGGGGTTTTCCGGTCTGCGGAGAACCCCGTTCGCATTGATAACCGGAACTACCCCTGATAATGATTTCCGGTCCGGACAGGGCCGGATTTATTAACCGGACCGGAGATTCAAGGGAAGATTGAACTGGTTAAGGATCAGGGACCAAGGAGGTGAAATTATTGCTCACCAGGGAAGAAAAAGAAAAAATGAAAGATGAAATAGCCGAGGCTTTGAAAAAAGCTGAACTGGTTGTGGTTACCGATTACAGGGGTTTAAATGTAGAGACTATCAACAACCTGCGCGGACGGCTAAGGAATGAAAATTGCCGCTTCAGGGTAACCAAGAATACCATGAACCGCTGGGCCTGCCGGGAAGCCGGTTTTGAACAGCTGGAAGACTTTTTTGAAGGGCCTACGGCCATTGCCTATGCTGATGAAGATCCGGTGGCTGCGGCCAAAATCTTTAACGAATTTACCAAGGAATATGAGGCTCTGGTCATTAAAGGCGGAATTCTCTCCGGCCAGCTGGTTTCCCCGGAAAGAATTAAAGAGTTAGGCGAAATTCCTTCCAAAGAGGTTTTACTGTCCAAGGTTGTAGGAGGCGTGCAGGCGCCCATTTCAGGCCTGGCCAGAGTGCTGCAGGGAACCCTGGGCCAACTGGTTTATACGATAGATGCAGTTCGAAGCCAGAAAGAAAGCGCCTAAAAAGGCGCATTGTTAAGTAATATTTTATTCATAAAGGAGAAAGATGAAATGGCAAAAGAAGCAAACAAAGTAAATGAAATTATGGAAATGATCAAGGGCATGACCGTGCTGGAGCTTTCAGATCTGGTTAAAGCCCTGGAAGAAGAGTTCGGCGTTACCGCCGCCGCGCCGGTGGCAGCAGCCGCTGCGCCCGCGGCAGAAGGTCCCCAGGAAGAAGAGAAGGACGAGTTTGATGTTGTTTTAACCTCGGCCGGAGAGAAAAAGATCCAGGTTATCAAAGTGGTCCGTGAGCTGACCGGCCTGGGACTGAAAGAAGCAAAAGCCATGGTTGATGAATTGCCGAGCGCGGTCCAGGAAAAAGTCAACAAAGAAGAAGCCGAAGCGACCAAGGCAAAAATTGAAGAAGTCGGCGGAGTGGTTGAACTTAAATAAATCTGCCTGAAGGTTTTTATGAAGAGCAGTTGTATTTTCTAAAGGAGCGCTAAACAGGGCGCTTCTTTTTTTGTTTTTGCCTTCAAAATTAAACTTGACCTTCACGGCGCTTTTAAGGCCGGGACCCCTTGCCCTTGCGAAATTGATATTTAAAGATATCAGATCTGAAGTGCCGGCCGATCCATTTAAGAAAATAAAAACCCCGGGCTTTAGTATTGAAAAGTTTTTCAGCTTCTGTTATGGTTGATAAGAAAAGTTTTTAATGTTGCTCGATAAAAAAACAGGGTCACTGGTGTTTCTTCGTACAAAAATCTTTTTTAAAAAAATTCCCTGTACTTGTTGACACGCAGATCTGCTTGTGATAATATCTTTAGTTGTCTAGTAATACCACTATGTGTTTTTTTAAGTGAGATTTGGCTATCCTTCTAAACGATGACATAATACCCATAGGAGTAACAGAGGATATTGGGCTGTTTAAAAGGTGCAGCCTTTTTTTTCCCGGTTTTAAATCATAAACCAGGCATAAAGGGGAGTGATTTTTTTTAATGTCCACTAACGTCGCAAATGGCTTGAGACAACGGCGTTCTTTTGCCCGTATTAACGAAGTTTTAGATTTACCGAACCTGATAGAAGTCCAGCGCAGTTCCTTTGATTGGTTTATTAAACAGGGCCTTAAAGAAATATTTGATGATTTTTCGCCAATTCAGGATTTTACAGGCAACCTGGTCCTGGAGTTTTTTGACTATTCGCTCGGTGAGCCGAAGTATTCCGTTGAAGACTGCAAGGAGCGGGATGCCACCTATGCCGTGCCTTTAAAAGTTAAGGTGCGCCTGATTAACCAGGAGACCGGCGAAGTCAAAGAACAGGAAGTTTTCATGGGAGATTTCCCCATGATGACCGAAAACGGGACCTTTATCATCAACGGCGCCGAAAGGGTTATCGTCAGCCAGCTGGTCCGTTCCCCGGGCGTTTATTTTAAAAAACAGCCCGATCCGAGCGGGGCTACCGGCAAGGAATTGATTAACTCAACTATTATACCCAACCGCGGCACCTGGCTCGAATTCGAGACTGATGTTAGCGAGAGTGTTTTCGTACGCGTGGATCGGACCAGAAAAATACCGGTGACCGTGCTCCTGAGGGCAATAGGGTATGGAACGGATGAAGAGATCTATGAAGTTTTGGGCCGGGATCGCCGGCTGGATGAAATTATGGAGAAGGACCATACCGATTCGGAGGAATCGGCCCTGCTCGAAATTTATAAACGCCTGCGCCCCGGCGAGCCTTTGAATGTTGAAAATGCTCGATCGCTGTTTGAATCTCTTTTCTTTGACGGCAAGCGTTACGATTTTGCATACGTGGGGCGGTTCAAGGCCAACAAGAAGCTATCGATGACCGAGCGGCTATTCGGGCATGAGCTGGCCGAAGATGTTAAAGATCCTGCCGAGGGGACGGTTCTCTACCCGGCCGGGACCGTGGTTGATGAAGATGCGGCCCGGGTGATCGACGAAAATAACATCCAGAGAGTGAAGGTTAACTTCCGCGACCAGGTCCACCTGGTGATCGGAAACGGCAATGTCGATCTATCGACCAGGCACCTGGTTTCCTCTGATATAATTGCCGCGGTCAACTATATTTTTAACCTATTTGACGGCATTGGTCATGCCGACGATATCGACCACCTCGGCAACCGGCGCCTGCGCAGTGTGGGCGAGCTGTTGCAAAACCAGTTCAGGATCGGTTTGTCACGCATGGAAAGGGTGGTCAGGGAAAGGATGACCATCCAGGATGTGGAAGCCATTACCCCCCAGGCTTTGATCAATATCAGGCCGGTAATTGCTTCAATCAAGGAATTTTTCGGCAGCAGCCAGCTTTCCCAGTTTATGGACCAGACCAATCCGCTGGCTGAACTGACCCATAAAAGGCGCCTCAGCGCCCTGGGACCCGGCGGCCTGAGCAGGGAAAGGGCCGGTTTTGAAGTGCGTGACGTCCACCACTCCCACTACGGCCGGATTTGCCCTATTGAGACCCCGGAGGGGCCGAACATCGGCCTGATCGGATCGCTGGGCACCTATGCTCGGATCAATGAGCACGGCTTCATTGAAACCCCTTACCAGAGGGTTGATAAAAAAGAGGGCCGGGTAACCTCGGAAATAGTTTACCTCACCGCGGATGACGAAGACCGCTTTGTTATTGCCCAGGCCAACGCCAAACTTGACGAAGACGGCCGGTTTGCCAGCAACAGGGTTATCTGCCGCTACTACTATGACACGGTTATGCGCCATCCCAACGAAGTTGATTTTATGGACGTTTCGCCGAAGCAGCTGGTCAGTGTAGCAACCGCCCTGATCCCCTTCCTGGAGAACGATGACGCCAACCGGGCCCTGATGGGGGCCAATATGCAGCGCCAGGCGGTGCCCCTGCTTCAGACCGAAGCTCCCCTCGTGGGCACCGGTCTGGAGAAAAAGGCCGCCATAGACTCAGGAGCGGTAGCGGTTTGCCTGGCCGACGGCGAAGTGGTGCGGGTTACCAGCAGTGAAATTTTTGTCCGCCGTGATGATGATGATGAACGTAATTACAGGATTAACGGTCGGACCAGGGAGCGCTTTGAAACTGACCGCATTCCCGGCTTCGAAGGACGGATCGATGTTTACTACCTGCAAAAATTTAAGCGTTCCAACCAGGGGACCTGCGTAAACCAGCATCCTATAGTGAGACGGGGCCAGAAAGTCAGGACCGGCGAAGTTATCGCCGACGGTTCCTGCACCAACAGTGGGGAAATGGCCCTGGGCCGCAATGTGCTGGTCGCTTTTATGCCCTGGGAAGGCTATAACTATGAAGACGCTATTCTGATCAGCGAAAAGCTGGTCCAGGTTGACACTTTTACTTCCATTCATATAGAAGAATACGAATCCGAAGCCCGGGATACCAAGCTCGGGCCGGAAGAAATTACCCGCGATATCCCGAATGTCGGTGAAGAAGCCCTGAAAGATCTTGACGGGCGGGGTATCATCCGCATCGGGGCCGAGGTCAGGGCCGGCGATATCCTGGTCGGAAAAGTCACTCCCAAGGGAGAAACCGAACTAACTGCGGAGGAACGCCTTCTGCGGGCGATCTTTGGTGAAAAGGCCCGGGAAGTCAGGGATACCTCCCTGCGGATTCCGCACGGCGCATCGGGGATTGTGGTCGATGTTAAAGTGTTCAACCGGGAAGAAGGAGATGAGCTTTCTCCGGGAGTCAACCAGCTGGTGCGGGTTTATGTAGCCCAGAAGAGGAAAATTTCCGAAGGGGATAAAATGGCCGGCCGGCATGGCAACAAGGGAGTTATTGCCCGGATCCTGCCGGAAGAAGATATGCCTTTCTTACCCGACGGCATGCCCCTTGATATTGTGCTTAACCCGCTGGGAGTCCCTTCGCGAATGAATATTGGACAGGTCCTGGAAGCGCACCTCGGTTGGGCCTCCAATAGTCTGGGCATCAGCATTGCCTCGCCGGTTTTTGACGGAGCTTCCGAAGATGATGTTTTTGGGTGTTTACGCGAGGCCGACCTTCCTGAAGATGGCAAGACGATCCTTTATGACGGCCGGACCGGTGAACCATTTGACGAAAAAATCACGGTCGGTTATGTCTACATGTTAAAGCTGGCCCACCTGGTTGACGATAAGATCCACGCCCGTTCAACCGGCCCTTATTCGCTGGTTACCCAGCAGCCCCTGGGCGGGAAAGCCCAGTTTGGAGGACAGCGCTTTGGAGAAATGGAAGTATGGGCCCTTGAAGCGTACGGATCGGCTTATACCCTCCAGGAAATCCTGACCGTCAAGTCCGATGACGTTGTCGGCCGGGTGAAAACCTACGAGGCCATTGTCAAGGGAGAAAATATCCCTGAACCGGGCGTGCCGGAATCGTTTAAGGTCCTGGTAAAAGAACTGCAGAGCCTCTGCCTCGATGTCAAGGTTTTAAGCGAGGAAAGCGGGGAAGTTGAAATTAAGGAAGGCGAGGATGACGGTGATTACCGCCGCCTTGATGTCAATATCGAAGGGATGGAATCAGATGAAGACGACCTGGATCGCTTCATCTACCGGAAAGAAAAGAAAGATCAGAGTGAAAAAGAGGAAGCAAAAGATAAAGATAATGAAGATTTGAGCCTGGGAGATACCGGGGCCGGCACTGAGCAAGGTCAAGCAAGTGAAGAAGTTCTGTCTGTGCCGCTGGGTCTCCAGGAGGAAAAAGTGGAAGAAGTTTCTTTAGACCAGCTTGAAGAACTTGAACAGGATGATGAAAACGGCGATCAAGCGGAGTCTGAATCTTCCGGGGGCAAGAGAGGCAAAAGCCGGGAAGAATCAGCAGATGAAGATGAATCGGAAGAGCTGGAGGAAGACGTATAAAGCATCTACTAGTAGCGCAGGTTAAAACCTGGCGAAAGGAGAGATCTTTTTGTTGGATGTTAATAACTTTGATGCCTTAAAAGTCGGGTTGGCATCTTCAGAACAGATCAGGGCCTGGTCGAGAGGTGAGGTTAAAAAACCGGAAACTATAAATTACCGGACCCTGAAGCCTGAACGTGAAGGGCTCTTCTGTGAAAAAATATTTGGACCCCAGAAAGACTGGGAATGCCACTGCGGCAAATATAAACGGGTTCGCTACCGGGGCATTGTCTGCGATCGCTGCGGCGTGGAAGTAACCAGAGCCAAAGTGAGGCGTGAAAGGATGGGCCATATTGAACTGGCCGCCCCTGTATCGCATATCTGGTATTTTAAGGGAATCCCCAGCCGGATGGGCTTAATGCTTGACATGTCCCCGCGGGCCCTGGAAAAAGTCCTTTATTTTGCCGCCTACGTGGTGATCGATCCCGGTGAAACATATTTAAGCGACAAACAGCTTTTAACGGAAGCCGAATACCGGGAATATTTTGATAAGTACCAGGCCCTCTTTAAGAGCGGAAAAGGTTTCAAGGCCGAGATGGGGGCCGAAGCGATCAAAAAGCTTCTCAAGCGCCTCGATCTTGATCAAATCGCCACGGACCTGCGCGAGGAGCTGCTCAGCTCGAGCGGCCAGAAGAAAGTCCGGGCCATCAGGCGGCTGGAAGTTGTTGAGGCATTCCGCCAGTCCGGCAATGATCCTTCCTGGATGATTTTGGACGCCATTCCGGTTATCCCGCCCGACCTGCGGCCGATGGTCCAGCTCGACGGGGGACGTTTTGCCACCTCGGACTTAAACGACCTTTACCGGCGTGTAATCAACCGCAATAACCGCCTGAAGCGGCTGCTCGACCTGGGCGCTCCAGATATTATTGTCCGGAACGAAAAACGGATGCTGCAGGAAGCGGTCGATGCGTTGATCGATAACGGCCGCCGCGGCAGGCCCGTTACCGGCCCCGGCAACCGGCCTCTTAAATCGCTCAGCGATATGCTCAAGGGCAAGCAGGGCCGTTTTCGCCAGAACCTGCTGGGCAAAAGGGTCGATTACTCGGGCCGCTCGGTGATTGTAGTCGGGCCCGAACTTAAGCTTTATCAATGCGGACTGCCCAAGGAAATGGCCCTGGAGCTCTTTAAACCCTTTGTCATGAAGAGGCTGGTCAGCGACGGCGAGGCCCATAACATCAAAAGCGCCAAACGGATGGTGGAAAAAGTCCGTCCCGAGGTTTGGGATGTGCTTGAAGACGTGATCAAGGATCACCCGGTGCTCTTAAACCGGGCCCCCACCCTGCACCGCCTTGGTATCCAGGCTTTCGAGCCGGTCCTGGTCGAGGGGCGGGCGATTCAGATTCATCCCCTGGTCTGCGCCGCTTATAATGCCGATTTTGACGGAGACCAGATGGCCGTCCACGTCCCGCTGTCGGCCGAAGCCCAGGCGGAAGCCCGCCTGCTGATGCTTTCTGCCCATAATATCCTTAACCCCAAAGAGGGCAAGCCGGTTACGACCCCGACCCAGGACATGGTGCTGGGCTGTTATTACCTGACCTTCGAGAAAAACGGGGCTAAAGGCGAAGGTAAAGTATTCCCCGACGCCGAAGAAGCGGTTACCGCTTATAACCTGAGATACATCGATCTGCAGGCCCGCATTTTTATTAAGGCCGGCGGATTCAAAGGGCGCGACTTTGTGCGCCGCAAAAAATACCTGCTTACAACCGTAGGGAAGGTAATCTTTAACGAAGTATTTCCCAAGGATTTCCCCTACATGAATAATGCTGACTTTAGCGATTCCCTGCCGGAGCAAAACTTTGTGCCCCTTAAGAAGTTTGATCCGCACCAGGTTTTGGAAAAATTGCCGCGCAATAAGGCTATCAAAAAGGATTTCCTGGCCGACCTGATTGCCCGCTGCTTCAGAAAATACGGAAATACCAAGACGGCGGAAATCCTTGATAAAATTAAAACTCTTGGTTTCCATTATGCCACCCGGGCCGGGGTCACCGTAGCTGTAAGCGATATAGTGGTCCCGACGCAGAAAAAGGAGATCATGGCCGCCGGCGAAGAAAAAGTTGAAGCTATTGAACAGCAGTATGAACGGGGCCTGATTACTGAAAAAGAACGGTACGACCGGGTTATTGAAGTCTGGGGCGCAGCCAAGGACGAGGTAACCGCAGCCCTGATGAGCGGCCTTGATGAACTGAACCCGATCTATATGATGGCCCATTCCGGAGCCCGCGGTAACGAGTCCCAGATTACCCAGCTGGGCGGAATGCGGGGCCTGATGGCCGACCCGGCCGGGCGAATTATCGATATTCCGATCCGGGCCAATTTCCGCGAGGGCCTGACTGTGCTGGAATACTTTATTTCAACTCACGGGGCCCGCAAAGGCCTGGCCGACACCGCCCTCAAGACAGCCGATTCGGGCTATCTGACCCGCCGGCTGGTTGATGTGGTCCAGGATGTTATCGTCCGGGAAGAAGACTGCGGCACCGGCCAGTCGATCCGGTTGAGCGAATTCTTAGAAAATGACGAAAACCTGGAAGACGCGGTCAACCGCCTGATCGGCCGGTTTACCTTTGACCCGGTTTATCACCCCGAAACAGGTGAGGTCCTGATCGAGGCCGAAACCCTGATTACGGAGGAAATGGCCCAGCAGATCTTAGATAACAATATCACTGAAGTTTTATTCCGCTCGGTGCTGACCTGCAAAACCCGGCACGGCGTATGCGTAAAATGTTACGGGCGTGACCTGGCCACCGGAAAAATCGTCAATGTCGGCGAAGCGGTGGGTATTATTGCCGCCCAATCGATCGGGGAGCCTGGAACTCAGCTCACCATGCGGACTTTCCATACCGGCGGAGTGGCCGGAGACGATATTACCCAGGGTCTGCCCCGGGTGGAAGAACTGTTCGAGGCGCGCAAACCGAAAGGGCAGTCGCTGATTGCTGAAATAGCCGGAGAAGTTGAGTTGGTTGAAACCCGCTACAAGCGGGAGATCAGGCTTACTTCCGAACACGGCGAACACCGGGTCTACCCGATTCCCTACGGGGCGCGGATTAAGGTTGAAAACGGCCATAAGATTAATGCCGGCGACGAGCTGACCGAGGGTTCGATTAACCCCCACGAGCTGCTTAAAGTCAAGGGAGTTCGCGGCGTCCAGCTCTACATGCTCAGGGAAGTGCAGTGGGTATACAAAATGCAGGGGGTCGATATCAGCGATAAGCATATCGAGATTATTGTGCGCCAGATGCTTAAGAAGGTTAAAGTGGAAGAACCGGGAGACACCGATCTGCTGCCGGGCGGAATGCTCGACAGCCATATCTTTGATGAAATAAACGATAGCGTTGAAGCCGAAGGGGGGCGTCCGGCCATAGCAAGGCCGCTCCTGCTGGGTATAACCAAGACATCCCTGGCCACCGAATCTTTCCTGTCAGCAGCTTCATTCCAGGAGACCACGCGGGTTCTGACCGAGGCTTCGATTAAAGGACGCCAGGACGAGCTTCTGGGCCTGAAAGAAAACGTCATTATCGGCAAGCTGATTCCGGCTGGAACGGGGATGACCCGTTACCGCAATATTGATGTCCGGCCCCTCGGTGTTGAACCGGAGCCGGAAAAAGAAGCCAAGCCGGTTGCCGACCTGGGCCTTGATACCGAGGAAACGGCAGTGGTTTCCAGAGGCGATCAGAAACCGGAAGGCCTGGAAGAGGATCCGGAAGTATTCGAGGACTAAATCTGGCCGGTCCGGCCTGCAGCCGCTCGAGGGGGCTCATCCGGGCCTGGTAAAAAAGTAAATTTTTAATTGACAAGGGGTGCCCGGGGTGTTAAAATCTTAAAGTGCGTCTTAAGGGCGTTTACTGGAGAGGTTTTAAACAAGGATGGTGAGCCTTTCCCTTGGAAGATCAGGTCATGGAAGATCTTATAATTAACTCCCGGCATAAAGTAGTCGGCACCAAGCAAACCATGAAGGCCCTGGAAAAGGATGAAGCCTCCCTGGTCTTTGTGGCCGGGGATGCCGAGGAAAAAGTAATCCGGCCCATAGTATCTATTTGCGAAACAAATGACGTAGAACTAAAGCGTATCGATACGATGGCCCAGCTTGGAAAATTATTTGGCATAAAGATCAGAGCAGCAGCTGCTGCTATATTAAAAGAAGATTAAAGGAGGTGGACTAATGCCGACAATCAACCAATTAGTTCGTAAGGGGCGTAAACAGATAACCAAGAAGAGAACAGCGCCGGCGCTGGATCGTTCACCGCAGAAAAGGGGTGTCTGCACCAGGGTTTCGACCACCACCCCGAAGAAGCCCAACTCAGCCCTGCGGAAAATTGCCAGAGTCCGCCTGACCAATGGAATTGAAGCGACAGCCTATATTCCCGGGATCGGGCATAACCTTCAAGAACACTCGGTGGTCCTGGTCAGAGGCGGCCGGGTCAAGGATTTGCCCGGGGTACGTTACCACCTGATCAGAGGCGCTCTCGATGCGGCCGGAGTGGAAAACAGGGCCCAGGGGCGCTCAAAATACGGCACCAAGAAGCCGAAAACGCAGTAAATAAGTGAGGAGTGGGTGATTGAAAATGCCACGTAAAGGTCCTGTATCAAAACGGGAAATCCTGCCGGATCCGGTTTATCACAGTAAACTGGTGACCCGGTTTATCAACAAATTAATGTATGACGGGCAGAGAGGCGCTGCCCAGGATATTATTTACGGCGCTTTTGAAATTATAAAAGAAAAGACCGGCAAAGATCCGCATGAAGTATTTGATAATGCTGTGCGCAATGTAGCGCCTGTTCTGGAAGTCAAGGCCCGCCGGGTTGGAGGGGCCACTTACCAGGTCCCGGTGGAAGTCAGTTCTCACCGCAAAAACATCCTGGCCATCCGCTGGATTATTAATTTTTCCCGCGGTCGCTCTGAAAAGACAATGGCCCAGCGCCTGGCGGCGGAACTGATGGAGGCGGCGAGCGGAACCGGCAGCGCTATGAAGAAAAAAGAAGATACCCACAAGATGGCTGAAGCCAACAAAGCTTTTGCCCATTACCGCTGGTAATAATCATAAATTTCTATAGAAGTTTTATTCTGCAATGAGAGGAGGGGTGACATGAGCAAGGAAGCAAAAAATGGGGCAAAAAAGGCATTCAATGTGGATGCTGACCTGGATAAAATTAGGAATATCGGCATTGCCGCCCATATTGATGCCGGCAAAACGACTACGACTGAAAGGATCCTGTTTTATTCCGGGCGGTTGCATAAACTGGGTGAAGTTCACGAAGGAACCGCTACTATGGACTGGATGGCCCAGGAACAGGAACGCGGGATCACCATTACTTCCGCAGCTACCTCCTGCCGGTGGCGCGATAATTTGATAAATATTATCGACACACCCGGGCACGTGGACTTTACCGTGGAAGTGGAACGCTCCATGCGGGTCCTGGACGGAGTGGTTGCCGTTTTCTGTGCCAAGGGCGGCGTGGAAGCCCAGTCGGAAACGGTCTGGCACCAGGCCGATCGCTACCATGTCCCCCGCCTGGCCTATATTAATAAGATGGATACCGTTGGCGCCGACTTTTATAGCGTTGTGCAGCAGATGCGGGACCGGCTCAAAGCCCGGGTTCTCCCGATCCAGCTGCCCGTCGGCAAAGAGGGCAGTTTTATCGGCATTGTAGACCTGATCAGCTTGCGGGCGATTTTCTATGAAGATGATCTCGGGACCCGCAGCACTGAAACCGAGATTCCGGAGGAAATGAAAGAGCAGGTAAACGATTACAGGGAAAAGCTGATTGAAACAGTCGCCGATTATGACGATAACGTGATGGAAAAATATTTTAGCGGTGATGATATCACATCGGAAGAATGTTACCGGGCCCTGCGAAAAGCGACCATTCATCATAACCTGGTGCCCGTCCTGTGCGGATCTTCGTACCGTAACAAGGGTGTTCAGCTCCTGCTTGATGCGGTGGTCAATTACCTGCCTTCCCCGGTGGAAGTGGGCGCAGTTAAAGGCTTCAACCCGAAAAGCGGAGAAGAGGATTTCCGCCTTCCGGCCAACGAAGCTCCCTTTTCCGCCCTGGTCTTTAAGATAATGATCGATCCCTATGTCGGCAAACTGGCTTTTGCCCGGGTTTATTCCGGCATCCTGAAAAAGGGTTCTGTTGTTTACAATGCTACCCGGCAGAAGCGCCAGCGGGTGAGCAGGTTAATCAGGATGCATGCCAACTTCCGGGAAGAAATAGAAGAAGCTAAAACCGGCGACATCCTGGCCCTGGCCGGGCCGAAGGAGATCAGCACGGGAGAGTCATTATGCGCGCTCGATAAGCCGATTGTTTTAGAAAACATCAAGTTTCCGGAACCGGTCATATCGATTGCCATTGAGCCTAAAACCAAGGCCGACCAGGACAAGCTGACCGTTTCCATGCAGTATCTGGCTGAAGAAGATCCGACTTTCCAGATTAACACCGACCAGGAAACCGGCCAGACTATAATCTCAGGAATGGGAGAGCTCCATCTCGAAATTATTGTCGACCGTCTCCTGCGGGAATTTAAAGTGCAGGCCAACGTAGGAAAGCCGCAGGTTGCCTACAAGGAGACCGTCCAGCATGAAGTCACTGCTGAAGGGCGTTTCGTGCGCCAGTCCGGCGGTCGCGGCCAGTACGGTCATGTAAAAATTATCCTTTCGCCGCTGGAATCAGGGGGAGGCTTCGTATTTGAAGAAAAGATCGTCGGCGGAGCGGTTCCCAGGGAATTCATACCCGCCGTTGAAGGAGGCCTCAAAGAGGCCGCTTATAACGGGGTTCTGGCCGGCTACCCGGTTGTCGATGTCAAGGCCGCCCTGGTAGACGGCTCGTTTCACGAGGTCGATTCATCGGAGCTGGCTTTCCGGATCGCCGCTTCCAAGGCTTTTAAGACGGCCATGTCGAAAGCAAACCCGGTGCTGCTGGAGCCGGTCATGAAAATTGAAATTACCTCTCCGGAAGAATATCTCGGCGATATTATCGGCGATTTAACGGGACGCAGAGGCCGGATTTTAGGGACAGAGCCCAAAGGAGCCCATCAGATAGTGCGGGGAGTAGTACCGCTTTCCGAAATATTTGGCTACGCTACTGAATTACGTTCTCACACCCAGGGCCGCGGTGTTTATAATATGGAGTTTTATCGTTACGAAGAGGTTCCCCAGAGCATAGCTCAAAAAATAATTAATCAAAGTATTGTTTATCAATAGCAGGAGGTGCATTTAGTTGGCGAAGCAGAAGTTTGAGCGGACGAAACCGCATGTTAATGTAGGGACGATAGGTCACGTCGATCACGGCAAGACG
>SL_8KL_010_SEDDRAFT_10002124_pt1 | contig 16932 bp, 20 predicted proteins | sample SodLakKL_010_SED_4_FD_11160 | JGI IMG/M metagenome (IMG submission 11160)
AGTTGTACGATGATGGAACTGCAAAGGTGATAGATTGATAAAAACTACCGATGAGCAGTGGATTGAATTGAAAACCAAACTGCAGAAAGGTAACGTCAGAGAGAACGAAAAGTTATGGAATTTCATGATCGCTTCTATCCTGGACGAAGCTAAGGATAGGTCAAGATATGTCAGCAGATTCACGGATGACTCGGTCACTGATGATGGATTCGATATATGGTTCGAGTCCAAACCATTACCTCCTCGCAAGGGTGAGGGTAACACGGCTTTGGACTTCTCTTTTGGGGATATCAAACGAAGAGGCAAAACGAAATCAGGTATCGAATACGATGAAAGTGAGGACTCGTGGGTGTGTTTTGTGGAGGGAAAGTTGTTCTCCGACTGCAGTACCAGAGTACGCAAAGATCCCTTAAGGAACCAGCTCATCAGGATCATAGAGAATTTACTATGTTTTCAAAGTAAAGGTGAGTTCCCCGATAAACTGTACTTCACTCTACTCACACCTAAGTTATTCAAGCAAAACAAAAGATCGAAGCTGTATTGTTACAAGATGCAGGAATATTGGGACGAAGAAAGTGATACTGTTCGGAGAAACAATATCCTAAGAGATATAGGTTTATGTAGAAACGAGAGAAGAGACCAACCAGGTTGGGGATATCCTGATATCGAGGGGAGGCTGGATAGGCTGAGGATCAGGTGGGTTACATACGATGAGATACTCGAAGAGGAGTATGAGTTGGAGGGGTTGGATCTGACTGATCTGGATGATGAAGAGCTGGAGATGTTCAAGGATGAGCTGGAGAGGAGCGTAGAGGGCATCGGTGAGGATGAAGGTGAACAGGATGGTGGGTGATGTGGTCGAATTGGTAGCGGTGGTCTAGATCGTGATAGGTCTGGTGAACGCGCTGCTGTTCGACTATGATGAGTTGTCGTTTCGAACCGTAGGGAAGATCTGGTTCGCCATCGTGCTGGGGCCGTATTATATGTGGAGAAAGTATGGGAATAGATCATGGAGAGGGGAATAGATTGTGTTAGAGTCTATGGTGAATATCATCGAAAATGAAGGTATGCTCCAAAGAGATTTCTTACGGCAATTAGACTGCGAAAGATATATTTATTCAGAACCAGATGGTAAAGTGGGCATGAACTATTCTGAACTGTTACCGGAATTTGAATATAAAGATCGCTGGCGACCAGATTCTCTCTTATCTGTCGTCAAATTAGGGAAGGACGAAACTAGTTGGAATCGGATGTTAAATTATTTTTTGGACCCTATTAGATCCCCGTTTGAAACGGATATGCTAGAGTTATTTTTGGAAAAATTGAGAGATGACGGGAAAATCGATATCGAAGATTTTGACCGAGATAAAATAAAACAAGAGTTGGGTTTATATATAAGAAACGGCATTGGCTTATGATCAAACATGGTACATCTCACGAAAAAATATATAGACAAAAATTCGCCAGAAAAATGTTTAAAATTTCTTGTTGATAAGAAACAAAATTTTAATTATTTACAGAAAGAAGAGGCCACAAAAATGCATATAATAAATCCCATCTTAAAAATAATAGGATGGGATATTGAAGACAGGGAAAGAGTGAAAATTGAAGAAAAAGGGGCTGATTATCTTTTGATATCTGATGGAGGTCTTAAAGTTCCGATCGAAGCAAAAGGCATAGGAACTAATATTACCAGAGAAGATGAGGATCCTATTGGTCAACTTAAAAGTCATGTAGAAAACAACGAGTCTAAATATGGAATTTTCACTGATGGGAACAAATGGGAACTATACAGACTATTCATGTCTGATGAAAATAAGTTTGAACAAATATGGCAAATCGATATAGAAAATGATGAGGATTTTCTTTCTAAATTGGGTATGATATCTTTTATCCATATCGACAAGTTGGAAGAAAATAAATCAAAAATAGAAACGAGAGATTTTTTAAAATTTGATAATTTAGTCTTAAGAAAACCCGGTTTAGAAAAAACGATTAAAAAAATAAAAGAGAAAGAAGAACTATTGAAATCAAATTTAAACGAAAAAACCTGTATGTATTTGTTCATAAACCCAATCCTTAGAGCTTTGGGATGGAATACCAGAGATCCAGATATAACTCAACCGGAAAAGACATTAAGGATGTATGGTAAGAAAAAAAATCCTGACTATTTTTTGAAAGGATATGAGGAGTACGAAGGAAATAATTTAGTATTAGAAGCAAAGAGTCTAAACGAATCTCTTAGTAAAGGAATTGAACAGTTGGGAAAATACTGTTTGATTTCGAAAACTAAATATGGAATTCTTACTAACGGTCTTCAATGGGGGGTTTATGAAATGATTCAGAAAGAACCCACATTAGAATTAGACCATTCAATGTATGAAGAGTTTGTCAATGAAGGAAAAATCGTCGATGAATTGAGAGACCTTTTGGAAAAAAGTAGTTTTGATATACCAAAGGACGCAGAAATATCCAAAGAGAATAGAGAGATGTGGATTGTGGAAGATGGAAGGCAGATGTATAAATTGAAAAACAAATTGAGTACAGATAAAAATGGTAACAGAAAATTAAAGACATATCTTGAAGGAGAAATGAAGGAGATTCTAAGAATAAATATAAAAAATAAAAACTCATTGAAAGAAAAAAGGGAGAAACTAAGAAAAATATCCCGAAAAGAATTTAAAAACCATTTTGAAAAATTATCTAAGGAAAATACAAAAAAGAATGTTACAAGATTTGAGGTAGAAAAACCAGATGGGAAAGGAAAAATAATTATTGCTGATCAAGAAATAAACTATTACGATGACTATCAAAAATTAGGTAAAACTGCAGAATGGTTAATAGACCAATGGGCAATAGCGAAATATACTAAAGTTCATAATAGTGATTTAGGAGAAACTAAGGGAGGATCAAAATTTTTAATTCACCCGGATCCTTCTATAATCAATAGAGGTAAAAGTTCTAATCCTGCATTAAAGTTATCTAATGGTATTTATATGGATAAATGTACTGCAAGGGCGGGAACTAAAGCGAAACAACTCCTAGAATATTTTAATTATTCAGATAATATTCTTAAAATACTTATCCCGGCATTTCATTTAAATAAAGAGGAGTATGAAAAATACCTTCCAAATGAGAAAGGGAAAAAATTACCTATTCCTGAAAAATTAAAAAATGTTTTTGAAAAAAAACCTTGGGTTAATGTAAATAAAATATCTAGAGAAAACGAAAAAGAATGGTTAGTTACTGGTGAAAAGTCAGATAATGGTGAAAAATGCAAATTTAGAATAGAACTATTAAACAAAGAAATCCAAGTGTTCAAACTTGTGCAATAATCTAACTGCCCCGTTAGTGAAAACTCATTTGCCTGTGTACTCACCTCGATACATCTCCCCCAGTTTAGTCAGCTCGATCTCCACCCTTCTATCCTTCCTCTCGGTCATCACCAATCCCATCTTGTTGATCTTGTTCAGCCTGTACTGCACGTTGGACCTCTTGATCTTGTCCTCTTCCTCACGGCGCTCGTTCACTTTTTCGGTCAAAGCACCGATCGATTCCGCACCATCTTCCTCGTGCAGCACCTCTAGGATATCCATGTCCAGCTCAGTCACCTCTTTCAACGGGAATACAGGGATCTCGCTGTAGTCCTTCACTTTCTTACCGCTTCCGCTCTCCATGAAGTGATCTCTGACTTCCATGAACTCTTCTAAAGCTTCTTCTCTCTCCCCCACATCCTGACCTTTTGCGACCAACTGAGGCACGAGATACTCCTCCGGAGAGACGTAGAACATCTCAATATTTGCTTTCCTGCCCGCCAAAAACCCGGCAGAGATCATCGCGATCATGGCGAGCTTGGGAGCTGAAGAGACGTTAAGGTAGATGGGAGTTTCTTCCTCACTATCTTCATCTTTCACATCCTCCGTACACCTCTCGATAACATCGAGAGTTGCAGAGAAAACATCATCGAAATCATAGATATCTACCTCTACCATTTCAATATCTATCGGCATGTTCTCTAACTTTTTCACGAACTCATCTGTCAATTCATCTGCATCAGGATACTCATCTCTAGTATCTCCTTTCAACAAAAACAATCTTTTAACAGGATACTTTCCCATCATAGGACCTATGATCCTATCATACTCTAATCCCCCTACAGCTACATGATATCCTTTCTTTTTTCCTCTCTCGTCTTTCATCTTATCAACACACATCTTTAACAAGAAGATCATCATATAAAAAATTTTCTTTACATCTCTATCTTTTTAGGATATAACATAACAAAAGGCGAGAATATAACACATATAGAGTGTAAACTTAAAAACACAACAAAAATTATCTAGATATACACAAAAGTGTTTAACAAGATACATCACACATTTTCAGTATAAAAGATATCAAAAAATAAAATATCGATCACACAAGTTTTTTAGCTCTTTAACAACAAAAGTAATAAATTAAACCTACACATAACAGTTTTTTCCCAAATTTTAAATAAGGGGGGGCCGCTTATTAAGACCGAGGTTGAATACATGCCCGAAAAAAAAGAGGAAGGAAAGAAAGCGAAGGGGTCGATCCCCGGATGGTTTAGAGAGTCTGAGAACGAGTTCGATATGCTGGTCTTTTCCATGGATGGCTGCCCACCCTGTCGGGCTCTATCCGAGGCGATGGAGGAACTCGAAGAGAGATACGAGAACGTGAACTTCAGGGAAGTGAAGAGAGGAAACGGCTTCGACGTTGATATCTTCATGTACCCGACGGTCTTCTTTTCTGATGGGGACGTGATGTTGAAGAAAATCGGCGCCCCGAGCGAAGTACCGGCGAACGTAAAGTTCTACTCAAGGATCATCGAGGCGTTCAAGTCAGGAGAGGTGGAGCTCTATCGTGAGGAAGGTAAAGCTATACTGGATGGCGAGATTGAACTGAACTTGGAGGAGATAAGATGAACAAGGAAAAAATGGAAAGCCTGCTAGAAATTCAGGGGAAGCTCAATTTCACTGCGGAAGAATTCCAGGATAAGATCGAATCCGTAGATATATTCTTTGAAGACTGCGATTCCTGTGATAGACGATCAGAGTGCAGTAGCAGCGAGAAGTACGGCGCGGGCGGGAAAGCGCTCTGTCAGATACACGATTTTTTCGAGGAGAATGGAGTAAAGTCTAGGCTCCATCCACTCACCTCAGAACACAATTCAGATTTGGACGATATCCTCCATGAAAAGGGATGTCCGATGCCCATGGGGACCAGGATAATCCAGGGTACTCCGGTGGTCGCCCCAGAGCGAAACTTCTTGATGGTCAAGTTGGAAGATGGGAAGAGGTTCGTGTATATGCTGGACGAGAAGGATCTGTTGGATAGAGAAAGCTCAAATGAGCAGCTCTCGAAGATCTACGCGTGAGGTAAATAAGATGAAGTTGAACAGGAGATCGTCGAACGGCTCGGATCCCTTCAGGGGAGATTGGAAGAAAAATAATTTCTTGAAGAGGTGCCAGCTCGACTGGATTCGAGATGTTGAGGGTATGGAGGAGTTCAAGGACGGGACCGACTATCTTAAAACCGCTACGACTTTCTTCTGGGATGTATTGGAAGACATGTGGAAGATGATCAGCGCTTCTTCTCCTGGCACCTTCACTACCAACACTGAAGACCTCGACATCAAATTTAGAAAACTGGAATCAACGAGGGAAGATAGCGAGGAAGAGAGAGGTGAAAAGTTCGCGGTAACTCGTCTCTTCGAACAGAATGAACTCTCTAGAGACCAAAAAGTCGTGATGCTCTCTCTCCTGACGAAGCAGGGCATCGGCGTAAAGATCTCCGATCCCTTTCTTTCCGGCGAGGAGCTTATTTTCGTGCTCTATCTTTTGAACGAAAAAGGTCCGCACGATGCGAGAAAGATACTATCAAGCAACAGCCAACTGGTCGACGAAGAGCTAGTCAAAGTGATCCATCCCAGTAACTACGGACATCCTGACAGACCGGCACCCATCGAAAGCCGGAAGTATTACTTGCCCGAGAGAGTCGTGGAGATCATGCTCGGTAACGAGAAGATGGATGAGGACGAGTGTGGAAAGGATCGAGAAGAAAGGAGGTGATTTATGTTGAGCGAAGAAGGCACTGACGCGGATGAAGAACGGGAAAACAATAAGGGGGAGATGGAAGAATATTGGCCACCGGTCTTCGACGACCGCAAGCACCCGGAGGCCAAGTTCAGAACTGAGATTTCTCTATAGATGGCCCCCACGAAGTGATATGCGCGATCTCCACAGAAAAGGATTCTACAGCAGGGTATCGGGGATATGGCACAAGGTGAGAAGATCTCCTTTAAATTTCGTCAGGGAAGAACTGAGCCCCGTCGATAAACACGAACACTGTGGTGGACTCGAACACAGGGTCTGGGAAGTTACCGGAGATGAACTCTTGGTCCTCAAGGAGATGATGAAAAAAAATATGAGTATGTTAAAGGAAAAAAGTGAGAAAAATTATCCTACTCTAGGAGACGATATCTCTCTAGACGGGGAGCGGGATACGTATAATTCGGGTGTCTTGAGAGATATTATCATGGATCATGCTGACGAGAACGATCTCACTTTGGAGGAAGCGTTGGAAGAGCTGAAGGAGGAAGATGAGAAATTCAGGAGGGGATACGAGAAAGAGAAAGGAGCGATCCAAAAGAGGGCAAAGGAACTGGAAAAGGTCTTCGAGCCTTTTCTCTCGTCTAGAGATGTCTAGAGAGTTGTTCTTGGAAGGATGTAAAGCACCTTTAAATACCAAATTCACCTATTAACACCGATATTAACCGATAATATTAAATAATAGGTTAACGCTATACTTGAACGAAGAGGTAGAAGCGATGAAAGTAGGAGAGATGTTATCTGAAATGGACGTGGAAAATATCCCACAGGTCTTGGACCTGTTGAGGGCACACGCGAAAGGTACTCTAGACCAGGTCATAGTGGAAAATTCTACCTTCGCAGCGGAGGTGGGCGATCAAGGAAGGGTGACGATACCTTCCGCCGAAAGGAGAAAGCAGGGCATCGAAAAGGGAGACCTGGTGCAAGTGTTCGTGAGAAAGATCGACGAAAAAGAAGAGGACTAAAAAAACCCCTTCCTCTCTCATCATTTATCGTTGACATCTCTCTTATTTTGGCTCATATTAGAGCCAAAAACTCAAGAAATTTAATAAGATATTACCCGTATATATGTAGTGATATCATGAAAAGGAAAGAAAAAGAAGAAAAAAAGGCGATAGAGAAGGGACATACCTTCGAAGAAGAGTTGGAGTTGGCTGTCCGTCGATTTGTCAGGGGGAGCGAGAGTCTACTGGAGATGTGCAAGTCTTTAGGTATAGAGGAGTACGAAGATGTGGATAGACCCCGCTGGCTGAACAGCGACGAAGCGATATCCTCCATCCTGGAGGAGTTGAGGTCTTCAGAGGAACCCCTGAAAAGGTTGAAGGAGTCTCTAAACTCCCTTTCCGACACGTCCACGAGGAGGAGCGATCATTTCCTGGGTGCGCACCTGGTCGTGATATATGATGATGAGTTCGCAGTGGAAGAAGGTCCCGACGAGGAGAGATGGGAAAGGGTGAAAGAGGAGGTCAAGGAGATAGCGAAAGGAAACGAGAGGATGATAGCTTTCTTGAGAGGCATGATCCTAGGAGGACGAAACTTCTCAGACAGGATCTCAACTGAATGGAGCAAGGCGAAGGCGGCCGGCAGCCGGTTCTATCAAGGCGAGGGAACTTTTTACCCAACGAACCAGACAGAGGAACCGGCGCAGATAACAGGTATAAGTACCCGGAACCCCAACAGCGGGAGAAAATACAGCGTTGACAGGGAACTAGCGCCCGTGATATGGGAAGCTCTGGACGAACTGAGGGAAGAGGAGAAGGGACCCGTGAGCGCCCCGGAGATGGAAGTACCTGAAGAGATCGGCAGGAGAAAACCGAAGTTCGAGGAGGTCTTAGATTCCGTTGAAGTGACCGAAGAAGACGTGGAGAATTTCGAAAAGATACTCGAGGAGAACGACGCTCTAGATCATTGGTCCGACTACGTCGCTCCCGGGGTGAGGTTCAGGGACGAAGCAAAAAGGGCGGTGCTGTGCATGCTCGCCTCCCCGGAAGACAAGCACAGGAACAAAGGCCGCATCAACGCCATCATGTACGGACCTCCGGGGACAGGGAAGACCGCTTTCAAAAACTTCCTGGGCGAGAAGCTCGGGGCCTACAGTATAGACGGTTCACGTGTCTCGAAAGCGGACCTGACTTACAACAAGAGCACGGATGAAGACGGCCTGCTGGTGAGAGCACACAAAGGTGTAGCGGTGATAGAAGAAGCCGACAAGATGGACACCGATGCCATGGGAGCCGCTCTGACCGCTTTGGGCGAAACGGGACGGATCGAGATCAGGAACATGGTACTTCCGGCGGAAGTCAGGGGGATTATGCTCGGGAACTACAGGAGTAAGGAAGAGATAGTGGAGAAGCACGGCGAGGCACTATTCAACAGGTTCGAGTTCATCCTCGAATTTCGTGAGCTCGATGAGGAGGAACTAGATGAAACTCTCGATTGGCACTACAGGTTCTTCAGGAAACCGAAGCCAAAAGCCGACGCATCCTGGTTGAGGAAGTATCTCAAGTGGGTGAGGGACTTTGAGCCGGACCTGTCGGAAGAAGAGCTGGAGAGGATAAACGAGTTCAAAAGTGAGAAGTTGGACCGGGTGAAGAACGTGAGAGAAGGTATCTCGATAATGACCGTAGCCTATACCATAGCGAGGCTGAACCACAGGGACGTACGTTTGAGGGATTACAAGAAAGCGTACGATATGGTCACCCGGGGGAGGTGATCCGGCTTGAAAGCCCCGAAGGATTGGAAGGTGAAACAGAGGAAGAGGAAGAGAAAGTTAGAGAGCGAGTTCGACCGGGAAGACCAGGGATCGGCGAGAAAAGGTCAAGAGGTTCAGATGATCCTGAGAAAACTGCGCAAAGCAAGAAGGGGAAAGAAAAAGGACGACAAGGAGGATTTTGAAGAAGCCTTGAAAAGGTCTTCTCCGGAAGATGAACTCTTGATCGAGGTCCTACACACGTCGAAGATATTCGGGTTCAATCTTTACCTGAAGAGAGGCGAAACAGTTCGATACGTTGGTGGGGGCGAAAAGGTCTCAAGTGCGTTGAAGAGATTGAAGAGAGATATCGCGGTGCGGAGTATCAACGATGGCTCCCTGTGGAACTCTTTTTTCAAGTTCATCCAAAAAGAAGGGGTCGGAGAGACCGTTGAGATACATCCCCATGACTTCGGTTCCTACCATGCGGTCTGGAAGATCAGCGGAGAAGAGCTGAAGGCGGTGAAGAGGCTCATGGGCGATCGGAGCCTCCGTAGGCTGTACGGAAAAGGCGGGATCGAGAGTCTGAAGAGCCTCGCCGAGAGGTTGAAAGAGGTTAACGGCAGGAACTACCCCACATTTTTGGAGGTCGATTCTTCCGATAGCGAGATAGTTCATTCGGGCAGGATCAAGAGCAGCGATATCGAGGAGATCAGGGAGAATATATTGATGTATTCCGACGTGAACGAGCTCACTCCGAAGGAAGCCGTTGCGGCTTTGAAGATGGAGGACGAGGAGTTCGCTCGGAAGTACGAGAGCGTCATGGATAGGATGGACGAGATGCTGGAAAGTATAGAAGCCGTGTTCGGATCGGCTCTGTTGGAGGATGGCCGATGAAAGAGGTGATCTGCTATGGATGATGAAGTAAGAAGGAAGGGATCTGCGAAGATGAGGTCGGCTATGAGACGGTCGATGAAGACGAGCGATCAAGTCTACTTTCATCGATGCCGGATCCATGTCAAGGGGGTCTTCGATGACATCTACTTTCGGTTAACTCCCCCAAACGCAAGTTTATATCCCCTCAAGAGGGTACCTATAATTTGCCCTAAGAAAGAGGACTTTATCTAGAGGTGATCGAGGTTGAATGATGAAGAAGAAAAGTTGGATGATCTGAAAAGGAAGTTGAGTGAGAAGCAGAAGGAAGTGAAAGAACTCAAGGACAGGATCAAGGACGTTAAAGACGGGCTAAGGAAGAATGGAGTCAGTTTTTCCCCTAGTAGGGTCGTGGATTTGCTGGAAAAATTGTCTAGCGATGACACCGTGCTCGCAGAAGAATGCGGTGCTAGCGAGATATTTTCCGTGGACCTGTACCTGATCAAGGACGGCGAGACCGTTTACCTGGGTAGAAGGCCCGGTTATGAAGACCGACGCCATAGAAGGTACCGAAGCAGTAGAGTCAGATCTCCTGAAAGAGGGGGAGTAGTGAAATTCATAAAAGAGGAAGTCGAACCGGTCAGAGAGCACGAGCACGAAGGTGGATTGACCCACAGGACCTGGCTGCTTACGGGCGACGAACTGCGGATCTTCAAAAGATTGATAAGTGACTTCGATCTCAGTCGCCTGTACTACGAGGAAGGCTGGCAGGGCTTGAAAGAGTATTACAGGGAGTTGAAAGGAAGGTACGAGAAGAAATATCCCACTTTTTCCAGTCCCGAAAGGGTCTTTTCGTACCCTACCAGCAAGAGATATGGTCTCCGTGACATGAGGGTGAAGTTGATGGATTATGCGGGCGAGAACGATCTCACCTTGAAAGAAGCCGTCGCCGGTCTAAAACTAGAAAATCCCAAATTCGCCGAGCGATATGAAGAGTCGAAGAGTTCTCTACTCGACGAGATGCGGTGGATAGAGGATCTTTTGAGCGAGTACACTTCGGTAGGAAGTTATGATAACGAAGGATATGAAAAGGAGGTTGAGTAATTATGGATGAAGGATTGAAAGGCGTGCCGACAAAATCTGTCGGAAAGATGAAAGAAACGTTGAAACACCTGGTGAAGAAGTACACCACTGACGGAAGCGAGCCGCTTCCGATCTTCATGTGGGGCGGCCCCGGCATAGGGAAGTCTTCCATCGTTAGACAGGTGGTGGAAGAGCTGGGCATGGATGTAGAAAAGAATTTCAAAGACCAGCGGCTCCAGCAGATAGACCCTGTAGACCTGCGAGGTCTGCCTTTTCCTGGCAACGACGGCAGACTGGAGTTCCATCCACCGTCGTTTTTGCCCGACGATGGAAAGGGAGTGCTGTTCTTGGACGAATTGAACCTGGCACCGCAGCAGGTGCAGGCCGCAGCCTACGAACTGGTGTTAGACAGAAAGTTGGGAGACGATTATCATCTGCCGGACGATTGGGTGGTGATCGCCGCTGGCAACAGAGCCGGAGACAGGGCATTCGTGAACCCCATGGCGGCGCCGCTGGCCAACAGGTTCGTACACTGGGAGGTAGTTCCNAGGCTTGAGGACTGGAAAGGATGGGCTTATGGAGCCGGTGTGAGGAGCGAAGTTATCGGTTTCTTGAACTTCAAGTCCGGTATGCTTTACAAGTTCAACCCGGAGAGGAACGAGGAAGCTTTTCCCACGCCCAGGACATGGGAGAGCGTCTCGAAACTGATGGACGACGGGCTCGTGGAAGAAAATGAACTCGCCGCTGCGGTGGGGGTCGGTGCCGCCGCCGAGTTCATGGCGTTCATGGAGGTGCAGGAGGACCTGCCCGACGTGGATAAGATACTGGAAGGGGAATTCGAGATCCCTCAGGAGCCCGACCGGTTACACGCCACTATATCTTCCCTGGTAGATAACGTGAGGGATCGGCCGGAAATGGCCGGAAGGCTGGTGGAGTACGCCAACGCGATCCCCGACCATCTTGTAGAGTTCTCCGTGGTATTGATGAAGGATGCGATGCGGGCAGACATACCAGTGCAGAGGACCGACGAGTTCAAGGATTTTGTCGGAGATAAGGAGGAGCTGATCATCTGAATCGGTGGTCCCAATGGGTCCCGAGAAGTTGATAAGGAAAGCGAGGACGCAGCTCCTCCTCAAAAACCCTTTTTTCGGTCATCTAGCTAGCGTTCTGTCTTTGAAAGAAGAGGACCTGCTCTTTCCAGTAGGAACGGACGGCAAGACCATATATTACAGCGAGCAGCTGATCGAAGAGGCTGGGATTACCGCTAGAGAGATGGAAGGTGTTCTAGCGCACGAGATAATGCACCTCGTATTGAAACATGCTGAGAGGAGAAGGACACGCGGTAAGATGAAGTGGAACATGGCTACAGATCTAGCCATAAACGCGATGCTGGCCGAGTGGGGATTCGAGCTCCCTGAAGGGGTGCTGATGGACGAGAGCTGCGGGGAGAAGTCTGCTGAAGAGATCTACAACGAACTGCCGGATATCGGCGATGTGGAGTGTCCTGAGTGCGGCGGAAAAGACGTCCGCAGGAAGGAGCTGAAAGTAAAGGGTAGGTGTGAAGGTTCCAAGGTGTACAAGGCAGAGGGGGAATTCGAGTGCAGGGAGTGCGGTCACCGGTGGAATGAAGAGGTGAACGTGATCCCATTTGGTGATGGAGATGGTTGGGAGAAGATAGAAGGTTTTCCCGTGGACGATCACGATCTATGGGAGAAAGGGGAGTACGACGAGCAGTGGTGGAGAAGGAAGGTCGCGGAGGCATCGAACAGGGCGAAGGGACACGGAGACATGCCCGCTGGTCTGAAAAGGATGGTGGAAGATCTTGTTCATCCGAGGATAAATTGGCGCCGGTTGTTGGAGAGGTACATACGTGCGCAGGATCGTTCAGAGTACACGTGGAGGAGGCCGAACAGGCGGCACGTGTGGCAGGAAGTGTATTATCCTTCGCTGAAGTCGACGAAGCTTGAGGTGGCTGTTGCAGTGGATACCAGCGGGAGTGTTGGGAATGAGGAGTTGAAGGAGTTCATGGGTGAAGTTGCCGGTATATTGGATTCGGTGGAGAGTTTTAGAGCGGAGTTGATCGCCTGTGATGCGGAAGTTCACGCTCACGAGACCGCGAGGAGTAAGGATGACTTTCAGAAGTTCATGAAGAAGTGCGAGGGCGGTGGAGGAACTGACTTCCGGCCGGTGTTCGAAGAGCTTGAGGGCGAAGATGTAGATTGTCTGGTTTACTTGACCGATGGTCATGGTTTTTATCCGGAAGCGGAGCCGAGGTACGACGTGGTGTGGGCGCTGAACAAAGAAGTGCGAGGGCGGTACGAGCCGCCGTTCGGGCGGAAGGTGGTGATGGAGTGATAATCAAAAGTGGCATAAAAAAGAAAATACGAAAGATATATTAACTTTAATTCAATAGGATTATTTAGATGAAAAAGAAAGAGGAATAAGATGTCTAAATGGCGCTTTACAAATAGAGATGATGAAGGACCACCGGACGAATTTTACAGAATAACTAACAATATCGAGAGAGACATATTAGATTGCATAGTGAATTTCAAAATAAACAGGTTGACCAGTAATAAAAAAATGGACCCGAAATATGGAAAACGTAATGGTCAAATTTTTGGATATGTTTATGAAGAGAGAGGAATAAGAAACAATGAAGAGGAGAGAGAAAAACTTGAACCTGAGATTATTGATGCATTAGAGAAAAATTTACTCAAAAAAGGAGTGGTTTATCGTTGTTGGTATCAAAGATACTCAGATGGTAAAAACTATCCTTATTGGCATACTGATTTCAAGAGATTAGAGAGGACTGATTATAATTGTAGGGGAAAATATTCAGACGATGAAAAATACAAAAAGGCGCTTCGAGTATTTCATGAAGGTGATTTTGAAAATCATGAGATAGAAGACGATCCTTTACGGGAGGATGAGTTAGATGAGAGGAGATGATAAAATGAAAGGAAAGGTATGTCTAGAGGAATGGAAAGAATTTGTAAATGGAAGAATAGAAAGTTTAACCCAGGGAAATAAGGTCTTCGTAGATAATTTCCCTAATACTTTAAAACACATAGGTGACCCGAATATTTCGAAATCAGGGAAAGGGGGTAAGGGACTTTGGTATGAACTATGGACTTTTTTCAACTTAACAGAAATGCTTATAGATGAGTGGGATCTAGATGATGTGTATTACAAGAGAGTAAAAGGTTTTGACGAGATAGAGGTAGTAGATGAAAAATGTGAACAATACAAAAAGAAGAATCCCCTATATATTGACTGGAAAGGGCATTGGAATGCAGGAAAGAATTTGAAAGATAACCTAAAACAGACCTTACCAACGCTTTCCATGAAAAAAGATGACAAGGAAGTGCATATATGGCTTCAATATTGGTTGTCAAATCTTGAAGCTGAGGAAGGAAGTCGGATAGATTTGGCAGTAGGATTTGGTGAGCTAAATGTGGATTTAAAGTATGGTGAAGATGAGCTGGAGAAAACTTTAATCTCCCTAGATGATTTGCCTATTTTTAAATGGGAAAAAAATGATGATCGCTGGTACCATCTTGAAAATATGGATTATCCCGATGTGATAATAGAGTGTAAGAGTTCCCAAATAAATAAAAAACAGATAGAGAAGTACTCTAGTTTCGACGCTGAGAAACATCTGTTGATAAAGTATGGAGGAGTAGAATATGGTGATTTAGACCAGTTCGATTTGATAACCGAAACAAATGAGGACTTTAGGAACAAAAGAATTCGAGAATACTTAAAACAGGAACTACAAGAGTTCATAACATAAGTTTAATTTCTCTATTTCTCATTTAGAAAGAAAAAAACCTAAGATAAAGACAAATTACCTTATATGGATAGAAGTTCTTTACCAATTCCTTTTCCAAATTTTAATTCGTTAATGGGTTTAGAGGAAGGTGATTACCTGTTTTTTTATTCTACCTTAGATAATAAACACGATTCTTCTGAAGGGCTAACAGCGATCATTGGGTACTTTGAAATAGAAAAGGTGATAGATTGCAGAGAATTATCTTCTTCTGAGATAAAAGAGATGGATAGATTTGAGAATAACGCCCACTTGAAGAGGAAGCATCCGGGTCTGGACTTACTGATAAGTGAAACTGAAGATTCAAAGTTACTTGAAAAATGTATACCTCTCTCTTCATTTGAGAATCCAAGAAAATTGAAGGATGAATTTAAAGAGCTGGTAAGGACTCCTACAGGTAAAAAAATAAATGATGGGAGTCCATGGTTTAGGTGGGCATTGAAGGTAACAGAACCTGAGATGATATTGGAGAGGAATGGATAAAATGACATCTAATTGTAAAGAAGAATCTAAGAAGGAGAGTTGTTGTGGAAATGGGGATGCCTATCAGGATTATCCCTCGAAAGGGCCACTGAAAGCAAACATGAATAGGTCTTTGGATCATCTTAGAGATGAATTGAGTGATGATGATGCTCTTATCTATTCATATGTGTTGACAACTTTAGATCTTGAAAACGGTAAATTCAAACAGAGTGGTTGTGCCCCTAATTTTCAAGGTGGATATATCACTTTAACCTCTTGTAAACATCATATGAGGACATACTCGAATATCAGAAAAAAGAATAATCTCTGGATAGCTGGATTTACTAGTAGAACCTTATTTGATAGTGAGAATCACTATCTTTTTTACCTGATGAAGGTACAGGAACGTTTTAAATCGCATAAAAAGATGTGGGGTAGCCTTGATGAGGAAGTAATAAAAGAAAAAAGTGCTTCTGAAAACAGATTGGGAGATATTTATGAGCCTGATGGTGGGAACGAATTTAGTGAGGAAGGTTATGAAGATCCTATAAATAATCATAAGCATATGGATTGTTGGAAAAAAGATATCGATTATGAGAATGGAAAATCCGGAAAGAGACCAGTTCTATTGCTAGGGAATCCCGATCAGAGTTATTTATGGTCTAAACCTAAAATTCAGTATACTGAAGGTGAACATGCAAGGCATTGTGAAAAATGGAAAAGCGTTGGATCTTTAATCGCGTCCTTAAAAACTAAGTGATGAGATCTCCAATAACCAATTTTTTCTACCTAAGACTTTTGGGTATATGAGCTTGTCAAAAATTTAGTGAGATTTTCATGTTATATATATTTAGAAAGCTATCATATATTATTATGAAGATAAACACACCCCTTGGACAAATCGGAAATATCACTAAAAAGTTGACAGCTTCAAAGAAACCAAACTTTTTATTTTACCTGTTAATCCTAGGAAGAAGATAATATGTCAAATAGAATACCTCGTGAAAGGAGAAAAAGAATAGCTATCCATTACTTAGAAAATCCAAAGGGAGGAATAAGTTCAACTGCTGATCATTTTGATATTGCTGATTCAACAGTGAGCAAGATAGTTAAAGAGTTATTAAGAGAAATAGGTCATCCGGTCAAAGAAGACGATCTGTATAATTTTGCTATGTTTAAAAGCGATGTCAGTAGAGAAGAATTAGCAGATAAGATTAGAGAATTGTAAATTAATCCAGCTTTTAACGGGAAAGATCTTCCGTATTTATGGATTATGAGGGGGAAATAAACCTCCTTTTGGGCAATCGTCAGACGTCTAGCTTTCTACTTTTTTTCATCCTCAGAAACAGAACTTCCTGCGAACCTTACAGGAATTAGAAATTCCTGTGGTAAGAAAGAAGATAGCTTTTTCCTTCGGATATTTCAGGAATAAAATTCCTGATATCGAACGAATATTGCTATTCGTGTAGAAACCGTGCTCTGCCTTCCCTCGCTGGCTCGAACGCTCCCTTCTCGCCAGCTCGGGAAGAAAGGTTTTTGAACTATTTTTGATCTAAATTAGATAATAGTATAGACTAGGCCAACTAGAATGATTATAATAATTCCAAAAGAAAATTGAGCAAAAGCATTGTATGATAAAGACGAAGAAAACGAAACGGTCTCCGAAGTGAAAAATTAAAAAAATTTTAGGAAAAGAAAAATATAATGCACTAGCTATCAAGTAATCACAAGTGACTGTGATTTATTTTTGACTTCTCTTCGGAGACTTTTTATTATCTTCGGAAAAGTAGATAAAACAGGAATCAATAAGGATTAATGAGCACGTCTGGAGAGATGTCTTTTTTGACATCCAGAATCCCACT